>Ga0209542_10015545_pt1 | contig 12757 bp, 13 predicted proteins | sample RifCSPhighO2_01_FD_184028 | JGI IMG/M metagenome (GOLD analysis project Ga0209542, IMG submission 184028) | Soil microbial communities from Rifle, Colorado - Rifle CSP2_plank highO2_0.1 (SPAdes) (version 2) | ecosystem: Environmental > Terrestrial > Deep subsurface > Rock core/Sediment ...
GGTTGAACAGCGTGGATTTACCGACATTGGGCCGGCCGACGAGAACGACAACGGGTTTCATATCCTACAGCGAAGATAAAGATCTTTGCACCGCAAAGACGCAAAGAGAAGATTTCTTACAGTTAAGAACAGAAGAAGTTAACCGGGTTTTAAACTCTAAGTGCATTTTTTCTTTGCGCCCTTTGCGTCTTTGCGGTGAGAAATCATACGATTTTTGAAATGGCTTATTGTCAGTTCTTCTCCAACCGCAACGCCGCCAGCGCGCCCGACTGGCTGCTGACGTAGAGCGTATCGTGACTGGCCAGCGTCGGGGATTGAACGGCACTGTGGCTGACGCGGTAACGCGCCACGAAATGCCCGTCGTCGCTCGACAGCCAGTGAACATAACCCTCGAAATCGCCGACGGCCACCAGTCCGTCCACGTAACGCGGTGCATTCAGCCGGCGCGCGCGCAGCTGCTCTTGCTTCCATACGCTCGCGCCGGTTCGCTGATCCAGCGCCAAAACGTTGCCGTGGTCATCGGTGAGATAAACGTTGTTTGAATCCGCGTCCATGCCGGTATATGTCGACACATCGCGCGACCACAGGATGCGGCCGGTCTGCATGTCCACGGCGACGATCTTCCCCTGGTAACTCGCGGCATAGAGTACATTGCGCACGACGAGCGGCGAGGCGTCTACGTCCACGAGGCGCTCCACTTCATTGCGTCCGTGAGGCTGGGCAACGGGCATCTCCCACAGGAGTTTGCCATCCTTGATCTGGATGGCGGCGATCTTGCCGCTGGCAAAACCGGCGAGCACTACATCGCCGGCCATCACGGGCGCGGCCGTGCCATACAGGCTGAGCGGCGGCTCCGAGCGCTCGTACAGCCACAGCCGCTTGCCGTCCGCGACCGACAGGCCGGCGAGCTTGCCGTCCACCGATTGCACCACGACCACGCCGGCCTGGACCGCCGCCGGCGCCGCCACCTGGCTCGACAGGACACTGACCCATAACCGATGTCCGTCATGACTGTCGAGCGCAATCACCTCGCCTTTCTTGGTGGCGACCACCACGAGGCCATTGCCGGCAGCCGCGGCGCCCGTCACCGGCCGGTCGACGCGCGTTTTCCACAATGTGCGGCCGCTGTCGGTGGCGAACGCCGTCACGCGGCCTTTTGGGTCGGATGTATAAATCACGTTGTCATCCAGAGAAGGCCGCAGCGTGACCCCCTTTTTAACCGCGCTGGCGCCGCTGTCGGCAGACCAGAGTTTGTGTGCCCGCTTCTCGGCGGTGAAATCCTTGAGTTTCGCGGGTTCCTCACGCACCACCTTGCCGCCGCCGCAACCGGCGAGCAACAGCAATGCGCAGAGAAATGCCATGCCGCTTTTCATAAAGACTTCTCCGGTCCCAGGTCATCGAGCTTCATGTTGAGCACCGGCGCATAAGGCGAACCGGCCAGCAGTTGCTTGAGCGCCTCGCGATAGGCCGTGCGCGCCTGCTCGCGTTGTCCCTGTGCCAGGTGGATATCGCCCTTGAGCTCGGCATATTCGGCCTCGAAGCCGGCCTGGTCCTTCACTTCGAGAAGCGCCAGCGCGGCCTGCTTGTCGCCGCTGTCGAGATTAATCCGTGCCAGCCGCAGGCGCGCGGCATGCATCGTCGCGGCGTCCTTGGCGTGCTCCACCACCCATTGCAGATGCTTGCGCCCACCGGCCGCGTCACCCGCTTCGAAGTCCATGCGTGCCAGCATCAGTCCGGCCATGCCGGCATAGGGCGTGGACGAAGAATCTTTCAGCAGCGACTCGCCGGATTGGCGCGCCGTTTCGAGCTTCTTCGAGTGAAAATCCTGCATCATCCGGTTATACAGCACCGATGCGGTCTGCAGGCGTTGTTCCGTGTGTTGGGTCCAGTAGCGGAAACCGACGAGTATGGCGGCGCCCAGCAACACACCGAAAATTACGGAATTGCCGTAGTTCTTCCACCAGGTTTTGAGTCTGTCCAGATCTTCCTGTTCTTCATAAGCAGTCAAGGTGTTGCTCCTCGTGGAGTTTCTTTAAGCAGTAAATCGATTAATTCGCCTTGCGCGATCGAACGCTGCACGCCGTCGCGTAAATCCTTTATCGTGATCGAGGCGTTCCGGACTTCATCCTCACCGAGCAGCAGCGCATGACGCGCACCGCTGCGATCCGCGCGCTTGAGCTGCGCCTTGAGACCACCGCCTCCGCAATTGCATTCGATACGCAGTCCGGCGTCGCGCAGGCGCTCGGCAAGCGCGAGGCCCTGCTTTTCGGCGGCTTCACCCAGTGCTACCAGGTACGCCTGCGGCTGAGCCTCGGGGTATTGGTGAGTCTGCTGTGCCATCAGTTCGGCAAGGCGCTCCATGCCGATGGCGAAACCCGCCGCCGGGGCCGTTTTGCCGCCGAGTTGCTCGACCAGTCCGTCATACCGCCCGCCGGCGCAGACCGTGGATTGCGCGCCGAGCCGTTCGGTCGTCCATTCGAACACAGTGCGGGTGTAGTAGTCGAGCCCGCGCACGAGACGCGGATTCACGGTGAAAGCAATACCCGCCTGACGAAGGTATTCGCCGAGACGCGCAAAATGCCCGCGCGACGCATCGTCCAGATGGTCGTAAAGACTCGGGGCCGCCGCGATCACCTTCTGCATGTCGGGGTTCTTGCTGTCGAGGATGCGCAGCGGATTTTTATCCAGCCGTCGCAGGCTGTCTTCATCGAGCCGGTCACGTTGCGTCTCGAGGTAACGCAACAGTTCGCGCCGGTAAACGGCGCGCGACTCGAGTGTGCCGAGCGAATTGAGCTGCAAGGCCAGCCCATCGAGACCCAGGGCCTGCCACAGACGCGCGCACATCATGATGAGTTCGGCATCCAGATCGGCGCTTTCGATACCGAAGGCCTCGACACCGATCTGGTGGAATTGGCGGTAACGGCCTTTCTGGGGGCGCTCGTGGCGGAACATGGGACCGGCATACCACAGGCGCTGAATCTGATTGTGCAGAAATCCGTTTTCGATGCCGGCGCGCACGCAACCGGCCGTGCCTTCGGGACGCAGGGTGAGATTCTCGCCGCTGCGGTCCTCGAAACTGTACATCTCCTTCTCGACGATGTCGGTCAGACTGCCGATGGAACGCGCGAAGAGTTCGGATTTCTCGATGATGGGCAGACGGATTTCACGGTAGCCGTAGGCATGCAGCACGTCGCGCGCGACGGACTCGATCCGCTGCCAGCGCTCCACGGCGTCCGGCAGCAGGTCATTCATGCCGCGTACGGCCTGTATGGCCTTGGGACGTTCTGAATAATTCATATTCCCCCTGGACAGGGAACCCTGAGCCGCTGGTTTTGATAATGCGCTTTATATTCCACAGGCAAAAACCCTGGGCAATCAGAACGTCCCTTGCTCAATGGAATGCCCTCACCCGGTCTGTTTAATGGGGAAGACCTTCTTGTCCGCCGGCTTGTCACCCGGCTGGCGGCGTCGCTGTACCTCGGCGCGGATCGCGCGCTCGATTTCCTCTACCAGCCGGTCGTTGCCGATCTTGTGATCGGGCTTGCCGTTGATATAGAGCAGGCTCGGATCGCCGCCCGCCAGACCGACTTGCGCCGCCTTGGCTTCGCCGGGGCCGTTCACGCAACAGCCGATGACGGCCAAATCGATAGGCTCCTTGATATCTTCAAGACGCTGTTCCAGGGCGTTCACGGTGGCGATCACATTGAACTCCTGGCGCGAACAGGAAGGACAGGCGATGAGATTAACGCCTTTACTGCGGACGTGCAGTGCCTTGAGGATGTCCCAGCCCACGCGCACTTCCTCCACAGGATCGGCCGCGAGCGATACGCGGATAGTGTCGCCGATGCCTTCGGCCAGCAGCATGCCCAAACCGATGGCCGATTTCACCGCGCCGGAGCGGAAACCGCCCGCCTCGGTGATGCCCAGATGCAGCGGTTGCTCGATCAGCGCGGCGAGTTTGCGATACGCGGCCACGGCCATGAAAACGTCCGAGGCCTTGACGCTGACCTTGAAATCCTGGAAGTCGAACTTGTCGAGCATGTCGATGTGACGCTGCGCGGATTCCACCAGCGCGTCGGACGTGGGTTCGCCGTATTTTTTTTGCAACTCCTTTTCCAGCGACCCGGCGTTGACACCGATGCGTATCGGAATGCCGCGGTCACGCGCCGCATCCACCACGGCGCGCACGCGGTCTTCGCGCCCGATATTGCCCGGATTGATACGCAGACAATCGGCGCCCAGTTCGGCCACGCGCAGCGCAATCTTGTAATCGAAGTGAATGTCCGTCACCAGCGGAACGGAAACCTGTTGCTTGATCCTGCCGAAAGCCTCGGCGGCTTCCAGGGTCGGAATGGACACACGCACGATGTCGGCGCCGGCGTTTTCGAGCGCGATGATCTGGGCCACGGTCGCAGCCACGTCCGTGGTCTCGGTGTTGGTCATGCTCTGCACGCTGACCGGCGCATCGCCACCGACCGCCACGCGGCCGACCATGATGCGGCGGCTCTTGCGCCGCTGGATGGGGTTCTCGCCGAACATCAGTTGTTCACCGCCTTCTCATCGCCGAGCGTAAAGCGCGCGACCTGCCCACGCTTGTAGCGGCTGATGTCAAAATTCTGTCCGTTGAATTCTACCCGTACGCCCTCGGCATTGCCTAGAAACACGCTGAACGGCGCCACCCCCTCGATGGCGATGCTGCGGCCGGGTGGCACGTTTTCGTACAGGAGTTTGTTGTCGCGGGCATCGCGAACATCGACCCACGACTCCTGTATGGCGCGCAGTACCATCCGCGACCGCGGCACGCCCGCGGGTTCCGCTGCCCGTCGCGTGCGCTCCAGGGCGCGGTCGGTGCGTGGCGGCGAGGCCGGGCTGGCCTGCTTGAGCGGTTCGGTCGGCGCCACATTGATAATCATGCCGGAAACCGTAACTTGGCCATTGGATGACGCCGGCTTCGTGGCTGGAACCGGCGCTGCCGGCGGCGTGATGTTCGGTGTCCGCGCGACATTGCCGGTCACCGCCTGCGACGCGGGTTCCGTTACAGCAGGGGAAGTCGCTGAATTCGTTGCCACTGACGTTCCAGCGGCGAACGGCACCGACATGTTTTCCGGCACGCTTGGCGGTGCCGGCGGTACGATCGCCGGAGCCTGGCTTGCCACGGCGGGCGGCGAACCTGGCGTTGTCGGGGTTTCTTCCTCACTGCGCCACCACAGGTAAACCAGGCCCAGCACGATCGCCGCCACACCAAGGGTCGCCGCCTTGATCAGGCGATCGCTGCTCGTGATTTGCGGCGGCGGAGCCGACTGCGGCAACGATATCGGCTTGGAAGGAATGGTGAGACTGTTGTAGGACTCGAGCACCTTTTCCGGTGACAATCCGAGTAACTGCGCATAGCTGCGCAAATAGCCGCGGACATAGGTCGGTCCCGGCAGATTTTTGTAGTCATCCTGCTCGAGCGCGACGATCTGTTTGGAAGACAGGTGCAGGATCTGCGCCACGTCTTCCGGCGCCAGACGCAAGTCCAGACGCGCCTCATGCAACAGGCGTCCCGGACCGGACCGGGACACGGCGGTGTCGGGTGATTCCGGTTTTGTGTTTTCCATGGCCTACTTCTTCTTGGGCGCTGACGCCGCGTGTAATTGCCCGGCTTCGGGCGACGTGGGAAATTTGCTGCGCAGCCGCAGCGCGTAGCTTGCCTCGGCATTCTTGTTGCCGAGCGCGCGCTCGATTCTGACGGCCAGCAGCAGGCTCTCGGGTGTATCTTCCGCGGACTGGAAATAACGTTCGATGAATCCGCGCGCAGACAGGCGCTGGCCCGAATCCACGCTGAGCCTGGCCATCTGGTAAAGCGCGCTGGGGAGCTTGGGATTGATGCGCAACGCTTCACGGAAGTATTTTTCGGCCGCGGCCGGCGCGGGTTTCTTCATCAAACAGACACCGGCGTTCAGGTTGACTTCGGCCGTGTAAGCATAAAGAGCATCGACGGCCGCCGCATCGAAATGACGCACGCCGGTGTCAAGCTTGCCGCGATCGCAGAGAAACGCGCCGTAGTTGTGGTGCGCCGAAGAATTACCGGCATCCTTGTCAAGCGCCTTGCGAAAAAGACGATCCGCCTCGTCGTATTTATTCAACCGCCATTGCAGCACGGCCATGATATTGTTGGCCTGCGAGTTATCCGGCATCTCTTTCAGGGCTTTTTCCAGTTCTTCCTTGGCCACGTCCAGCTGGCCGCGCTGCAGGTAGCTGGCGCCAAGCATCACGTGGGTTTCGGCACGTTTGTTCTTTTTTTCCAGATCCGCCTCACGTTCCGTGGACGAGGCACAACCCGTCACGGCCACGATCAGCAGGATAATCACGGCATTGATAAAACGGTAATTCATGCCTGGCCCGTCCTGATCGCCAGTCGCTCGCGCCGGCGCGTGCGGTCCTGCACCTGTCCGGCCAGCTGGCCGCAAGCCGCATCGATGTCGTCACCGCGTGTTTTGCGGGTGATCGTGGTGAGCCCCGCCGCGATCAGCACATCGCGAAACCGGTCGATGACCGGTCTCGGGGAACGCCGGTAATGCGTCTGCGGAAAAGGATTGAAGGGAATGAGGTTCACCTTGGACGGCACGTCGCGCAGAATCCGGACAAGTTCATGTGCGTGTTCAACGCTGTCATTCACGCCATCCAGCATCACGTACTCGAACGTTACGCGGCTGCGCGGCGAATCGGCGCAATAACGGCGGCAGGCCTCGAGCAATTCCCGGATCGGGTATTTTTTATTCAGCGGCACCAACTGGTCGCGCAGCGCGTCGTTTGGGGCGTGCAGCGATACCGCCAGGCTCACCGGACATTCCTCGCGCAGGCGATCTATCATGGGTACGACGCCGGCCGTGGACAATGTCACGCGCCGGCGCGACAGGCCGTAACCGTAATCATCGAGCATCAGCCGCATGGCCGGCACGACATTGTCGAAATTGAGCAAGGGCTCGCCCATGCCCATGAGCACGACATTGGTGATGATGCGCTCGCCCCGTTCCTCCCTCCTTCGAGAAGACCTTGGTCCGTTCCTCCCTCCTTCGAGAAGACTGCGGGGCGGGAGAAGCCGAAATCCTTCGGATGGGGTGGGAGGAACGGACCATGGGGCGGATGAAGTCGTAGTCCCTTGGATGGGTTGGGAGGAACGGGGCTCGCCCTTCGGATCCCGGCCCAGGGCGCGGTTGGCGACGAGCAGCTGTGAAATGATCTCGGCGACGGTGAGGCTGCGGTTGAACCCCTGATGTCCGGTGGAACAGAACGAACAATTCAGCGTGCAGCCCACTTGCGAGGATACACACAGCGTGCCTCTATCCTCTTCCGGAATAAATACAGTCTCAATGGCGTTTCCGTCGTCCAACCGCAGCAGCCACTTGCGCGTGCCATCGGCCGCGACCTGGTCCTGCGCGATTTCCGGCACGCGGATTTCGGCGATATCCTTCAGGCGCGCGCGCAGTTCCCTGCTCAGGTTGGTCATGGCGTCGAAATCGTCCACGCCGTACTGGTGAATCCATTGAATCACCTGCGTGGCGCGGAACGGCTTCTCGCCGTGGGCGGCGAAAAAGTCCTGCATCGCCTGACGATCCAGATTGAGCAGATTGGTTTTTTCAGCGGCTGACAAGGCTATCCTCGGATGTTCGCGACCTTCTCGGACGAAAAAAATACGGGCCCGGTCTCTTGGCCTTGCCCGGTCCACCTCTGGTGGTTCACAAAAAGAATGACGCAAGCTCTCGAAACAACGAGACTTTTACGTCCATTCCGGATCTATAGTGTAGCGTTTGACAGCGGGTCAGACAATGAAGAATGGGGGTATTTACAGCGAATAACAGGCGTTCGGGCCTCGTCACCCCCCGCGCTCATCCATCCAGGCCATCTGGATCGCCTCGAGGATTTTTTCGCCCGAGCGCTCGGGTTTGTCCTCGAAATCGGGCAGCCCCATCACCCATTGATGCAGATCGGTAAACCGGACGGTCATCGGGTTCACGTCGGGATATTTCTCGCTCAGCGCGATGGCGAGATCCCGGGTATCGGTCCATTTCAGCCCCATAAAAGCCTCCTCAGTGCTGCTCGGAAACGAGATTGATCGTGTACTTGGGTATCTCGACGACCAGGTCCCGATCCCCGACCTTGGCCTGGCAGGAAAGGCGCGATTCGGGTTCCAGTCCCCAAGCCTTGTCGAGCAGGTCCTCTTCCTTTTCCTCGGCCGGCTCGAGGCTGGTGAAGCCCTCGCGCACCACCACGTGGCAGGTGGTGCAGGCGCAGGATTTCTCGCAGGCGTGCTCGATCGGGATACCGGCGCTGAGCGCCGCGTCGCAGATACTGATGCCCGGCTCCACCTCGATGGTCTTGCCCTCGGCGCATATCTGCGGATGCGGAAGAAAAGTCAAACGCGTCATGGCGTGGACTTGCTCCCGGGTGCGCCAAACTCCTCGAGCTTGTGACCGGTGAGGGCGCGACGAATGTTGGCGTCCATGCGGCGCGCGGCAAACGTCTGAGTCGCGCTGTCGAGCGCCTTGATCGCCTGCTTGATGCGGGCGGCGTCATTCTCTTCGCGTGCGGCTATCAGGCCATCGAGATGGCGATCGATTTCTGCGCGTTCTTGCGTATCGAGCAACGCACCATCGGCGGCGAGCGCCCTCTGGACTGCCTCGATCAAACGATCGGCGTCGATCTGCCGTTCACGCAGCTGGCGCGCCTCCTCGTCTTCGCGGGCATGGGCAATGGAATCGCGCAGCATGTGTTCAATCTCGTTGTCCGTCAGGCCGTAAGACGGCTTGACGACCACGCTGCTCTCCGCGCCCGTCGTCAGCTCTTTGGCCGACACGCTGAGCAACCCGTCGGCGTCAATCTGGAACGATACGCGTATGCGCGCGGCTCCCGCCACCATCGGCGGGATACCGCGCAGCTCGAATCGCGCCAGCGAACGGCAATCGGACACGAGTTCGCGCTCGCCTTGCATGACATGAATCAGCAATGCCGTCTGACCGTCCTTGAACGTGGTGAAGTCCTGGGCCTTGGCCACGGGGATCGTGGTGTTACGCGGAATGATCTTCTCCACCATGCCGCCCATGATTTCCAACCCCAGGGAAAGCGGAATCACGTCGAGCAGCAGCATCTCCGCGTCGCGCTTGTTGCCGATCAGAATATCGGCCTGCAAGGCCGCGCCGATCGCCACCACCTTGTCCGGATCGATATCGGCCAGCGGTTCGCGCCCGAAGAACCGCGAAACCTGCTCGCGCACGCGCGGCATACGCGTTGCCCCGCCCACCAGCACCACGCCATCGACCTCGTTGGCGCGGATACTGGCATCGCGCAACACACGTTTGCAAGGTGGAAGCGTGCGGTCAATCAGCGGATCGATCAGTGTATTCAAGTGCGTGCGCGTGAGTACGCCCTCCCAGATACCGTTGTTGTCGCGCTGGATGCGCAGCGTCGCACGCTCGGCGCCGGTCAATATTTCCTTAGCGGCGCGCGCATCGCGCAGCAAGCGGCGCATCTGTCGGTGGCCGGCGTCATCCTTGATGCCGGCCTCGCGCATGATCCATTCGGCGATCGCATGGTCCATGTCGTCTCCGCCCAGCGCTGAATCGCCCGCGGTCGCCATCACCTCGAATACCCCGCGGTTGAGCCGCAGCAGAGAGATATCGAAGGTTCCGCCGCCAAGATCGTATATCGCGTATATGCCCTGTGGATTCTTATCGAGACCGTAGGCCACCGCGGCCGCCGTGGGTTCGCTGAGCAGGCGCAGGACATTGAGACCGGCAAGACGCGCCGCGTCTTTTGTCGCCTGACGCTGGGCATCGTCGAAATAGGCCGGCACGGTGATGACGGCGTCCCCGATTTCCGCGCCGAGGGATTCCGTGGCGCGGAGCTTGAGCGTTTTCAGGATTTCAGCGGAGACTGCCACCGGACTCTGGTCGCCGGCGACGGTGCGGATGCGCGGCATCGCGGAATCTCCACGCGAGAATTCATAGGGAAGCGCTTGACCGAGCTTGCGCACGTCCTCGATGCCGCGCCCCATCAGGCGCTTCACCGACGCAATGGTATTGAGCGGATCCTCGTGCGCCACGGCCATGGCATCGTGGCCGACGATGGGTCCGCCTTCCGCCCGGTAACGCACAACTGATGGCAGCAGGTGACGTCCCTGCCCGTCCGGCAAGGTTTCCGCCACGCCGCTGCGGACGCAGGCGACGAGCGAGTTGGTGGTGCCGAGATCGATGCCCACCGCATAACGGTGTTCGTGCGGCGCCGGTGTTTGTCCCGGTTCGCTGATTTGAAACAGTGCCATGGTTCTTAATAAAAATCAGCCACAGAGGGCACAGAGGGCACAGAGAAAAAATCGATAATACCCTCTGTGTGCTCTGTGTCCTCTGTGGCCAAGGTTTTTAGAGTAATTCTTCCTCGAGATTGTCGATTTCCCGACGCATCTTTTCCAGAAACTGCATTTCCCGCACCGCGTTGCGCGCCTTTCCGGTTCCGTCCGGCGTGGTGGCGGCGAAGGCGCGTCGAAATTGCCCGATCTTGTCCTGCAATCGCTGCTCGATCCGGTTCGCCAGCTCCGCCAGCTGTTTATGCGGGTTATCCGCCTGTCTCACTTCCTCAAGTTCTTCGCGCAACTCCATCTGCTCCAGCAGAAACGCGGGGTCCATCGTCGTGTCGGTTTCGTCGCCAAGATCGATGCCGCGCAGACTTAAAAGATATCGTCCGCGCCGCACCGGGTCCTTGAGCGTATGGAAACCCTCGTTGATCAGCGCCGTCATCTGCAGCGAGAGACGGCGATCCTGGTCGGAGGCGTTGGCAAACTTGTCCGGATGGACGCGCCGCTGCAACGCACGGTAGCGTACGGCCAATTCATCGGTGTCGATATCGAAAGCCACCGGCAGCCCGAACAACTCGAAATGATTTTTGCCCGGAGCGGGATGCATGCCGGCGATGTCGGCGTCTCAGACGTTGAAGCTTTCGCCGCAGCCGCAACTGTCCTTGACGTTGGGGTTGTTGAACTTGAAACCCTCGTTCAGCCCCTCACGCGTATAATCGAGCTCGGTGCCGTCGAGATAGATGAGGCTCTTCGCGTCGACGATGACTTTCGCCCCGTGGCTCTCGTACACGTGATCATCGGGTTCGATCTTGTCCGCGTACTCGATCACGTAAGCCTTTCCCGAGCAGCCGGACGCCCGCACCCCGACACGCAGACCCTCGCCCTTGCCACGTTTTTCAATGAACTTGCGCACGCGCTCGGCGGCGGCTTGGGTCATGGTAATTGCCATATCTGTCACGTTCTCCGTTTTGCCTGGCCAAAACGTCTCAGGCGGCGTCGGCCTTCGAGCCTTTGCCGGTTGCCTTGGTCCGGTAATCCGCAATCGCCGCCTTGATAGCGTCCTCGGCCAACACCGAGCAGTGGATTTTCACCGGCGGCAGCGCGAGCTCCTCGGCAATCTGGGTGTTCTTGATCTTGCCCGCTTGCTCGATGGTCTTGCCCTTGACCCACTCGGTCAGCAGCGAACTCGATGCGATGGCGCTGCCGCAGCCGTAGGTCTTGAACTTGGCGTCCTCGATAACGCCCTGCTCGTTGACCTTGATCTGCAATTTCATGACGTCGCCGCAGGCGGGCGCACCGACCATGCCGGTGCCCACGTTCGGGTCACTCTTGTCCAGCACGCCCACGTTGCGCGGATTCTCGTAATGGTCCAATACCTTGTCACTGTATGCCATGGTTGTGTCTCCTGAAAATAGCCAGAATCATTTTCTGCTCAATGCGCCGCCCACTGCACCTTGCTGATGTCAACACCTTCCTGATGCATCTCCCACAGAGGTGAAAGCTCGCGCAACTTCGCGACTTTTTCCTTCACCAGCATGGCGGCGTAGTCGATTTCTTCCTGGGTGGTGAAGCGCCCGATGGTGAAACGAATCGAACTGTGCGCCAGCTCGTCGTTGCGCCCGAGCGCCCGTAACACGTAGGAAGGCTCCAGGCTGGCCGAAGTGCAGGCCGAACCCGAGGAAACCGCGATGTCCTTGAGCGCCATGATGAGCGACTCGCCTTCGACAAAATTGAAACTCATGTTCAGATTGTGAGCCACCCGGCGATCGAGGTCACCATTGACATAAACCTCGGGCATATCCTTGAGGGCGTTAAGCATGCGGTCGCGTAAACCGCGTATGCGCTCGATCTCCGCGGCCATTTCCTGCTTGGCATAACGAAATGCCTCTCCCATGCCTACGCACTGATGCGGCGCCAGGGTGCCGGAACGCATGCCGCGCTCGTGGCCGCCGCCGTGCATCTGCGCCTCGAGACGCACCCGCGGTTTGCGCCGCACATACAGCGCGCCGATACCCTTGGGGCCGTAAGTCTTGTGCGCCGACAGCGACATCAGGTCCACGTTCATGGCGTTCACGTCGATCGGAACCTTGCCGGTGCTTTGCGCCGCGTCGCAATGAAACAGGGTACCGCGCTCGCGCGCGATCTTGCCGATGGCCGCGATGTCCTGGATGACACCGATCTCATTGTTCACGTGCATGACGGACACGAGAATCGTGTCTGGACGGATCGCGGCCTTGAGTTTCTCCAGATCGAGCAAACCGTTGGGCTCGGGATCGAGATAGGTAACCTCAAAGCCGCCGCGCTCGAGTTGCCGGCAGGTATCCAGCACCGCTTTGTGCTCGGTCTTGCAGGTAACGATATGCTTGCCCTTCTTGCCGTAGAAATTGGCTACACCCTTGATCGCGAGATTGTCGGATTCGGTCG
>Ga0209542_10015546_pt1 | contig 12754 bp, 17 predicted proteins | sample RifCSPhighO2_01_FD_184028 | JGI IMG/M metagenome (GOLD analysis project Ga0209542, IMG submission 184028) | Soil microbial communities from Rifle, Colorado - Rifle CSP2_plank highO2_0.1 (SPAdes) (version 2) | ecosystem: Environmental > Terrestrial > Deep subsurface > Rock core/Sediment ...
ATGTTCATATTCTTCAGGTCATTCTCCGCACAGAAATCCATTAGTATTCTGAGCAACTCAAAATATTCGTCCAAGTCAAGCTGCCCATATATCCTGTATCTCTTCAGAGCACTGGACATCCGCACGTGAAATATATAAAGCCGGGTTTCTATTCAATTTTAATTTTTCCACATTGTAAAATTAAAAATTGTGATGAACCATGTTATGGACTGAAGAAGAAAAAGAGCTTTTGAAAGAGCACTATCCTTTGGGTAATAAAGTGGATTTAATTAGAATCTTTAATAGGAAGTGGAACCTCATCCAAGGTAAAGCATTCGATTTAGGGATAAGCCGATTAGTAAAATACAAGCCTTCCGAAGAAACTATCAAAAAAATTAGACAGAATTGTAAACCTCACTGGAAGGGCAAGCATATTCCCAAAGAAGTTAGGATGAAAATTAGTCAGTCAAAGAAAGGCTGTCATTTGACACAGGAAGCAAAAGAGAAGCTAAGTCTAGCCAATAGCGGTAAAAAGCAAAGTGAAGATACTAAGAAAAAGATTTCACTCAAAAACAAGGGAAAAATCCCTTGGATTATGGGAAAGCACCATTCTGAAGAAACAAAAACGAAAATTAGGATGGCAAATAAAGGTCAAGTTCCTTGGATTAAGGGAAAAACACATAGCCCTACATCAAGACTCAAATTATCGCTTAGGCATACAGGCAAAAAACTATCTGATGAGACAAAAAAGAAACTCAGCGAAGCCATGAAGATTGATAGAATAGACCTGTCTATATGGAAAGATAAAATAATATCCGATTATAAAAACGGCTACGAAGCAGAAATTATAGGAGGACTTTACAATGTTTGTGGCGAGACAATACGTAGAAGGCTAAAAGCTTGGAATGTTCAGATAAACAGGAGCAAATTCAGGTACACTTCAATTATAACAAAAGATGGGCACAGTGTTAATAGCAATGCAGAGATGATTATTGACAATAACTTATTCTTATTGGGCATTAGCCATTTGAGGGAGAAAAAAATAGCTAAAACTCAGTTGAAATGTGACTGGTATATCCCTGAACTGAATTTATACATAGAATATTGGGGATTAGTCGGAAATGATTTTTATGACAAACAAAAGGAAAGAAAGCTGGAGATTTATAAAGAAAATGAATTAAATCTTATATCTATTTTTCCGAGCGATTTGACAAAACTACATAATGTGTTGAACAGAATTTTAAAACTAAAAGAAGAAAAAAATAAAATATTGACTGATTTTATTTAAATTCCCAGTCATTACCATCATAGTAACTAATTCCCATATTTTTTAGTTCGTTTTCCGCACATAAATCCATCAATTGCCTCAACAATTCAAAGTACTCGTCTAAATCCAATTGCTCTGTAATTCCGTTTCTTTTTAATATTTTGTATATCGTCGTTTTAAAAAATTCGCTCGTGGTCATGTCAAAACCCCTGCGTTTTAATTCTTCCATAATTTTCTCCACCTTATTGTATCTCATTTTTGCCTCCATTGGCAATCGCCAATACCAAAGGCTTCTGAGAAAATTTGAGACCTGCCTTCCACGGTGCGGATACATAAAATTTTGAGATTGCAGTTATTGCGAAACAAGCAGACCCTGCATCGCAGGGGAAAATTTTAGTTAGCCGCAACTCGCTAGCCGAGTATGTGGAAAGCTTCTATCGTAGAAAGAGAATTAATATTCAAGAAATTTTATTGCTACTAAAATCCCCTATTATTTCCCCATAAATGTATGTGCAATCTATCACTGAAATTAAAGCCATGCTCTTTGCATAACTCCACGAGCCATCTGCTTCTGGCTCTTATCGTCTCGGTGTTGTCTCCCTCCGGCATTAAATAAATTTTATCTGATGATATGCCAAGTTCCGCCTGAATCTCTTTTATTTCTGCCATATCCTCTGGAACTGTTACTACAAATTTGAATTGGTAATCATGCCTTCCCATGAATCTTGACAACGCTTCTGAATTTCTCATTAACCTTCTATGCCTCCCTTCATATTGAGACTGCAAAGGTACGCTGTTATCCATTTTCGGCGATATGCTCATATAAGTTTCAGTCGGCAATTCTTTAAAGATAGTCCCATTTGTTTCAACTGTAACATGATAATCTAATCCTACTAACATTCTGACAAGTTCAGGCAGGTCTTTCTGCATAAGCGGTTCACCGCCTGTAATTACAACATCATTAGCGTGAGTTTGTGCTGCCTGTCCCACCAAATCTTCCAAAGGAACGAATCTGCCACTAGGCTCCCATGATGTATAGGGAGTATCGCATTTTGTAACTTCGCCGGTTTTTTGGTCTCGCCACTCGCACCTTAAGTTACATCCCGAACTCCTAATAAAAAAAGATGGCACACCTATGTGTTTGCCTTCACCTTGCACAGAATAAAATGTTTCCGCAATATACATAATTTCAAGGTATTCTTCCACGCTATATAAATTTTTTTCATGACGATTGTAGGGTTATCCTGTAGAGTTAAGTTTGATACATAAACTTTATAAGTTACGAGTCTTTAGTAGCTAATTTTGGGAGTGGTAATAATGAATTATGAAAAGTTATTGGAAGTGTCAGATACAGTAATGGTATCCCCAAGGGATTTGGAACAAATGCTGTTTATCCTCCTAGAAGGCTCTAAAAAACAAATTGAGCTTCAAAGAGATTTAGGATTTCCAAGTTCCGTTATGAACATGCTGCCAAGCGAACTTAGTGATTTAGTCATGAGAGACAAAAACAGGTTCAGTTTGAAAGAAAGTGCTCATGAGACTGTAGAGCAGCTGCAACTTAGAAGGGAGGGCATTGATGCTCAAGTTGAAAGCAGATTAAATGATGCAACTGATGCGATAAAATCAATTGAACAATCAAGGACAATGCCTTATAGGGATTTTGACCAAGTTAGAGCTTTGCCAGAATCAACTGTTGCTAAAGTGAAGCTCATCCATCAGCACGAAAATTTAGATGGGAGGAATATAATTTTAATGGGCGATGATGATATGGTTTCTATTGCAATAGGATTTACAAGCATAGCAAAAAGAGTAACTGTCTTGGACATAGACAGAGAGGTATTAGCAGCCATCCAAGAATCAAATCAGAGATATAATCTAAAAACTGAAACTGTGCTCTATAACGCAAAAAGAGCACTGCCTAGAGAACTAACCTCAAAATATGCTGTTGCTGTTACCGACCCGCCTTATACTGCTGAGGGAATAGCGCTTTTTGTATCACGGTGCTTAACTGGATTAGGCAGAAAAAACGGAGTAATTTACCTTTCATATGGTTATAGTCAGCGTGCTGCCGAAAGAGCATTGCCAATCCAAAACGCATTAACGCAAATGGGATTAGTTCTTGAAGAGGTCAGGCCTCGTTTTACAAGATATGATGGTGCATTATCTATCGGCTCAGCATCATCTTTGTATGTGTGCAGGATGACGCCCAGGTCTAAACCTATTGTAAGCGGAGAATTTGCAGGTGATATTTACACAAAAACAAGACCTAAGAGATAATCATGCAGGAAGAACTTATACTCGGAATAAATGGATGGCAAGTCAGAGGCCATGATGCTTCAGCAGCATTAATTAAGTGCAAAACTGATGGCTTGGTAGAGATAGTTGCAGCTGCCGAGGAAGAAAGGTTTTTGGGAGTTAAACATGCATATGATACTCTGCCACTTCAAGCAGTCCAATTTTGCTTAGATTTTGCAGGGATTAAGGCAGAGGACTTAAGCGCTGTTGCAGTTCCATTTGAGTATCCAAAAATATATGAAACAAGAGGTCTAAAATTTGATGTTAGTGATCCGGAGTTAAGGAAAAGTTTTTCCCCAAATCTGGCACAATCCAATAAGCCCGAGATATTTTATGTGAATCATCATATTGCTCATGCCCTTAGCGCATTCACCCCTTCAATGTCGGACTCCTCTCTTGTTATGGTTGTAGATGGGCAAGGTGAATTTGAATCTTCCACAATTTGGGTAGTGGGTAATAAGGGAAAGCAAATTCAAAAAATTGCAACTTCTGATATAGGATCTTCATTAGGGTATTTCTATGAAGCATTGACAGAATTTGCAGGGTTTCAGCCGAATGAGCCAGGCAAAACAATGGGCCTTGCTCCATACGGAAATTCGGAAAAATACAGAGAAGCCATTGAAAAGTTATTTTGTATTGACAGATGTGTAATCAAAGTGAATGGTCATGAAGTGAAATTTGGTTTAGTTGTTGGAGATTATCTTCCAATAGACGAGCAACACCAAGTAAGGTCATTCTGGCTGCAAAAATTTTCAGAAATTACTGGAATGGCTCCAAATGACAACTCAAGAAAATACTCATTTAGAGAATTTCCAAGAAAATATGTTGATTTAGCAGCATCAGGACAAAGAGTACTTGAAGAAGTTGTATGGACATTAGCCTCCCAGGCTCAAGCCTTAACACAATTGAGAAATATTAGCATTGCAGGCGGTGTTGGATTAAATTGCGTAGCAAATGGATTAATAGCTGAATCTGGGCTTTTTGACACAATGTATGTTCAGCCCGCATCAAACGATGCTGGCACTGCTTTAGGAGCAGCATTAGAAGTAGCGAGACAGAAAGGCTATGAAATACACAATGTATCAATGACTCCTTGCTTAGGTTTAGGCTACAGCAATCCAGAAGTATTGAGAATTCTATCAAGGTCTAATCATAATTTTATTATTTATGATGACGCTTCCAGATTTATCGCTGATTTAGTAGCAAAAGGGAAAGTAGTCGGACTATTTCAAGGAAGGGCAGAGTTTGGTCCCAGGGCACTAGGGAACAGGTCATTTATTGCAGATGCACGACAAGCATACATGCAGGATTATATCAATCAGCATGTGAAAGGCAGGGAAGAAGGCAGACCGCTTGCGCCTGCGATATTAGACCTGCACTCTGAGGGACTATTTGGCAGAGTGATAGACGCACCTCATATGACAGTAGCATATAAAATCCGAGATGGTTTGGATGCAGTCACACATGTTGACGGAACAACAAGACCGCAAATAGTAAGTGCTGAATCAAATAATCTGTTCTATAATCAACTTCTGGCTGTCCGAGATGTCATAGGCAAAGGTGCAGTAATAAACACTTCATTAAACTTTCATGGCCCTATAATAAACACTCCCCAGCAAGCCCTAAAGTTATTGGAAACAACGAGAGCTGAAGCAATTGTGTTTAATAATCGATATGTGGTGATGAGGAGATGAGCAATGACGAAAGGCCTTCAGTAGTCAGACTGAATCAGCATTTTTTGAGAGATAATTCCGCTCTTGAGCAAATTGTTTCCTTGTCAGAAATAGAGCCGCATGAAACAGTGTTGGAAATAGGGCCTGGGAAAGGGCCTTTGACAAGCAGAATTGCTGAGCGCGCCAAAAAAGTAGTGGCTATTGAAGCAGACACAAGATTAAAGCCGGATTTGGACGCACTTCAAGCCCACTACCCTAATGTCAGCGTCATATACGGCGATGCGCTTGAAATGAGATTTCCAAAATTCGACAGGTTGGTTGCAAATATTCCCTTTAATATTACAGAGCCTTTGATTATGAAATTAATGGGAGAGAAATTTGCTGGTGCTTATCTTCTGGTCGGAGAAAGTTTTGCACATAATTGCACAGTTCTTGGAGACTACACAACAAGGCTTGGATTATTAACTAGGGCATACTTTAGAACAGAGCAGCTGCTTCATGTCCCAAAAGAAAGTTTTGAGCCAGTTCCATCTACTGATGGAGTTCTTGTAGCGTTTTATCCTATGAGAAAAAGTGACTTACAGCAAGATATCACGCTTTACATGCTACGATGCATATGGGACCAGAGGACTAGAAGCTTAAGGGATGCTCTTTCAGCCGCACTATACCAACATGCATCAGCCAAAGCCGCTGGCGAAATAGATGTAAGCGGAGTTGTAAGAGATTTTGAAAGAAAACATGCTGGAATCATAGATAGGAGAGTAGATTCAATAGGCAACACGGAATTTTTAGATCTATATCGAGGATTGCCTGCTATGAAACTGAATAGATTGTTTGGAGGGCATAAGCCAAGAGGCGGTGCGCAGAATTGGAGAAAAACTTATGCAGAATACATTCGATGAAAAATGCCTAACATAACTGTATTGGCTCCGCACATTGACGATGAAATCATCGGAGCCGGTGGAAGCATCGCAAAGCACATAGATTTGGGTAATGTGGTGAGGGTTATTTATGTGCATTCAGGAGATACTCCCGAAGAAGTCAGAGCGAGAGAAAGCGAAGCTGTCAGAGTCGCAGATTTTCTTGGCATAAGGGACGCGCATTTCCTTAGGCAGAGACCAACCTCATTAACTAACCAAACTGTTGAGGAAATAGTCGGATTGCTGAGGCGGCATTCGGCTGATTTTCTATACGCACCTCATTTGGATGATGGGGACATTGAGCATGTAGCTGTTTCCCAGATTGCTCACAGGCTTTTGTGGCTGACCAATGGAGAATATTTCAGAGAGCAAAATGGACGCGGCAATTTAAAAGGATTGTTTTTGTATGAAGTGCACAGGCCCATAGGGCAGGTTCATTATTTTGAAGATATTACAAAATACGAGAACAAAAAAATTGCTGCCATAAGATTATATGATTCGCAGATACAAAGAGTAAGGTACGACTTAAGCGCCATACACCTGAACAGATACAGAGGGCTAAGCAGCGAAGTTGCCCCTTCAGCCGAAGCTTTCCAGATTGCAGGCGCAAGAAATTTTTTTAACCTTTTTGGTAAGAGGTAATTATGGATTTGTCGATTGTTATACCAGTTCACGATGATGTAAGAATTGAAAAATGCGTTGACAGTATTGACGAGAATGTTGAAGTTGTCGTAGCACTGAACAAGCCAACTATAGAAGTTGCAGGAATTGTCAAAAGACTAGGAGTTAAATCAATTAATGTTCCAGAGCAAAATCTTGGAATGTGCTACAATGCAGGAATGGACGCCTCTTCATCTCAACTTGTGCTCTTTATGGACAGCGATTGTGTTTTTGCACCACGCACAATCGAGAGAGTTTATGATGCAAAAATGACCCATCCGGATGCATTGATAAGGGGTCATGTAGTATACCTCGCAGACTCCCTTCAGTCCAGAATAACAAAAGCCGGGCGTGATGTGACAACCACTAACGTCCCTTACGCATTTATCCCGCTGCTTTTATTGGATAAAAATGTTTTTTCTAGGATAAATGACGGGCATAGATTTGCAGAGGACGTAGGATGGACTGCGGATTATGAATTTGAGCTTCGAAGATCCAAGGCAGGCATACCCTTGGTTTATGTTCCCGAAGCCAAGATATTTCATGACCCTGTGACTATTGCTTCTGATTTAAGAAGTGCTTTCAAGTATGGTACTGGGAAAAGAATAAGGCATGAAAGAACAGGTGAAAGGGTGAATTTCCTTGAAGTTTTAAAAGAGCCAATCCTTAGAGGATTTAGAGAGGCTGGGCCAATGACTGGATTGTATCTTGTGCTATGGAAATCAGCTTTATATTCAGGCTATTACTCTCAAAAATACGGATTAAGTACGAAAGGGTGATTTGAATGAATCCGAAAAGTATGGATGAGCTGCGGAACCTAACTTTAAAAGATGCTGTTGTAGCAGTCACAACTCATGATTTGACAATTGATGATACGATAATTCGATATTCAAGAGGCATTGGCAGAAAGCCTTTTTTGCTGTCATTCAGGAAAAACCCAAGGGTAAGGAGCGGCTCCATAATAGAAGATGATGCCACATACCGCCAATTCTTTACTCTGGATGATATTTTAAATAATGTAAGCCTGGGAACTTCTTCAACTCCAGAGGAAGCAAAAAACACATTTGGATATTTTCTTCTTCTTTATTCGTTAGGCGTAGCGAGAGCAGAATCAATGGCAGCTTCCCACTTGGTGCTTCCTTCCAGCATACTTCCAACTGGTTCGATAGATATAGGACGTTTTTATCATGTCCTGCAAAATCTGACGAATGAAGGAACAAGCCGCGACACAAAAATTTCTGTAAAACTTATGTCAACAGAAGGCCCAAAATCACTTTATGTGCAAAGGAACTTGTCTCCTGACCAAGTCGTAACATTGATTTCCGGCGGAACAGATAGTGTTGGCGTATCTTTTATGGCGCATAGGTTAGGAAGAGATGTTTTGCCAGTGCAAGTAATATATGACCAATCTGCAAGGCATCAGGAATTATGGTGTGTGGACAGAGTTGCCGAAGATTTGGGAATAAAGGTTGATGATTTGTGCAGGGTATCCCTTCCAGTTCTAAAAAATTTTGGCGCATCTGGCCTTTTGAGAGATGATGTGCAAATAAATGAGCAAAATACTACAATAGAGTATGTGCCTTTCAGAAATACTGTTCTGTTAGCTGTTGCATTAATGCGCGCAGAATTGGCAGGAGCCAAATATGTGGTCATCGGAGCAAACTGTGACGATACTTTGGCACCAGACGGCACGCCAGCTTATATAAGGGCAATTAATGATGTCATCCAAGCAGTTGATGCGCCTGTACCTTCAGTAATAGCGCCTCTTCTACGATTTGGAGGAAAACCTGAAATTATAAGAACAGGAAAAGACCTTGGAGTTGATTTTTCCCACACTTGGTCATGCCATGCTTACATTCCTCCTCAAGAAGTGGGTTTAGACGCAAAGGCCTGCGGCACTTGCGGTAATTGTGCCACAAGGTATTCTGCCTTCGACAAACTTGGGTTAAAAGATCCTATTGCCTATAATCAAATTCCAAAATTGAGAACCAGATGGGCAGGACCGCAGGAAAACTATGAGCCTTTGAGAACAGCTCTTGGATTAGGCAAATAGTCACATCTTTTTAAGCACAAGAAGGTATCTGCATGAGTTTGTCCTTATTCCAAGTTTCGATTTGAATTTATTTTTGATTATCTGCAACCGATTAATGTCTTTTTTTACATTAAATCCTGGGATTATTGGAGTATTTTCCAGGAGAAAAATCAAATCTGGAACTTTATAATATTCACTTGAATGATAATGGTCTTTTCCCAATACCTTAAAACTAGCATTTTGTGCTTTCTTGACATAATTGTCAATTAATTCTCCATGTTTCTTGCCATAAGATTGCCCTCTTCCAAACACATCCTTAATATTCTGCTTGTCCCTCTCCCCTACCTGCTGCGTTATCAGTAATCCTTCTTTCTTTAGGACTCTGCAAGCCTCTTTGAAATTTATTGGTGAATGCCTACTAATAACAATGTCAAAAGTACTACTTGCAAATGGAATGTGGTTTATATCGCCAAGTTTGAGCTGAACATTATTCACTCCAAGTTTCAATGCATTTTTCTTTGCTCTTGCAATCATGGATTTAGAGTTATCAATACCATAAACCCTCTTGCATTTTTTTGCAAGTGGTAGAATTTTCTCCCCGCTTCCAGTGCCTAAGTCAAGCAAAATAAAATTATTGTTGACATACTGCCTAACAATTGACATGAAATCCCACTTCTGATTTTTAACGGAAACTCTTGACTCTAACTTTGAGAAGTCCCACCCAATTCTTTTCCCAACAGATTCATAAAATTCTTTATCTCTTGTCATAATCGAACAATTATAATTTATTATATAAATTTTTGTCATTATTAAGGAAGGCAAGCTTTTTAATTGAAACTTTATTACCATTCTGCAATGGTAGATGAAAGAGCAGTTAAGAGGTTTTATGACCGATTGGCAAGCACCTATGGCAGAACTCATGATAACAGATTATCAGACGAAATAATGGAATACTTCCTATTCGACTCATTGCCTCCTGAAAAATTAAGAATTTTAGATGTTGGATGCGGGGTTGGGAGGTTTGCAGTCCCTTTAGCTAGGAATGGGCATAAGGTAGTTGGATTAGATTTATCTGCCAGAATGCTACAACAAACAAGAAAAGCTGCACAAAGAGAAGACCTTGAAATTAAAACAGTGCAAGGCTCTGTAAGCAGTATGGCGGCTCAGCCTGATAGTTTCTATGACGTTGCTGTCGCCCTAAATCAGGTATTGGATTTCGCTGCAGACTATAATACTGCACTTGATGGGCTTTCAAGAGTTGTGAAGGGGGAAGGGCTTTTGATAGGATCTGTAAATAACAGGTTTGCTTATGCTGTAGCAGAAGACTTAATGTACGGGCATGTAAGAAAATTTTTGCAATCAATGGCAACCGGAGACAGGTACATAAATTGGACAAAAAGGGGCAAGGGCCATGTGTCTCACGAATTTACTTTGGATGAGCTAGCCCATGCTTTAGACGTGCATAATTTTGAAGTGGTCAGAATTTTAGGAATATTTAATTTATTTAATAAATATGAAGTGCCAAGATGGATGCAAGATCCTAAGAAAAGAGAACAGTTTAAGCAGCTGCAAATAGACTATGCACAGAGACCAGAGTACATTAACAATTCACAGGAGTTTTTCTTTGTTGGCCGAAATCGGAAATCTACTTAGATAGCTTAAACAAAGAATTTTTCCTCCTTCCGAGAAAAATTTCTTGCATTTAAAATGGACTTAAACAATTTCATGTCAGAAGTAGAAAGGCATCTCTATAAAGTCTCATTTACTCTTGCAGATGAAAAAATCAAAAGATTTGTCCGGGCTTGCTCTAAAGAAAATGCAAAATATTTGATTGAGCAGAACTTAAAGAATGAAAATCGAGATGAAAAATTCAAAATTACTGATGTTGAGGATATTACTGAAAAGCAAAAGGTGATTAAAAATGGAATCAGTTCCTGAAAAGCAATTCGTTGCGAGGCCAATATTCGTGACAATCTGGCGCAAAGGTGCTGAGGATAGAATTGCAAGAGAAATATCATTAAGCCGCAGATTCAAGGACAAAAGTGGCTGCTGGGCAGCTACAGGCAATTTGCGCATTAACGACATCCCAAAGGTTGTGATGCTGTTGCAGGATGCTTACAGATATATTGCGCTAAATCCGGACATTGATGAGGCATTTAATGCCGAAGACGCAGCAAATGCCGGATTGATAAAGTTGATGTAAAATGCCAGCAGTTTGCGAGCATGAATTTGAGAGGGAAGACCCGAACAACCCAGGCTATTCCATGACTGAATATGATTTGTATGCAAAGCTTGGCCTGACTTTGAGGAGAAATCTCAAGTTCAACGAGTACGAGCTTGCAAAGATAAGCACAGGCGCTGCCCAGTTTGGATTCAATACGCTTCAGGAAGCAATTGCAAAAGCCAATGAGCTTGAAGGGACAGAAAACACATGGGTTGAATGCAGGCACAGGATGGTGATTGAGAATGTCTCAAAAATCAAAGATTTTTGATGATGCTCGGAAATCGTATGAAGATTTACCGACATATAGAGAATGGGTTGACAAGGCAATTTACGTCAAAATGTACCACGGCAGGCTTACCGCCCAAAAGCTCATTATCGAAAGAAAACTCGCTGTCCTGCAAAAGATGGCTGAGGATTTAATCGATGACGGTATGTTCAATTTCCATGCGCAAAGAACATTTCCAATGGGCAGGCATCATTTCGGCATTCTGATTAAGGGATTGTCTCAAATAGCCAACGGGAAAAAAGAAGCATTTATTTACATAAAAAAAGGTGAGTTGGATGAAAATCAGAACTAAATATTGCGGTATAGTGGACATTGAGCCAAAGGACGTTTTTGAGATATGGGAAAGCGGCTTTGGCGATGAAGAATTCATCCACACTCTCAGATGCAGGGACGTGACTGGAAAATATCAGCATCATGTTTATTCCATAAGCACAAAAGCAGCCTTAAGGCTGTCAGAGCTTTCTGGAATTGAAATTCGAAGCCCGAAACAGCAAAGCATAAATAATCCAGCTATTGCCTGATAAAAAACTCAAAGGGGTGTAAAATGGAAGCAGAAACAATTAAAGCATTTAGAATGACTCTTGCAGAGCCAAAGCTGTTGAAAGACAGCATCGCTATTGCTTCTGAGCTGTTGCAGGAAGTCAACTTAAAAGTCAGGCCCGATTCCATTGAATTGGTTGCGATGGACCCTGCAAATGTGGCTATGGTCGTCTTAAAGCTTTACAGCACCATATTCACAGAGTACAATGTTGCCACAGAAATGACAATAGGCCTGAATCTGAGCAATTTAAAGCAGATATTGAAAAGGTCTGGAGCAAATGACATATTGACACTGGAATTTGAAGAAAACATGGTAAATCTCCGCCTTAGAGGAGCCACAGACAGAACATTCAAGATGCCAATTATAGATGTGGAAGAAAAAGAGCAGAAAGTCCCGCAACTGAATTTTCCAATCAAGGTTGTTACAAACTCAATTCTCATAAGCGAGGCAATAGAAGACATCAGCATAGTTTCTGAGGCAACTACCTTCACGCTTGACAGCACCAAGCTTGTGATATCAGGGCAAGGAGATACGAGCAACGCTACCGTAGAAATCCCCGCAGATGAAAACACCAAAATATCAGCAACTACAAACAAAATAAGCTCCAAGTACTCCATTGAGTATCTAAAGAAGATGGTAGGCGGGGCAAAGCTGTCGGAAATCATAACCCTGCAATTCAACAAAGATTATCCTTTAAGGATTGACTTTGCAGAACAAGGCAAATTTGAATTGAGTTTTATTCTTGCACCGAGGGTTGAGAACGACTAGGTGATCTTATTCTTTAATAGGTCATCATTTTTTTAACCAAACGTCAAAACTTTATCAGACTCTTCAACTATTTTCAGCATATCCTCCATTGCGGAAACAGGGCAAATGC
>Ga0209542_10015547_pt1 | contig 12753 bp, 12 predicted proteins | sample RifCSPhighO2_01_FD_184028 | JGI IMG/M metagenome (GOLD analysis project Ga0209542, IMG submission 184028) | Soil microbial communities from Rifle, Colorado - Rifle CSP2_plank highO2_0.1 (SPAdes) (version 2) | ecosystem: Environmental > Terrestrial > Deep subsurface > Rock core/Sediment ...
CAGTTTTGTTTATTGCAAGCCAGATCAATTTTATATCGATCATTCTTCGAAGCCAGGAAAATATACCCATGCTGAATCGTGTTGAGCATTTCTTCATGTATATATTGCTGACGTATGTGGTGTCGCAATTTTTCTTGCGATACTTGCCTAGTCAGGTTTGGAATAATCACCCGTATTATACAGCCATTCTTACATTTTCTGTTGCGCAGTGCATTGGGGTAATGAATGAGGTTGTTGAATTATTTCTGGATACGAATTTTCAAACAACCGCAATTGGTCCGCGGCTCGATACGAACCTCGACTTGCTGATGAATATGCTCGGCGCAGGGCTATTTCTGTGTACGCGCCTTATTATGCGAGAAGCAAAGCAATCGAAAATAGTGGATATGGAATTTTAATGTTGACAAAACAGATATTATAACATAATATAGTAAAAGTTTGGAAGAAGAGTCCTGCGTTTTGCACTTTACAACTAGAAAGAGAGTGTCAGATGAATCCACCAACGCAATATCTACTTGGCGTCGAGCATCCGATATTTCCAGCTACTGCGGTGTATTTGCCTGATGGCGAATATGATCGTGCTACAAGCGCATTCGTTCGAGTATGCGCTGATGTGGTGCTGTATGTTCCGGCGGAAAAGAGTATCTACTTGGCGAAGCGAATTATTCCACCTGAATGCTGGTGGATGCTCGGAGGCAAGATGAATCCCGGGGAATCTGAAATCGATGCTGCGATGCGGCATGTACGAAACGATACCGGGCTGGCGATTGATGCGAAAAAGTTTCAATTGCTCCGCTTGAATCGCTATCTGTACGTTGGGTCAAAGGGAGCATCGCAAGATTCCTTTGCATTTACGTTTGCTGTTGCATGCGAACTAGGAGAGATTGAAAAGGTTCAGTTACGCTCAGATGAGTATGATTCGCACACAGGCATTCAGCAATTCCGAAAGCCGGAGCTAGGAACATATGGGGTGCCCAAGCCGATAATGGATATCTACAACCAGATATTCCCCTAACCGTAACCGCCAAAGCTTCATGTTGAAGCGGAGGCGGTTTTTTTATTGATGTGTGCATAAATCGTGGGTTATAGCTATTGCGCAGTGGTGGGGTAGAGGAGTAATGTGGATACACGTGGATAAAAGTGGGGAAAAGTGGTGACCACCTGTGGATAACAAATATAAATATGTTTATAGGCCAATACAATCATACGATAGATGAAAAGGGCAGAATGAGTATTCCTGCGAAGTATCGTCGCGATCTTCAGCAAGGGGTTGTAGTGACGCGCGGGCTTGATCATTGCCTGTTTGTATATCCAAAATCGGAATGGGAAGTAATGGCAGAAAAACTTTCTCGCTTGCCGGTAAGCCAAAAGAAGAGTCGTGCATTTGCTCGATTAATGTTGGCTGGTGCGATGGATGCAGATCTTGATGGGCAAGGGCGCGTGATGCTTCCAGAATATTTGCGCCAGTATGCATCTGTAAAAAAGCACGTGATTGTTGCGGGGCTGTATAACAGGTTAGAAATTTGGGATGAGGATGCATGGCGCGAATATCGAACGAAGACGGAGCTGGAAAGCGATGACATTGCAGAAAGTATGAATGATCTTGATATATGAGCGAGCATATTCCTGTACTTGTAAAAGAAGTAATGCAACTGCTTGAGCCAAAGCCTGGCGATGCGTTATTGGATGGCACACTCGGGCACGGAGGCCATGCGCGCGCATTTTTGGAAACGGCAGGAGAAGGAAGCCGTGTTATTGGCATTGATGCAGACGAATCGGCGCTTGTGGAAGCAAAGAAGAATCTCAAAGAATTTGGAGATCGTGTGACGTATATTCATGGCAATTTTTCGAACCTTCCCAAAGGTGCGGTGCAGGCGGAATTATTTGATTTGGGAATAGGAAGTCATCAGCTTGCAGACGATGCGCGAGGATTTTCGTTTACATCGCAGGGTGCGCTTCATATGCAATACGGCGACCATGAGAATCTGCCTGATTCTTGGATTCCGCAAATTAATGATCTTGCACGCCAGCTTGGGCGGTATCCGGATGCGGATGATGTAGTGAATACATTATCGCCGCTCGTATTATCTGAGCTTATTCGCAAATATGGGGAAGAGCGGTATGCGGGAGTATTGGCTAATGCAATTGTTGCAGCACGCCCGATTACGGATACCAAGCACTTGGTAGAAGTTATCGTAGCGTCGGTGCCAAAATCGTATGAACATGGGCGTATTCATCCCGCAACACGCACCTTTCAAGCATTGCGCATGGCAGTAAACAGGGAGCTTGAAGTGCTCGAGGCAATGCTGCCTCAAGCAGTAAGCATATTAGAGGCCGATGGCGTGTTGGCAGTAATCAGTTTTCACAGTTTGGAAGATCGCGTAGTAAAAAACTATTTCAGACAGCAAGCGAAATCATGTATCTGCCCGCCGGAGCAGGTGATATGTGCGTGCGACCATCCCCCCTCGCTCACGATACTCACAAAAAAACCAATCAGCGCAAGCCAGGAGGAGATCGCAAAAAACCCTCGGGCCAGGTCAGCAAAACTAAGGGGAGCTCGGCGAATATAGGGCAAGCAAACACTTAACACAAATAACAACATATGAAACCAACACGACAACAATTTGTTACACCAAGAGCTGGGCGATCTTACCGTACCGCAAGCCAGCGCGGAGCTATTGATCGCGGAACGGCAACGGCTATGTTCGGCATCGTTGCGGTAGTATTAATTGGAATGTTTAGCTTTTTTTACCTGCAGCAAGTAGTGCATACCGCATCCCAAGGCGCAGATGTTTCGCAATTAGAGGCGCAGATATCGAGCTTGAAAGAACAGCAAAAGACCATTGAGCTCGATGGCGCCAGGTTGCGATCATTGCAAACAATTCAGGAGCAGACTGGGTCAATGAATCTTGTCCCTACTGATTCTGTGTCATACCTTGCTCCTACGGATGGAAGAGTTGCAGTACTTACAAAATAAATGGCAAGCAAGGTTCATGTACGTACGCAAATATTGATTGCAGGGGGATTCATTCTCCTAGCGATTTTAATCGGAAGATTAGCTGATCTCCAACTTCTTCAGCATGCGCATTTTATGGATATTGCAGAGGCTCAGCGCAAGCGCGCCGCAGATTTGCAGCCGCATCGCGGTACGATTTATGTGCGCGACGGCAAAGGTGGCGATATATTTCCTGTTGCAAGCAATAAGAGCGGATGGATTGTATATGCGGTACCCAGGAACATGAAAGATCCGCGCTCTGTTGCAGCTACTCTTGCGCCAGCTCTCGTGCAATTCCGAGAACGCCAAGATCAGCGCAAGCGAGATATTATTCAGCAAACAGGGCAGAACGATTTCCTTTCTTTGCATCCGTCTCCGTCGCCGGAACCAAGCGAAAGTCTGCCTGGTGAGCAAGCAGGTCCATCGCCATCTTCTTCGCCAGAGCCTGTTGATCAAATAATTGCAAGTATTGCAGAAGATTTATTTAATAAATTCGATCAGAAGCAGGATCCGTATGAGCCGATTTTAAGGCCGTATGAAATATTGGACGAAGATCTTCTGCATTTTCTGCAAGAAAAAAATCTGGCAGGCATTATATTAGAGCAACAGGAAGTGCGTGCGTATCCGGAAGGGTCTCTCTTTGCGCACGGGGTTGGATATGTGGGGTTCGATGGCACCGCAAGAACGGGCAGGTACGGCATAGAGGGATATTTTGATGACATACTGAAGGGAGATTTAGGGTTTCTTTCGGGAGAGCGCGGGGGAACGGGAAAAATTATCGGCGTTGCGGCAAACGAATTTCGCCCTGCACAAGATGGAACAGACATCGTGCTCACGATCGATCGCGTAGTGCAAGCATTTGCTGAGCAGGAGCTGAAGACTGGTGTCGAAAAATATGGCGCAGATCGGGGGAGTATTGTGGTGATGAATCCTAAGACGGGCGCTGTGGTAGCAATGGCAACGTTTCCAACATTCGACCCGAATACGTATTATGCTGTGCGCGATGCGAAAGTTCAGACGAATCCGATTGTGTCTGACAGCTTTGAGCCAGGGTCTATTTTAAAGCCCGTGATTATGGCTGGCGCAATAAACGATAGCCTAGCAACCCCGGATACTACATTTGTCGATAATGGCCCGGTGCGCGTGGGAAAATACACTATCAATACGTTCGATGGGAAGCATTACGGTGTGCAAACAATGACAAACACACTAGAACAATCGAACAACATAGGAATGGTTTGGGTAGCACAAAAGATGGGGTCAGAGAGAATGTATGATTACTTGCGCAGGTTCGGTATTGGAGAGAGGACGGGAATTGAGCTGGACGGAGAAACACAGACTAATCTTACGGAACCGCAACGATGGAGCGATGCGCAGCAGGCGACGACCGCGTTCGGCCAAGGCATGGTAGTAACTCCGATACAGGCGCTTAATGCGATTGATGTCATCGCAAATAACGGCATGCTGATGCAGCCGCACATTGTAAGCAGCCTTCGCTCCAGCTCCGGTGATGTGCAGGAGATAGCGCCTACGACAGTGAGGCAAGTAATTACGCAAGATACTGCATCTAAAGTTTCTGCCATGATGGTAAGCGTGATTGAAAATGGAGTGGCTAGGTCAGCGCGCGTGCCAGGGTATTATCTAGCAGGCAAAACAGGAACGGCGCAGGTTGCCGATCCGGAGACAGGAAAATATTCTACTTCGAATAAAATTATTACATTTGCAGGGTTTGGCCCAGTTCCTGATCCGCAGTTTTCGATTTTAATTAAACTAGATAATCCATACGGGTTATCGTTTGCATCGGGAACGGCGGCCCCGATGTTTAGAAATCTTGCGGAGAAATTATTAACGTATTATCAGGTTCCGCCTTCGTACGATGCATCAGCCGTGCAGCCGAAATTTCAAGTGCCGTAAAAGTTTCTCCCCCTTACCAAGGGGGAGCTAGAGGGGGTCTGCGTTGCGATACACCTCACCCTAACCCTCTCCTTAGTAAGGAGAGGGGAGAAATAATGATATACTGCTACTATGCAAACCTTTTTTGACCGTATCGCTTGGGTTCGAGCGCAGCAATACATTGCCAAGCACCAATCATTTCGAATCGTGGTCGCGGGCACGTACGGAAGAACGCTCGTGTCCCATATGGCGTATCATGCCATGCGCGAACATCGCCATGTGCGGCTCGGGTATCCTGTGCAAGATGCTGCCGATATTCCGCTATCGATACTGGGAACGACACACGAAAAGGCTCATACGAACATGATTGCGTTTTTAGTGGGCGCAAAGAAAAGAGAGCTATATGAGCGAGAGCCCGATACCATTATTGCGGAATTGCCGCTGCTTACTTCCGGATTTGCGCCAAAAGCAACGAAAAAAATATTGCCGCAGATGCTTGTATTGCATTATGTTGGGTCGGAGCATTTGGATGTATTCAGCACAACGCAGAATACTAGCCATGAATATGAACAGATATGCTTGAGCTTGCCTGGCGACGCGCGAATAGCGATAAATATCGACAGCACAAACGCCATTGCCGCTGCGCAGCATGCTCATGCTCAGCGCATTACGTATGGGAGAAGCCTTGCAGCTGATATATGTCTTACTCGCGCAGTGCGCGGAGATTCGGCAACAGGTATGTTTATTGAAATAACAGTAGAGGGCAGGCGATATGAAGCATTCTTACCGAACTTATTTGCAAAAGAGCACGTGTCATCTCTGCTTGCTGCAGTTGCATGTGCGTATATGCGCAATATAAATCCTGCGCACGCTCTGCAAGCGATAAAGCATATGCCCCTGCCTCATGGTGCATTGCAAAAAGTTGAAGCGCGCGGAGCAACAATACTCACGGAGCATGTGGAATGTCCGGAACAGATGATTGAATCATTGAAAACTCTCGGCTCGTTGCCTAGTTCAGGAAGAAAAATAGCAGTGCTTGGCGATGTTGACAGTCTTGGCGCGCAAACAATTGCGCTGCATAAGCAAATTGGCGAGCAAGCTTCACAAGTTGCATCGTTGATTATATTCGTCGGCGATGCAATGCGTTCCGCGCAGCGCGCCGCAATTGTCTTGGAGCAAAAAGCAGATACTCATCATTTTGCAACAGCGCAAGAAGCGGCAACCTGGATTGCGCAGCATATCCAGCATAACGATATGCTCTACATCGCTGGCGGAGCAATTATGAATATGGAACGTATTGTTGAGCGGTTGCTTGCAAAAGAATAAGAAAACCTGAATACTGTGAATATGGAGTTTCAGGCTATATTTACACAAGAAAAAGAAGGCGGTTATTCTGTTTCCATTCCGGTATTGCCTGGGTGCCACTCTCAAGGAGAGACATTTGAGGAAGCTCGTAAAAATATTGCTGAAGCAATCGAGTTATATCTTGATGATGCGGATGAGGAAACGAGAGCATTGCTTAAGAATAAAGGCGAAAACTTTTTAGCACCGATTTCGGTATAATGAACATTGCACGGAATTGTGTCTGATAGCGGAATTTCCAGAGAAGAGTTTCTGAAATTGCTTAAAAGAAAACATTGAGCTACAGTACAGAAGCAAAATATGGCCTCTTCGTCTAACCCGCCAGTAAGGCGGGCCCGCCGACCTGGCGGGCGGCTCACTCTTTTACAATATGTACTACGTTTATATTCTTCTATTAGCTAATGGCAATCTCTATACCGGCAGTAGCGGAAATCTCAAACGGCGCATTACCTATCACGAATTCGGGAAAGTAAGATCAACGAAAATGTATAGACCGGTTCGTCTTATATACTAAGAAGTTTATACGTTTAAGCGCGATGCGCTTATGCGTGAAAAATATTTAAAGACTGGAAATGGACGAGGCGGTTTAAAGAAGCAGTTAAAATACACCTATACTGCACTCAAGATAGGGAGTAATGGACAGTAAGGGAGAAAAAAGCTAGAGTACAGCATATAAATTAATGGCCTCTTCGTCTAACGGCTAGGACATAGCCTTCTCAAGGCTAAGATAGGAGTTCGATTCTCCTAGGGGCTGCATACGAGAACTAAGATCGAGAAAATCTCATCTCGCCAAATGTAATTTTTAGATTCTTTACAGTAATTTACGTATTCGCATATTTTGGACTTCCGTCCTCCTTACTCGTGGCGCGTATGTTGTGAGCTTTTTAGTGGTTGTGTTACCGTTGTAAGAGGATTAAGTGAAACGATATTGTAATGAAAAAAGCATGAACTAAACTTCAGAAAATTTTGCCTAAACTGTCTTAAATCGACGGCATGGCGCTAAATATCCACAACGACAAAGATGGTCTTCCGACCAGCACTTCGTCGTTGTGGTCTATGCTCCGAAAGGACATAGGGTAGTCCCGAAAGGGATTATCGCTGGTATCGGAGGACCTTTTTTGGTCCGCGCCAGCAATAATACAAATCCACAACGACACTATGTACAATGCAAAATCTTGGCTGGTATTTTTTTCGAATACATTCTCCAAGACAAAAAAACGTATCATCTCACCCGATGGGGTTGCAATATGTTTTATCTTATTTGTTATTATTTTTTTCTTTGTCAGTAAATGGACTCTCCAGGGCGCATGGTTCACTAATGATTTGGTAAGCATCACCACTCCCTTGGAAGGCTTATACGCCACTATTCAGAGGGCAGGGCAATCAACTCTATGGTCGTCAGAATTCTCGGGTGGGTATCCACTTCTTGCTACAGGACAGCTTGGCTTCTGGTATCCACCACATATGCTACTGCGCCAATTTCTTCCCGCTGTTTGGACTCTCAACTTATCATTACTTCTACACAGTGTTCTGGCAGGTGTTGGGACATTTCTTTTTCTTCGGATAAATAAATTGGATAGAGGCGCTGCGGGTATTGGTGCAATACTGTTGCCTCTTGGAGCAGCGTTTGTGGGTAAATATGAAATGTTGAATCTAATTTTGCCCCTGACATGGATTCCTCTTCTACTCGTCTTGTTGAAACTCTTTTTGGAAAAAGGGCGATTCCGCTCTTTGTTCTACTGGGTTATCGCAAGTGTACTTTGCATATTAGTAGGCCATCCACAAATGGCCGTTCAAGTACTTATAGTTGAAGCAATATTTGTATCTGCTTTGTTACTCTTGGATTGGAGACGTTGGAAGAAAGGCTTAGCAGTTCTCGGAGCAGTCGTCTTAGTGCTTTGTTTAACTTCATTCTATTTGCTGCCGATTCTTGATAACGTACCGTTGACCGATAGGGGTCAGGGTATCAGTGCAGACGATAAAGGATTGTTCGAATTCAGCTTTGCTCCAAAAGCATTCATTGGACTCATCATTCCGCATCCCTTTGGGCATGGCGAACTATACCGCGGACCAAAAAACGAGGCTGAGCTGTCAGTATACATGGGACCTATCGCCATTATCCTTGCATGCATTGGGTTATTCGGTGGTAGAAAGAAATTCCCCAGCGTCTGGCTTTTTTCTCTTCTTGCAATAGTGTTTGGCGTTTCTCTTTGCTTAGGGGGTAGCTCTGTGGTATATCGCTGGATAGCTCATGCTGGCTGGAGATACTTTAATGCACCTGCACGACTTTTTCTTGTTGCAGACTTTGGATTAGTTTTTCTTGCTTCGATTGGATTTCATTTGGTAGTAAACAAATTACGTAATGGGAAATGGAAACTTCCTGCAATTATAGTTTTTCTTTTAGCTTCACTCATACCTGTACTATGGATAAGCTGGTCCTGGTACGAAGGAGTTCCGTGGGAATACACAAAAGAACCTGCAATTGTTGATATTCTAAAAAGAGAGCAGGGTCTAGTGCGAATTCTTTCTAATGGAAGATTGTCTGATACTGCACCCAATAACGACTTTGGGGTTACAGTTTGGCATGAAATTTGTTCAACCTGTAAGTATCGCCAAACCTTCAATTCCCCATTCACAGAAATACGGGGGATTAATCTCAAACTCTCGCAGTCTATAGGTTATGGAACCATAACAATGGATATATTTGATGATGAAGGATATCAATTAAGAGAGGCATCCTTATCGACCGAATACATGAAAGATAGTGAGTGGAATGAGTTCTCATTTCAACCGATTCAGGATGCACTCAATCAGTCATTCTATTTTGTAATAACCTCGAATATTCCAAAGACGAAAGCTCCATATATTCTTATTCATACGAACCCCAAAAACGAACAATACGACCCCACTGGCGCACTCTTTAAATGCAAAAAGGATTCTTGCGCAATTATAGAAGTTGGAGGAAATTCTGCTGATACCGCATTCCAGTTAATTACGAACCAAAGCAAGGTCATCAAGGGGTACGAAACGTTATCAGCGAATGTGCCTGTAGGATTCGGGATTGGAAGTACTCAATGGTCTGGTTCTTTGGGTATATTCAATCTTATCAACTACTTAAAGTCCCTAGGAGAGGGTAGTGCAGAATCTACTTGGCAAGAAAATCGTTCGTTGGTAAATCGTTTCCCTATAACCCACGTGATTGGACTCTTTCCTCCATATCGCTACTCCGGAAATCTCACTAGCTTTACGGAAGTCGCATCTATTCCGCTCGATAATATGTTTATTCGCTTGTATAAGAATAACGAGGCATTCCCGAGAGTGCAATTTGCGGAACATGTAAAAGCAATCGACGGAAGCGGTAGTCAATTAAAAGCATTATCTCTTTTGGGTCCGACAGACGAATCAACAGTAGTTGCAGATATTCCTAAAGATACTAAATTTGCTTCGGGCGGAACCGTAATAAGTACGGAAGATGAACGGAGTAGTGTAGCTATACAAACAAGTAATACACATGATGGTTTTCTCGTGATGCGTGACGTTCTGTTGCCAGGATGGACCGCAACGATTGACGGGCAAGCAACTCCTATTTACCTCACCGATTCTTTGTTTCGTGGAATTATTATCCCTGCTGGAAAGCGTGAAGTTGTGTTTCGATATATGCCGAGCTGGATATGGTTTGCCGCAATAGTTACTTCAATAGCATTAGTGGCTATGGTTGTATTCGGATGGTTTTGCTTGAAAAAAGGTAAATAGCATTTTGGTATGATAGAAATGACCGACGCGGAAGTGCAAAAGTTCAAACAATTATATAAAAGGCAGTATGGCGTGAACTATACGGACGAACAAGCCCGAGAGGCCCATGATAATCTCGTCGGTTTCTTTTCGTTACTTTTGGAAGTGGACCGACGTAATAAGAAAAAGAATAGTGATACGCAGGGTGGGGTAAGCTAATATTATCTTTTATGAATCCTTATGCTGCTCAAATACATATTGATGGTTCCTGCTTCAAAAACCCTGGAGGACAGGGTGGTTTTGCGGGCGTTTTGGAGATGCCCAATTTCATCGAAGACCCCAAATTAATATTTTGCGAAGGCTATCAAAGTACTACAAACCAACGTATGGAACTTAGAGGGCTAATTGAAGCCTTGGATTATATTAAGCAGAAATCTGACTTTCTTCGGACGAGTGGTGTAAATAATATTGAAATATGGTCCGATTCTAGTTATGCGGTTCGATGTTATAACAGTGTGGAGCAATGGAGAAAAAACGGATGGAAGAGTAGTGATGGGGCTTCTATACAAAACGTAGATTTAATGAAAAAAATTCTGACACTTAAATATAGTGTTCGATTTACATATAGAGTTGCCCAAGTTGCTGGTAAGTCTAGTGAGATAACAAAGATGGTTGATAAAGCTGCAAAAGCAAGTGCACAAGGTGTTTCCCTAAAAATTGACTACGGATACATGGGAGGCAAAATTTCTAGAACAACGATTAAGGGACCCACCCCTCAATTTGAGGCAAGTGGTCAAGAAATAATTATAAGAATATTTGGTCGAAGGCGCATGAATTCTAGGAACGACTCTATGTATAGAATTAAATTCGAGGTGAAAATACAAAATAATATTGAGAAATACCAAGCTAGTGCTTCTCTTAAGGTAAACCAGTTACTCCATAGGTGGCACTACTATAGAGCAAAATTTAATAATGACTCACGTAACCCTTGTATCGAGAGTGTCGAGGAGGTTATTGAAGAAGATTTTTAATTCAAAAAGGAGCTGGGTGGAATATCGGAATATAAACCGTCCCATCACCTAACCTCTCAAAAACAGTTCTCGTTCGACAGGCTCACGATAAATAACGTCCTCCACTACGGCTCGCATAAATTTAGATTAAAGGTGCTGGGCGGTGATTGCTAAAAAGCATCAAACTGCTACTATGGCACTGTCAGTTGCTGAACGTTCTTTTACAAAGGATATAGACATGCCGAACAATACGAAAAGGGTAAAGACGCTGATGGAGCTTTACTTGGATGGAATTGCAGAAATGCCGCTATTGACTGCCGAAGAAGAAGTAGAACTGGCTAAAAAGATTGAAAGCGGCGATAAAAACGCGAGACAGCGATTCATTAAGGCAAACTTGCGATTAGTTGTTTCGATCGCAAAGCAGTATGCTCGCAAATCGTTAACTCTGACGCTGCCGGGATTGATTCAAGAGGGCAATATTGGGCTTATCGCCGCAGTTGAAGGGTTTAATTGGCGACGCGGCATTAGGTTTTCTACCTACGCTGTTCCCTCTATAAGACGCACAATACAGCTGGCGTTACTCTATGACAGACGTAGTAGCGCAATAGCTAAGGTTTCTCTCGATGCCTCTTTTGCCGGAAGCGATGATAATCTGCATGAAGCGGTTGAAGATGACACGGAGGCGTGCCCAAGCTCGGGAGCAGATAAGAGTTTTCTTTTCGCCGTGATTGATGACGTGTTATCCGAGCTGAAGCCGAAAGATCGGGAAGTTATAAAGCTTTTCTACGGCCTAGAAGACGGTATTGCGTATAGCAAAAAAGAAATTGCAATGAAGCTAGGCGTATCAATAGCTCGAGTTGCGCAAAGATGGCACAGGGCATTACAGCAACTAAAGCGTCATCACCAGCTCATTAAGCTGAAGTAACACCTAATAACACTTACAGAGGAAACAGTACTATGCTTTCAGAACAAGAAGCGCTTCAGATCCTAATCAGCGCAGGTGCGATCATTACTAGCAGCCATATCGTATATACTTCCGGCAAGCACGGCAGCGCCTACGTGAATAAGGATGCTGTGTACCCGCACACATGCCGAACCTCGGAACTGTGTCGAGCTATTGCTGAACGAGTTGTTGATGAAGGAGTGTATGTTGACACGGTGGTGGCTCCCGCAGTGGGTGGCGTTATCCTTTCGCAGTGGATTGCATACCACTTGACTTTGCTCACGGGTTGCGAAGTGATGGGAGTTTACGCTGAAAAAGAGAAGATGTCCATTCCCGATCCAGAAAACCTGGGAAGGAAGTGCTACTATGAAACGGGCGAATTTGTTATTCAGCGGGGATATGACAGATTTGTACGAGGTAAAAACGTGCTTGTAGGGGAAGATATTCTTAATACCGGCGGTTCTGCAAAAAAAGTCGTTGAGGCAGTTCGCCGTATTGGCGGCGACGTTGTTGCGGTAGCTGCTCTATGCAACCGCGGTGGCGTACTCAAGGAAGATATTGGCGATCCGCCATATCTTTATACCCTCGCAAACGTGAAATTGGATGCATGGGATGAAGCTGATTGTCCTTTGTGTATCAGCAACATTCCCATCAACATTGATGTGGGTAAAGGCCGCGAATTCCTCGCTCGCGAGCAGTAGTCAGTAAGTTCTTCGCACCGGCTTGAATCAAGCTGGTGTTTTTTTATTGCAAAATAACACCCCGGCGTTCAGATGAACGCGCGGGGCGGGATGGGTTAGGCAGCTTCGCGATGCTTC
>Ga0209542_10015549_pt1 | contig 12752 bp, 9 predicted proteins | sample RifCSPhighO2_01_FD_184028 | JGI IMG/M metagenome (GOLD analysis project Ga0209542, IMG submission 184028) | Soil microbial communities from Rifle, Colorado - Rifle CSP2_plank highO2_0.1 (SPAdes) (version 2) | ecosystem: Environmental > Terrestrial > Deep subsurface > Rock core/Sediment ...
TCTGTACCGTATGAGGTCTATTCTAAATTAAGTAAACCTGAAAGTGCTAGAGAGAGCACCTCAAGTTTATTTGCTCAAATAGTAGAAGACACTGAATTTGGTTTTGTGATGGTGGAGCAAGAAAAAGGCAAACTTTTAATTTCTTTTAGGTCCAGAACCGGTTTTGACACATCAAAGATTGCACAAAAACTTGGTGGTGGTGGGCATGTTTACGCATCAGGAGCAAAGGTTGAGGGATTACCCTTTGAAAAAGCAGTAGCAAGAGTTTTAAAAGTAGTGAGAAGTTACGCTAAGGAGTATTTGGATAAACAGAAGTCTTCGAAGTGAATCTCGAATTATACGCTCATACACATGGGCGTAGTACTAGATGCTTTTGGTGTTTTCACCAGAGATAAATTGGCCTCTCGCGTGCTACAATTTGTAGATGATTGCAAAGTTAAAAGCTGAAATTTCTTCCCATATTTTTATTTATTTATTATTATTTTTGGTAGTACTTGGTGCAATTTTCGTAAGAGTTTACCGGGTTGATCAGATTTTATGGTTTTATTTTGATCAAGGTAGAGATGCGCTGGTTATTTGGGATTTTTGGCATAAAGGAGATTTATTTTTTGTTGGGCCTACAACTGGGATAGCTGGAATATTTCGAGGTCCTTGGTATTACTGGTTAATTGCCCCAATTTATTTAGTTGGTGGAGGAGATCCAGTTTGGCCGGCAATTTTTTTGTCACTACTTTCAGTTGTTGCCGTAATATTTTTATTTATATTAGGTAAAGAAATTGCAGGGCGGAGTGCAGGGTTGATTGCCGCCATAATCGCGTCTTTTTCGTATTACATAATGATTGCCTCACGTTGGTTGAGTAATCCTACACCAATGCTACTTATTAGCCTACTCATTATTTTTTCAAGTTTCAGGATCATAGATTCCAAAAAACCGACTAAATATTGGCTTCTGATTTTATTTTTACTTGGTATGGCGATGCAATTTGGAAGTGCTGCTGAAATATTTTATTTTCCAATAGTTGCACTAATTGCAGTTTGGAGGCGAAAGACCTTATCAAAACGTTTGTTGTTTGTGTCTTTTTGCTTATTATTTGTTTCTTTTTTACCCCAAATTATCTTTGATGTCCGTCACCAGGGAATTTTATCAGCGAATATTAGAAAATTTTTAGTTGATGAGGGAAGTTTCAAACTTTCGTTTTGGGAGATAATTAAAATTCGTTTACCTTTTTATTGGGATATATTTGCAAATAAAATCTGGCCGGGTGAACCGAATTTCATCAAATCCGCAATAGTTATGGGTTTTTTAGTCTTTGTCGCAAACTGGCGGGAGATTCTCAAAAATAATAAATTTAAAATTACACTCCTTTTTTGGATTTCGCCGATGATTGGAATGTTATTTTTCCAAGGAAATTACGGCAATGTTTATGATTACTATTTTACCGGATTCTATTTGATATTTATTTTGTTTTTTTCAACTATATATTCTTTTCTTACAAGAAGCGGTTTTGGTTTAATATTACTTGTTACTTTTTTCTTCTTCTTTTTTAAAATAAACCTACCCCTGATCAAAAATTTTATAACTGCTGGGGTTGATGGGCCAACAACTGTTGCTTTCGGAAACCAGAAACAAGCTGTCGATTGGATTTATAAAGACCTGCCTGCCGGCAGGCAGGTGCCTTTTAGTGTGGATGTATACGTGCCTCCTGTTATCCCTTATGCCTATGACTATTTATTTGTTTGGTACGGACCTAAAATTGCCGGTTACGAACCATCAAAAGACGTTATCAACCCTCTTTATACTATTTACGAAGTAGATCCGCCACATCCTGAACGCCTTGAAGCTTGGCTTAAAAGGCAGGAAGGAATTGGAGTTGTAGACAGAGAAGAAAAGTTTGGAGGAATAGTCGTTCAGAAAAGGGAAAGGATTTAATGCCTCAGATTGTTTACTTACTTCGTCACGGAGAAGCTACCTCAAATATAGAGAGAGTATGGTCGTTTAAAGGGGGCTTGACTCCTGTTGGTATAAAGCAGGCAAAATATTGGGCAGATTATTTTAAAGATAAAAACTTAGAAGTTATTTACGCGAGTACAATTACACGAGCCTTTGAAACGGCAGGAATTATCTCCAAACAAATAGAAGTTCCGATTCAAAAATGTGATGAAATTGTAGAAGTCAATGGAGGCAAGTTTATGGAAAGAAGTGTTGATATTCCAGAAAAAAGAGACTATGAATTTAAGTTGTTTGAAAGTTGGCAAAAGGGTGAATGGGATAGGTCATACCCAAAAGGTGAATCTTTTAACGGTGTTAAAAATCGACTGGAAAAGTTTATGTCAATATTGGTAACAAACGGAAGTATTTTAGTCGTTAGCCACCAACTGACCATGATGGTTTTTATGCGATCTTTTTGTGTAAACCATCCTGAAGATATTAACGAATATTTATTGAGTTGTGCGGGGGTGGCGAAGTTGGAAAGAACAGGGAATAATAAATTTAAAATATTGGAGTTAAATGTTAAACCGCAAATTAGTTAAAGATCACTTTTGGATTATTGCCATTGCTTCTTTGGGGATTTACTTACGCACTCACGGAGCTATTGAAAATTTTTTGTATTCGCACGATCAGGATCTGCTCGGCTGGTTTGTACGTGACGTGGTTGAAAATAGACACCTTAGACTAATCGGACAAGAGACTTCTCAGCAAGGAGTGTTTGTTGGTCCGCTATTTTACTACCTGATGATCCCGTTTTACTTACTTTTTGGAATGGATCCGCTTGGAGGTTTATTTGGAGTAATTATTATTGCAGCATTTACAATATTTAGTTTATATTTTGTAGTTTCAAAAATTTTTGCTAAAAAATCTGGACTCGTTATCTCATTTCTTTATTCTACTAGTCTGTACTCAATCTTAAATGATAGAGAAGTTGTTCCCACACAGCCAACAGTCTTGTGGAGTGTCTGGTTTTTTTACAGTGTTTGGCTGGTATTAAAGAAAAAAAAGAACGGTTTTTATATAGCGGCTTTTTTACTAGGCATAGCTTGGAATATAAATTTGTCGCTTATTCTTTTTTTGCCAGTGTTTTTATTGAGTTGGTTTTTGTCAAAGAAAAAGCTGGAAATAACAACGTTAACAAGAAGTGTGATTTTGTTTATCGCGGTTTTTTTACCCTTTCTTTTTTTTGAAGCCAGACATGGTTTTAATATGACAAAAGCCGTCTTGTTTAAAACCTCATCTTCCGAAGTCATTGTCCAGGGCAGTGGCGGAGATTTCGAAAGAGTAATTACATTACTATCAAAAAACGTAGCAAATATATTGGGTACGCTTGATTTGAACTTGAACCATTTGTATTGGCTAGCGTTTTTGCTATCAATTTTATTTTATCTCTTTATTAAAAATATCGTTGGCAGGAAAATATTTATATTATTGCTTGTTTGGGTAACGATTCCGGTTATATTTTTTTCCGTCAATCCAATTATATTGTCGGAATATTATCTCAATGGGACTACGTTCATTTGGTTTTTATTAATTGCTTTGTTTATCGGTAATCACAAAAAAATCGGATTTTTATTTTTGATTATTTTTACTGTTATAAATATTTTCCGATATATTAATTTGCCACGTAACAAAAGCGGATACTTGTATAGGAAAAATTTGGTTGGCTATATTAAGAAAGATTCAATTGTTTGGGGTTATCCTTGTATTGCAATCTCCTATATTACAAAACCGGGGTATGATTTTGGTTACAGATATTTTTATTATTTGGAAAGTCTTCACGTAAACAAACCTATTAGTGGTAGTCCTGTTTACACAATTGTTTATCCACTTCGAGGAGATATCGATGTGGACAAAACATTTGGAATTATTGGCTTGATTTATCCCGATTACTCAAAATACACGAAAGAGGGCGTTCTAAAAAGTTGCAGTGGAGAAGATTCAAATCTTACCGACCCAATGTTCGGGTTTACACAATGATCTCACCTTGTCACACTTATTACAGGAGTAGTTTCTCCCTTAGCTGAGATGACAATTCGTCCTGCAGAATCTGCGTATATCGAGTAATTGGTGTCAAAAAGTGTTCCGCCTGATGGGTCATAAGGCATTTGCATGATATATGTCGGTACAACCATGTCTCCATTTTCCCAACCGGCATTGGCTAAATTGAAGCAATTTGGAGAAGTACCTATGCATTTTTGGATTTTTGGGAAATTGCTTGTGGCGTCGTTGTTATCCGTGTCCGGCAACCTTCCGCCATGTTCGGCTGCAAATTGATAAACAGCATTGGATATTGCATAAAGATCTGCTCTTCGCTTGGTGTCTCTTGCTTGGGCGAACTGTTTTGTAGGGTTTATAGTACCTAGTAGCCCTCCAATGTTGTCAAAGTAACTCCCGAGATCTTTTTCGATTACTTTCCAAATATCGTACCAGTCTACAAAATCACTAGGTTTGTCGATTTTAGATACTTTACCAAAATCACTGAATCGGATATTTATAACCCTCACTAGAGGTAAAGATTGGTTATTTCGCAACTCTTTTTCAAGCTGTGCCCGGAGATATTCGTCAGTTAGTGCCCCATAAAAAGTACTTGATGACTCTTCCACTGCGTTTAGGTCAGGCAAACTTATATCGACAGAGAATAGGTTACCTGTTTTTTTGTCGACTAAGATCTCAAGTAAATTCTGATTCCAGTTAAGAGAGTCAACTGCATCTTTAATTTCTTTTGCATATAGCTTCGAAAGATCGTTTCTTATAGAATTGCCTATTTCATCGATAAATTCTGACAATTTCGACTTGTCAAAACCGGCGACAATTTTGTAAACGTCAATGCCATTTTGCTCAAAGTTTTTATCGAATGATTTAATGATGATTGTCTCCTTGAATTTTGTGGCAAGTTTAGTTATATCTTTTTCCTGAATTAGATTTTGATATCTCTCTTTCAGAAGTTTTGTGGCTTCGTTTGACTCTCCTGTGTCTTTGAAAAGTACCCATTTTTTCTCAAGCAGTATCGGTCGGATTACCTTATATGTTTCACTTTTCCCTATTTCTGGAATTTCAAGTAACACTTGGTTTTCGAATTCAATGAATCCGCTGTAAAAGGGTTTTAAATAGACTTCGTCTTTATTAAATACAAGGTCCAATAAAATTGTTTTCTCTGGAGAGTCGGGTGTTGTTGTAACAAAATCAAACTTTAGTTTAGAGTAAGACTCTTGGCTTTTTATGAAGCTTCCCGAAAGTTTAAGTCTTCCAAGATCATCAAGTCCAAATAGTTGTGCCTCAAAACTGAATGAATCACTTTTGGTAAGTTTATTGATAGAATCATAAATCACTTGTTTCGGATCTTTGAAAATTAAGCTTGGGAAAAATACTAATATAAAAACCATTGCCGAAACTAAGGCCAGTACTATACATAGGATAATAAGGACTTTTCTACGGCTGTGAAGATTTTGAGGCACAAGGCTACTTATTACATGTGTTTCGTCCATGCTGTTTTATTATAATACATAAAACATAAATCGAGAAAAATCGCTATACCAAACATACTTTAATTTGCCTCCTAGAATAGTATGTTTGGGGATCATACCCAATCTGCCTTAAGGCAGATCTTTCTTACGAGAGTTGCAAACTCGAGTAAGATGGGAATATATTACTTCAAAATTTGATACAATTTAATTCGTGATAAAGCCATATTTGTCTGTTATTATTCCATGCTACAACGAAGTCCAAAATTTGAAGCGTGGAGTATTAAAGAGTTTAAAGACTTACTTATCCAAACAAAAGTTTACTTGGGAAGTAATTATCTCCGATGACGGAAGCACAGATGAAAGCGTAGAGTTAATTGAAAAACAGTTACCGAGTTTAAATGGTTTCCAACTATTGAAGAACCCTCACGGGGGTAAGCCGTCAGCTTTGTTTTACGGCATCAAGAAGGCTTCAGGAGAACTTGTTTTATTTACCGATATGGATCAATCTACTCCGATCGAGGAGTTGGATAAATTACTTGTATTTGCCGGAAGTAATTATGGAGCAATAATCGGCTCAAGGGGACTGATGCGCAAGAACTTTCCGTTATACAGAAGGATCGGATCGATAGTTTTTGTAGCTATCCGTAAGGCTTTTATTTTAGCTGAAATTTCAGATACGCAATGTGGATTTAAATTATTCAAAAAAGACGTGATTGCTAAGTCCTTTCCAAAATTGCAATTCTTTCAAAAAAATAAGAGGCTTTCCGGCTGGCAAGTAACCTCATATGATGTAGAGTTACTGCATATTATTAAAAAGATGGGGTATTCGATTAAAGAAGTGGTGGTCGTGTGGGAGGACCGCGACGTTAGTAAAAATAAAGGCGGAGGTCTGGTTCGCTATGTTCGTGAATCGTTGGAAATGCTATGGCAGATTACAAAGGTTAAATTTAACGACATTAGAGGAAAATATTAAGTTTGAGTCAGAGATGAAAAAAGCAATAGTTTTTTTATTTTTTATACTTGCACTTGGACTTATTCTTAGATTGGTAAATCTTACTATCCTTCCGGTTTTTGCCGATGAGGCGATATATATACGCTGGTCTCAAATAATGGCCAATGAGCCTACCTTAAGATTTTTGCCAATGTCTGACGGAAAGCAGCCATTATTTATGTGGATTTTGATGTTTGTTATTAATCGATTTTCAGATCCCCTTTTCGCGGGAAGATTAATCTCTGTTTTTACAGGAATCGGTACGTTAATGGGGCTTTTTGCTGTTACTTTTCTGTTGTTCAAGTCCAGACTTGCTGCGTTAGTTTCATCGTTTATTTGGGCAATTTCACCATACGCATTGTTTTTTGACCGCATTGCTTTAGTTGACTCCATGCTTACTATGTTTGGAATATGGACGTTTTTCTTTGCAGTTAAAACTTCAAAGACGTTAAGGCTAGATTATGCGATGTTTACGGGTTTCGCGCTTGGTGGGGCAATGCTTACGAAATCCCCCGCATTGTTTTTTTTGATTTTATTGCCGTTAACTTGGCATCTGTCAAAATGGCCAACTAGAACCAGAAGTCGGATAATTCATTTTATTAAACTGTCTTTTATTTTTCTTTTTCCGGTTCTTATTTCTCAAGTGATGTATAACATATTGAGATTAGGCCCAAATTTTCATTTGATAAATTCACGAAATTTAGATTACGTTTATCCAGTTTCTCACATTTTTGAAAACTGGAGGGATCCGCTTATTTCCCATTTGGGAATGTTTTGGGACTGGTTGGTTAAGCTTGGGCCCTGGCCTTTGGTTATATTGGCTTTGGCTGGTATTGCTACCAGGATTAATAAATATAAAAAAGAACTATTTGTTGTATGGTGTATATTTTTAGTGCCTGTTTTAATTCAGTCGGAATACGCTAAAGTGTTTGCGTCGCGCTATACTTTTTTCTCTATGCCATTCCTTGCTATCCTTGGCGGCAAGGCATTTGTTTGGTCGAGGAAAACTTCGGGTTTGGCAAAAAAGAGTGTTGTTTTAACTGGTATGCTATTTGTAATTCTGTCGCTTGTTTCCGATTTTGATTTATTGACCAATCCTGCTAAAGCTAATTTGCCGGAAAGCGAAAGAAATGGCTATTTAGAAGAATGGACTTCTGGTATAGGTATAAAAGAGGTAGCGGGGTATATAAAAACAGAAACTGCGGAAAATCCCGGTAAGTCAATAGTGGTTGGAACAGAAGGTTATTTCGGGACACTTCCTGATGGGCTACAAATGTATTTGCAAGGAGTTCCGAATGTCACTGTAATCGGGGTGGGCATAGACTTAAAGGAAGTCCCAAGTTCACTTACGGATTCTCTAAAGGCGGGGAATAAAACATATCTGGTGATCAATAAAAGCAGATTACTAATGGACGCAGAGAGTAATGGTCTGATGCTTATATCCGCATATCCGAAAGAGCCAAGAACTCTGGGTACGTGGCACTTTAATCTTAAAGGCCCTCAAGAAGTTTTGTATTTATTTAAAGTGACAGACGGCACTTCGACTTGATATCATCAATAAATGAAATTGTTTAAAAGATTTGTTTCTTCCCGGGATTTTTGGCCATTGGTGGCTGTCTTATTTTTTGGAATCTTGGCAAGCAGACACCTGTTTACTCCTGGCTACTTCAACATGCATGACGATTTGCAAGTAATGAGAACTCTCGAGATGGAAAAGTGTTTCAAGGATTTTCAGGTTCCCTGCCGTTGGGTGCCGGACATGGGATACGGCTTCGGTTTTCCGCTTTTTAATTTTTACCCGCCACTGCCTTATTTATATGGAATGTTGTTTCGTTTAATTGGGTTTTCTTTTGTCGGAACCGTAAAACTCGTTTTTGCATCTACATTTATTTTCTCAGGGGTAACTATGTATTTTCTCGCAAGTAAGTTTTTCAAAAGATTTGGTGGAGTATTGTCTGCAATTTTTTACATTTGGGCGCCTTACCACGCTGTTGATGTTTATGTTAGAGGGGCAATGAACGAAGCTTGGGCTTTAGTTTTTTTCCCGGCAATTTTTTATTTTTCTTATAAACTGATTACTGACCATCGACCACTGAACACTGACATTGTACTTCTTTCTCTTTCTTGGGCAGGGCTCTTTCTATCTCACAATTTAATGGTTATGATCTTCACCCCATTTTTTGCTCTTTGGTGTTTACTTTGGATTGTAAAAAGGTACAAAAATAACAGTATTAAATTTTGTCTGGAAGCCTTCAAATCGTTGGTTTTAAGTGGTGTAATTGCTTTTGGTCTGGCAGCATTTTTTACTTTACCTGCTTTACTTGAAAATAAGTACACCCAGATCGAAGGTCAGCTTGTTGGGTATTATGACTACACAGCCCATTTTGTAAGTTTACGCCAACTTCTGATATCTCGTTTTTGGGGGTATGGCCCGTCGGTTTGGGTGGATGCGGAAGATCGGATGTCCTTTCAAATCGGACATCTTCACTGGATTATCTCGATTATCATTGGGCTTTTTCTGATAAAACGAATTATAAAGGCTTTAAAGTCAAAGAACTATTTACTGATATCAGATCACTGGTTTCTAACAGTAATTTTATTACTGCTTTTTGGCTGGTTTGCTGCATTTATGACGCATCTAAAGTCCATTTTTATTTACCAGGCGATTCCTCAACTTAAATATATTCAATTTTCATGGAGATTTTTGACAATCGTTATTTTTGCCTTCTCGCTTGCAATCGGAGTCTTGCCAATCTTGTTGAGAAGAAAAATTGGTAATTGGTTTGTTAGTTTATTGGTAATTGGTTTGTTAATACTAAACTGGTCTTACTTTAAACCTGAGTATGGTAAAAACGGCCCTTTAACCGATAAAGAAAAGTTTTCTGGGGCAGCTTGGGAGCTCCAACAGACTGCTGGGATTTATGATTATCTCACCAAGGACGCAAAAACTGCCCCAAAGTCACCGAAAAAAATGGATGGAGAGATTATTGAAGGGAAGGGTCTTGTCTATACGGAAAATCATCCAGAGCGTACCAATTGGCTCTCGTTTTTCGCCGACATTAGAAGCGAATCGGCGAAGCTGCGGATTAATGTTATGAATTTTCCTGACTGGAAAGTTTTGGTAGATGGGAAAGAAGTTAAAGAATATGTTGATAAGTCTGAAGAATGGGGAAGAATTTATATTGACGTTTCTCAGGGCGAGCACTTTATATATGCAAGGCTTGAAAATACCCCGATTCGTAGTATTGCCAACGGAATATCGCTTATCTTCTGGATCGGTTTACTGTCATATCCACTAGTCAAAAAATTTCGCCGACCATCTGGATAGAGGGAAATTTAAGGGTTACTTTTATGATTGTCTTATGCACTCACGGAAGGAAGATTTTCAGCGCGAGCTATTGCTCTATTTACGTGAATTCTAAATTCATACACACTTGATATTCTTCTTCCTTCTTCAATATTGGCTCCGTCTAACTCACTCATCAATTCTCTGACTTTAAAAAGCGCAGAAGCATAGCCCTGCACGGTAGCTTGTCTGTCGGATATTCTGTCTGCTGCCAGAGCCTGTCTTTGCTCAAGCATTCTTAGAGCACTGAGACTGGATTCAGTAACTGGGCCTTTTTGTTTCCAAATTCTTTCCAGTTGATCTTGAGTTTGTCTTTGGAGATTCTCATGATCAGCGTGATCGTTTGCTGCCATTAATTCCGGGGAACCAATTGCTTTACCCTCAAGAAATCTATCTATTTCTGCAGTCGCTCTTTCTACTTGCGTTGGAGTTTCATGTTTTTCCTGCACGTCACCCATTGGAATTATTTTATAGTGGGTTTGCTTATTATTCAACTGCCTGTGTACAATTTGAGTGTGAAAGTGGAAGATTTGGGTGAGCACCTCGATCCGACTAGTGAGATTACACTTGAGGCTGTGAAATCTCGCGCAGTCAAGGGTGTGGTGACATTAACCGGCCGCACTTTAGTTTTAAATCTTATTTCTCTCTTTGCCCAAGGACTCTTGTGGGCATTTTTGGATCCAAGCCAGTTTGGTGTATTTTTTGTCGTGTCCGCTACAATCAATTTTTTGAGCTATTTTGCCGACATTGGGTTAGGCGCAGCTTTAATTCAAAAGCGAGAAAAACCGCGAGATGTGGATTTTAAGACAGTTTTTCTAGTTCAGGAGACTTTAGTTATTACAATCGTAATCATAGTTTTTTTGGTGAGCCCAATATTAGCCCGTACGCACAATTTAACTAACGAGGGAATAATGCTTCTGTATGCATTAAACGCATCATTTTTTTTGGCGTCACTTAAAAATATTCCCTCTATTATTTTGGAAAGGAAACTTGAATTTGGAAAGTTTGTAATACCGCAAGTCGTTGAGCAAGTTGTATATAACATTGCAATAGTTTTTTTTGCTTGGCAAGGTTTTGGAATAACAAGTTTTACTTATGCAGTTTTAATTCGAGGGGTCGTTGGAGTTGTAACAATCTATATTTTACAACCTTGGAAGCCTGGACTTGCCTTTTCTAAAGATTCACTCAAAGGTCTTTTTAAATTCGGAATACCGTATCAACTAAATAATTTCCTTGCAACCATCAAAGACGACGGTATGACTATAGTCTTGGGAGGGTTACTAGGCAACGTTGGCCTTGGGATTTTAGGGACTGCGCAAAAACTTGCACAATACCCCTTGAGGTTTTTTATGGATAATGTAACCAAAGTTACATTTCCGGCATTTTCACGGATGCAGGACGATAAGTCGCAATTGGAACGGAGCCTTACAAGGTCAATCTTTTTTATATGTACCTTGGTTTTTCCAAGTCTTGTTGGCCTATCCGTTTTGTTTCCAGTATTAGTTAATGTCATTCCTCGCTATAGTAAATGGTCGCCAGCTTACATACCGTTTTTACTTATTTGCGTTAATTCTATGTTTGCAGCGGGCTCCACCCAGCTGACTAATTTGCTTAACTCGGTTGGGAGAATAAAAACAACCTTCAAACTGATGATTATGTGGACAGTACTAACTTGGGTTTTGTTGCCGTTTTTGTCGAGTAAAATGGGTGCCGTTGGTGCAGCTTTAGGTTATGCAATTATTGGCTCAAGTTCATTTGTGACTTTTTATCTGGTCAAGAAATTTGTTGACTTTTCTATTATTTACTCGGTAGTCAAACCACTGTTTGCCTCAGCTGTCATGGGAGTCGTTTTGCTATTACTTCAAAACCTGCTCCCTTGGAATTATTTTGGTGTTTTAATAATGATTCTTGTTGGAGTTGTAACCTATGTTTTGTCGATTTACCTGATTGTGGGACAGTCGGCGCTTGAAGATGCTAAAAAGGTTCTTGCAGTTTTTTTTAAAAAATAAACTCGTCTTATTTTTAATTTTGCTAGGGTCCATCTCCTGGTCCCTGACAATGGTAAAAAGCGGTCTTTTAAAAGACTTCGGCATAGGCTTTTGGGGACCAAATGGGCATGACGGTGTGTGGCACATAGCGCTTGCTAATTCATTGGCAAGGGGGTCATGGGAGGTTCCTGTTTTTGCTGGTGAGACCTTGATGAATTATCATGTCGGTTTTGATTTGCTTTTGGCAGTTTTGAATAAATTGACAAATGTTGACATACCCGTTTTGTATTTTCAGGTAATTCCCCCGATTCTGGCAGTTTTAATTGGTGCGCTTACTTATAAGTTCGCATTTATCTTCCGAAAGAGCAAAACCGAAGCAATTTGGGGCTCATTTTTTGTTTATTTTGGAGGAAGTTTTGGATGGCTCTTGACTGTAATTAGAGAAGGGGTGATTGGCGGTGAGTCGATCTTCTGGTCAAGCCAGGCTGTTTCAACTTTAATTAATCCGCCTTTTGCATTGTCATTGGTAATATTACTGCTCGGCTTGATTCATTTAAAAAAACCGTTAGTTAGTACATTGCTATTTGGCGTACTTTTCGAAATTAAAGCTTATGCAGGACTGTTGGCTCTTTTTGGTTTACTTGCTGCTGGAGTCTATGAGTTTGTTAAAAATAGGGGGTTAAATGTATTAAAGATATTTACCGGGTCGGTTGTTATGACACTAGTGTTGTATTTATTGTTAAATCGCGGGTCAGAAGGCCTAATGGTTTGGGAGCCTTTTTGGTTTTTGGAGAACCTGATGTCACCAGACAAGCTTAACTGGCCTAAATTGGGCGAAGCTTTGGTAAACTGGAGACTTGGTAATATTTATTATAAAGCAGCATTTGGATATCTGGCTGCCTTCGCGCTTTTTATTGTAGGGAATTTGGGAACAAGGCTGGTATCAGTTTTTTCTTTATCTAAAAAAATT
>Ga0209542_10015550_pt1 | contig 12751 bp, 5 predicted proteins | sample RifCSPhighO2_01_FD_184028 | JGI IMG/M metagenome (GOLD analysis project Ga0209542, IMG submission 184028) | Soil microbial communities from Rifle, Colorado - Rifle CSP2_plank highO2_0.1 (SPAdes) (version 2) | ecosystem: Environmental > Terrestrial > Deep subsurface > Rock core/Sediment ...
GCTCCACAGATTGTTCAACGTGGTCACCACTACGCCATTGTGGACGAGATCGACTCGATTCTCATTGATGAGGCCCGCACCCCGCTCATCATCTCTGGTCCCGTACCCGAAGGGGAGCAGTACTATGAGCGCTTCGCTCAGATCGCCCACACCATGGAAGAGGGCGCCGACTACACAATCGATGAAAAGCAACGCGCCATTCAGCTCACTGACGATGGAATCACTAAGGCCGAGCGCGCTCTTAACATTGAGAACCTGTATACCGAAGGAGGGGTGAAGCTCGCACACCATCTTGAGACCGCCGTACGTGCCAAAGCGCTTTTCAATAAGGATAAGGAGTACGTACTCCGGGACAACCAGATTATTATCGTTGACGAATTCACGGGACGCCTTCAGCCTGGGCGCCGGTGGTCGGAAGGCCTCCACCAAGCGATTGAGGCCAAGGAAGGAGTGCCCATACAGAAAGAAACTCGCACGTATGCAAGCATTACGTTCCAGAACCTCTTCCGTATGTACGAAGCCCTCTCCGGCATGACCGGTACCGGCCTTTCCTCCGAGGAGGAGTTCTATACCGTCTACAAACTAGAGGTCATAGTCGTGCCCACCAACATGCCCATAGCCCGCACCGACCATGATGATCTCATCTTCCAGAACAACCATGGCAAGTACACGGCGCTTGCCCGAGGGGTAAAGGAACTTCACGAGAAGGGGCAGCCGGTTCTTGTGGGTACGGTGTCCATTGAGGACAACGAGATAGTGAGCCGGTACTTCAGCGACGCAAAAATCCCGCACGAAGTTCTGAACGCAAAGAACCACGAGAGGGAAGGAGAGCTCATTGCCGAAGCAGGGAAGCGCGGACGCGTGACAGTCGCCACTAACCTTGCCGGTCGCGGTGTTGACATCAAGCTTGGAGGAGTCCACGCGTCTCCTGAAGAACGCGCAGAGGTAGTTGGGTTCGGAGGGCTTGCCGTCATCGGCACCGAACGGCACGAGGCAAGACGCATAGACAACCAGCTTCGGGGACGTTCCGGCCGCCAGGGAGACCCCGGTGCCACCCAGTTCTATGTATCCCTTGAGGACAAGCTCATGCGCGTCTTCGCTTCAGACATGCTGAAAAAGGTCATGGGAACCTTCAAGATCCCTGAGGACGAACCAATTGGAAGCCCGATGATCAGTAAATCCCTTGAGACCGCGCAGAAGCGCATCGAGGGCTTCAACTTCGATTCCCGCAAACAGGTGCTTGCGTACGACGATGTACTGAATACTCAGCGTCTTGCCGTATACGCACGCAGGAATCTCGCACTTATGGGTACCGACGAAGAGGTGCGGGAGACCATTCTTACGATCATCGCTGGGGACGAAGCCTTGCTTGAGGCTTTCAATGCCCGCGACACTGAATTAGGCCCCGAACTCTGGACCCTGCTCCTTCGTCGTCTCGTGCTTCAGATAACCGATACGTTCTGGCTCGAGCACCTCGATACCATGGAATACCTGCGCCGTTCCGTGTCACTTCGTGCGTACGGGCAGCGCGACCCGCTTCAGGAGTACCGCAAGGAAGGACTCCGCCGGTTCCAGGACATGCTCTATGCCATCGAAGATCGTATACGACAGGCAGTACCGCACCTACGTCCTGCAGACGAGACGCGTATCAAGGCCGAAGAGGCTAAAGTACGTGCGCGCATGGTTGCCGCAAGCGAGGGTGGGGAAGAAGCTCAAAAGGAGCCGGTTGTTAAGGGGACAGAATTTGGACGTAATGACCTTGTAACGATACGCAAAGGAGAAGAGGTGCAGACGTTGAAGTATAAGAAGGCTGAACCTCTATTGGTTGAGGGATGGGAAATCGTATCAAAATAGCCTGAAAATCGTATCAAAGTGATACGATTTTAGTGTATATACGGACAACCCCTTGTGCTTATTTCTAGGTAGTATACAATGTAAACCAAAGGTACCCATATTTGGGTACCAATATGGTACAAACAATAACTAATGAAAAAGGACTACATTTTAGATTTAATGAGATCCAAGAAGACCGTCTTTACCTTTAAAGACCTTATTCTGCTTTGGGGAGAATCTGACGTGGATTTTGTCAAGAAGAAGATTCATCGCTATGTTAAGGCCGGTAAAATGAACGCCATACGCAGAGGAATTTACTCCAAAGACAAGAATTACGATAAATATGAGTTAGCTACAAAAATATACACTCCTTCCTACGTCAGCTTTGAGACAGTTTTAGGCGCTGCGGGGGTTACATTCCAACTGTACGGTCAGATCTTTGTTGCATCGTACACAACAAAAGAGATCGAATGCGATGGACAGAGATATTCCTTCAGAAAGATAAAGGATACCATTCTTACCAATCCAGTTGGCTTAGAGCTTATAGAGAACTATAGTATAGCCTCGCCCGAGCGCGCATTTTTGGATGTTACCTATCGCAACAAGGATTACCATTTTGACAATCTCTCAGCTCTGAATTGGGAGAAAGTATATGAGATTCTGCCCATTTATGGAGGAAATAAACGCATGGCAAAGAGGGTGAATATGTACCACGAAGCATTTAAAGAGGACTTAAAATAATGATCCTATGGCACTTGATACTGCAACACATACAAACATACTGACAAAGATTCTCAAGGATATCTATGCCGATGCGACTATCAGTCCGATTTTAGGCTTCAAGGGAGGAACGGCTGCTACATTTTTCTATGGACTCGACCGTTTCTCTGTCGATCTCGATTTCGACCTACTCGATACGGACAAAGAAGACTATGTATTTGAGCGTGTGAAAACCATTATTGAACGTTACGGCAAAGTAAAAGAAGCAAGAAGGAAAAGGTTCAATCTTCTCTACATCCTTTCTTATGACAACAAAAATGTTAATGCTCAAAACGTCAAAGTAGAGATCAATCGCCGTGACTTCGGGTCAACGTATTCGGTGGAGTCCTTTCTCGGTATATCAATGAAGGTGATGGTGAAGGAAGATATGGTCGCGCATAAGTTATGCGCCATGTATGAGCGGATCGGTAAAACTAACCGTGACATTTTTGACGTATATTTCTTCCTTTCTCACGACTGGCTTGTCAACAAAAGGATTGTTGAGGACCGTATGAAGGTATCGTACGCTGGATTTTTGAAGAAATGCATTGAGATAGTGGAGAAGTTTGATGACAGCAATATCCTCTCCGGTATGGGTGAATTATTGACCGAGAAACAGAAAGGGTGGGTAAAGGCAAAGCTCAAATCGGAAGTCTTGTTCTTACTCAGACTGGCCTTAGAGAAAGAAGTGAACCGAAAGGTACCTTAATGGTACTTTCCAGTCCATATATGGAATGATAAACCAATTAATGTTGGATATTTTAAGTTATATTTGTTTTCTTACTTCTCAAGACTCTGCGCCCTTATTCTCTTGCTAATTATTCCCTCATCCGTACTATGACCATACATGGCATTCGTTGACGAAGTATCCATACACGCAGCAGCCGGACGCGGAGGCGACGGTGTCGTCAGGTGGCTCCATTTAAAAGGAAAGGATCGGGCAGGTCCGGCAGGAGGGGACGGAGGACGCGGTGGAGATGTAATCCTCGAAGGAGTGCGCGACCTTGCAGCCCTTGCAACGTACCGCTTCACCAAGAAGTTCCGCGCGGAGCACGGCGGACCGGGTGAAGGGAACAACAAGCACGGGAAAGACGGAGAGCCGGCGATACTTCGTGTACCTGTTGGAACCGTTGCTAAGAATGCGACCACGCAGGAAATATACGAGATCCTTGAAGAAGGAGAGCAAAAGATAGTCTTTAAGGGGGGACAGGGAGGTTTAGGTAACCACCATTTCAAAGGTGCTGAAAACCAGAATCCTATAGAGACTACACCGGGCAAGCCAGGGGGTGTTGGGGATATCCATATGACCCTCAAGATCATCGCTGACGCGGGTCTCATTGGCTTTCCGAACGCCGGAAAGTCCTCCATTTTGAATGCATTAACCAAGGCGAAGTCCAAGGTGGGCGCATACCCCTTCACCACCCTTGATCCGCACCTCGGCGACTTTTATGGATACCTTCTTGCCGATATTCCAGGTCTTATCGAAGGTGCCTCGACCGGCCGAGGTTTGGGTTCTAAGTTCTTGAGGCACATAGAAAGGACTGCACTTCTTGTACATCTCGTCTCGTCCGAGCAAGAAGACGTTGCTGGGGCATATAGATCCATACGGGCAGAGCTAGATTCCTTCGGAAGAGATCTCGGAACTAAGTCCGAGATCGTTGTGCTCTCGAAAACGGACCTTTTGGATGAGGAAACAAAGGAACGGAAATTAAAAGAGCTATCCCAGGCAGCGGGGCAGGCGGCCATACCCCTCTCGGTCATAGACGACACTCTTCTTAAATCCTTCTCCGACTCTCTCGCCAAGACCCTCGAAAAGCAATAGGCCTTCTTGCAAACCGAGGCCCCGGTAGCGCATACTGGGGCCAATGGAGTATCGCCCCACTATCGGCCTTGAGGTCCATGCTGAACTCAAGACTCGGACCAAGATGTTCTGCGACTGCAGGAACGATCCGGACGAGACCCGTCCGAACGTGAACATCTGTCCCATCTGTCTTGCGCATCCCGGGACTCTTCCGAAGGCAAACAAGCAGGCAGTCGAGCACGTACTTCGCGTAGGCAAGGCATTGAATGGAGAGCTTGCCGACTATAGCGAGTTCGATCGCAAGTCATACTTCTATCCCGACATACCCAAGGGATACCAGATCACTCAGTACGCATATCCGTTCGTATCAGGTGGCACGCTTGCGGATGTGGACATCACCCGCGTACATCTTGAAGAAGACACGGCACGCTCTTCGCATGAAGGCAAAGAGGGAAGTCTTGTCGACTTCAATCGTGCTGGCGTACCTCTCATGGAGCTCGTTACCGAACCGGTCATACACGACGCAGAAACTGCCGGCCGCTTTGCACGGGAACTGCAGCTCCTTCTTCGAACACTCGGAGTTTCAGATGCGAACCTTGAGAAAGGGGAGATGCGTATCGAAGCAAACATCTCTGTATCAAAAGACGACACCCTCGGCACGAAGACCGAAGTGAAGAACCTGAACTCTTTCCGTTCAGTTGAACGTGCGATCGCGTATGAGATCGATCGGCAGATACGAGTACTTGAAGAGGGAGGGGAACTCGTACAGGAGACACGAGGCTGGAACGAGGTTGCGCAGGAGACATTCTCACAGCGCATTAAGGAGGGAAGTGCTGACTATCGATACTTTCCAGAGCCGGACTTGTCGAAGGTGAAGAGGAGTGAGCTTGAGGAGTGGACGGACAAGAAACTTGCTCTATCGCTCCCCGAACTTCCGGAAGCACGTCGTGCGCGATATGAAGAACTCGGTCTTAAACCGGAGGACGCAGCGTACGTCGCAGGAGATGCAAGTCGCTCAAAGTTCTTTAGTGAAGTGATCAATCAACTGGCTGACAGCGCGCTCATACCGCTTGCCACAAACTATTTTGTTTCCGATCTTTCGGGACTCATTGCAAAGAGCGGAGAAGGGAAAGTATCGCCCGAATCATTTGCATCACTTGTACGGCTCGTGCACGCAGGTACGCTTTCGTCACGAGGTGCAAAAGAAGTTCTCGCTCTCCTTCACGAGAAAGGAGGCGATGCAGAAGCGACCGCTAAGGCGGAAGGATTTGTGCAGGTGAATGATACGGAAGCTTTAAGAGTTGTTGTGAGGGAAGTAATAGACCAACACGAGGGACCGGCAAACGAGTACCGTGGAGGCAAGGAGGCCGCCCTCCAGTTCCTGGTCGGAGCTGCCATGAAGCAGACAAAAGGGGCAGGGAACCCGGGAGTGCTCAAAGAGCTGCTTATAGAGGAGTTGGGGAAGTAACTATTAGAAGTTAAGAGAGGCGCACCTGGTGCGCCTTTTGCGTTCAAAAAGAGAAATACTTAGTCTGTTGATATCTATTTAAAACGAGACGAGAAAGCTTATACTATAAGCATGAATGAGCTAACTATTGGAGACAAGATTTATGTCTCGTCCAAGCGTGCGGCTGATATAACCGGATACGCGAAGGACTATATCGGCCAGTTGTGCCGTGAAGGGCATGCAGAGGCTAAAATGGTAGGCCGCAGCTGGTATGTGCTTGAATCAAGCGTCAGAGAGCATCGTTTCGGCAAACAAGAGGAGGAAACGAAGCCTCAGCAGGTTAATGTTCCAACAGCTCCTGAAGTCAGTCTTCCCGCTACATGGGAACCTCCCACGTATACTTCAGAGCCAGTAGCAACCATTCCACAGATCACTCCTGCTCCCAGGGTAGCTGAACCAATGCTCCCCGAAAATGATAGAGAAATACTAGAGATGTCGGAAGAAGAGCCCGCCCTAAGTGAGATGCAGTCTGCCTGGAAAGACTGGTTCGAAACTCGAAGGGAACTCAATTTTGAGGCTCCTAAGATCGCAGAGGAACGAGAGGAAGAGGCAGGGTCAGAGGTGGAATCAGAGACTGAAGAAGCTGTCTCACTTCCTATACAGAGGCTTGAGAAGCCTCGTATAGGGGAAGGTGGAGCAGAAGTCCCGATTAGAAGGGCGTCGGAGCCTGTTGTTACCATTTCACCACCTATATATAGAGAATCACAGCGAGTAAATAGACCGCGCAGACGGAGAAGGTCTAGCGGCTCAAATATGATCGCTGTAGCGTTATTAATCGTTCTGGCTGGCATTTCGATCGCTACTGCTGCGATAAGCACTGGTTATGCAAACCAGTACCTTAACGAGAATCCGGTTGTACGCTTTCTTGGGGGAACCAGTACTATTAACAAATAAGTAAATAAGGCGTATCTCGTCTCGCCGAGACTAGTAGCAGTTGAGGATCTAGAAGGAAAAAATAGTAAGCTAAGCAAATAGGCCGCTGATCTTTCAGCGGTTTTGCGTTTACTGTTACGCCGTTCGGAATAGCGTTACTCTATGCCAAATCTGAGAAAAGTTTATCTAGTTCTCTTAAAATTTTCTTCATATCGAGTGTCATCAAACATCCTAAATCTTATCCCCATAAATTCCTAGTGAACGTCCGAAATACCAAGGTAAAATATAACTAATTCGGTTATCCGACATGACTGAGCTCTTTACGAAAAACCTGATCTCGACCAAAGAGGCATCACTCCTTTCGGGATACAACCCGGACTATCTCTCGCGACTGTGTCGTGCACAAAAAATCATCGGCAGACAGGTCGGACGCAACTGGTTCGTCGACCAGGACTCACTCGACAAGTTCGTAAAATCACAGATCGATCGCAAACGTGAACTTGCGCAGAATCTCTCGCAAGTACGCGCTCACGAGTATCACCAACCACGAGCTCCAGAACCTCCTCCCGAGGTCAAAATCAAGCTACCGGAAACGGCACGGCGCTCACTAGCGCCGCTTCGCGTTTCCCCCCTTATGGCTCCAAGGTTCGCCGTACTTACTGCAGTACTCGTAGTTGCAGGCGCATGCTATGCATCCGCGTCTCCTGGCTTTGAACGATTCGGAAATCAGGTCGTCACTCTCGCTACCGCACTAGAAAGCGCACCAGTTACGTATGATGGGCCTGCAGTGTTTGTTGACGTGCGTGATGATGCACTGGTACTTGCAATCGACGAACGAGTGCCGTCGAAGGAAGAAGTGGCCGCACGAATTGAGAAAGTCGCAGTTAACGATGTTGCATATGCGAAGACATACGAAGAAGCACAACGAGTTGCACGCACTTATGAGTACGACAGGATTGCTCACGAGCGTCTTAATGCAGTTGCAACTTTTGCACGCGATCCGCAGAGTGCGTTCGTGCGCGAATACATCAGACTTGGAATTGTGTTCGAGCGTGGCACACAGCACATGCTCACGGCATACGAACGGAAACTCAACGACACAGGAAAAGATGCTCTTGTTCTCGCGGAGGGCATCCGTGACGAAGCGCGCCAGGCTCCCGCACGTGTGCGCGCAGTGAATGATGCATATGAGAACGCAGTGTATGCGTGGGTGGGAAAGAGTCCTGAGTTGGCACGTTCGGTGACCGAGGGAACGCTCGTACTTGGAAACGTCGTGGGAGGAGCAGCTGCTGAGACCCCCCATGCGCTTGTAGCTTCGTCGGAAGAACAGGTCCGTTCCCTTGTCTCCAAAGCACTTGAATCAAGCGATGGAGTATCCATCCCGCGCTTCAGCTACAACTCTGAAATACAAGCAGTGGCAAGCCTCGGTTCGTTGCCGAATGCGCTCCTATCAGGTTTCGGGAAGGTATGGCACGCAACTGTTGGAACCGCGCAGAGGTTGGTGAGCGCCGGTACGCGGCTAGCCCTCTCACTTCTTCCCGGAGGGGAACCCCCGCTTCTTGTTGTATTGCCGTTTGATGAGCCACTCGTGCTTGCGCCGTATTCTTCTGCCGATGTTCCGGGCCCTGTTCCGGGCCCTGTTTCGCCCATACGGACGGTATATCAGGGAGCAACGACCGTTATCCGGAACTACTACCCGCAGACGGTCGTACAGGGAGTCACGAAAGCCGAACTCGAAGCGGGGCTTGCGGGGTTGCGCGATAAAACGAGAACGGCGATACGCGGAACCTATACCACGCCGTTCGATACGAACAATTCAAACTTTAGCGGTACGCTCAGAGGTGAGAACGCCACCCTCACCGGCGACCTCTCGGTTGGCGGCAATGCGACCGTCACAGGTTCGCTCACCGCAGCATCGTCGACAATTACGAACGATCTTACAGTCGGCGGCACTGTTACTGCGGGATCTCTTTCGGTCGGGGGAGTAACCTCAAGTGGAGCGGTAACGGCTCCGTATTTCACCGCAACGTCGACCACGGACGTATCGACCTTCCCGAATTTGGTCGGGACAAATGCGACCGTTACTAATGCGACATCCACGAACTTCTTTGCAACGAATCTACGGGGAACTAACGCGGTATTCGACAACCTTGACGGGACGAACGCGACGGTCACCAATGCAACCACGACGAACTTCTTCTCCTCGCTTGCACGCGCAACTACCGGTATCATCGATACGTTCACAGCAACTGTCGCGAACATCACGACAGCGACCATTGCCACACTCTCGGGAACGGACCTCACGTTCACGAATGCAACCACTACAAACGCAACCTCGACGAACCTGTACGTCTCGTCGCTTAGTGCGGACAACGCGACATCTACCAGCCTCTATGCAACAACGTTGGGCATAGGCAGCAACTACTTCACCTCGCTTCTGGGGAACGGACTCGTGAACGTTGGAGGCACGCTCACGGTCTCGACCACTTCGCTCGCCTCTGGCTTCTTCCTGAACGGCGGCAACTCCTTCGGCGCTTCCGCGGTCCTCGGCACACTTGATGCGCAGCCCCTGTCGCTTATTGCGAACAACTCGACAGTGGCCTCATTCCTCTCAAACGGGAACATCACCCTCGGTAACGGCACGTCGGTGCTGAGCGTGAGCGGCACTATCGGTTCAGACCTCATTCCCAGCACGAACAATACGTACGACCTCGGCTCCGCGGGATCGTACTGGGCAGACGCGTATATCGATACGCTCACCGTGAACAACATCTCCGCCGCATCGACCTCCATTGGCGGGACGGTGAGCGAGGACTTCGTCATTAACACGGACAATGCGACGAACGACACCGAGAACATGACCATTACGTTCTTCCGGGGCATTGCAACACCTAATGCGTTGTTGTCATGGAATTCAACTCGCGACCGCTTCGAGTTCAATCAGCCTCTATACGTTGAGAACCTTTCGTCAACGACCACGGTCCCGACGCTTGCGCTTCGTGCTACCGCAGGACAGACGGCATCGGTGCTCGACCTGCAAACCTCTGCAGGCGCAACCTTCCTCGCGGCCACTCCTTCGGGATTCTTGGGCATCGGTACCTCATCGCCCTTTGCACGGCTCTCGGTTGATGGAGATACGTACTTGGAAGGGGATCTCACAACCACCGCTACGGCAACGGTCGCCAACCTTTCGATTGGCTCTCTCACTGGCTTCCTGAAGGCAACCGGGGGAACAGTCGCGACGTCGCTTGTCTCGCTTGCTTCCGACATCACCGATACCCTTCCGGTTGGGAACGGCGGTACTGGTGCGACCACCTTTACCGGAGGCCTCTTGGTGGGGAACGGTACAAACACCTTCATCACTCGCATCCTCACTGCTCCTGCTGCCGGAATAACAGTCTCGAACGGAGATGGCGTTTCGGGAAACCCGACGCTTGCGCTTGCAAACGACCTTGCAGCGCTTGAAGGTCTCGGCTCTACTGGTATTGCGGTACGCACGGCAGCCGACACGTGGGCGCAGCGGACGATAACGGGATCGGCGCAGATCACGGTTGCCGATGGTAACGGAGTTGCAGGGAATCCGACGCTTTCCATCACTGCGGATTCGATAGGGGACAGCCAGCTTACATTCGACACCGGACAGAACCTTACGACCCTATCATCGCCGACGTTCGCAGGCCTAACTCTTTCAAGCCCGCTTGGTGTTGTGAGCGGTGGTACGGGAGTCTCCTCGCTTTCCGGTCTTCTCCAAGGAAACGGTACTTCCGCAATCACGGCTGTTACCGGCACTGCAGGCCAGTTCCCGTATTACAACGGCACTAACACCCTTGCAGCCACCTCAAGCATCTTCCTCGCGACGAGCGGGAATGTCGGGATTGGGACGACAACGCCATCGGCGAACTTGGACGTATATTCAGCCAGTTCTTTCGGCTGGCTCAGCGTTACAACCGGCACCTCAGGGAGTTTCAATGCTGCACAGGTGGCTATTAATCGAGGCGATACTGCGAACGGATATGCAACTATCAATTTCTACTCAAACCTCGAAGGGGTAGAGGATTGGCAGATGGGTACTCGCGCTGGCGACAGTAAACTCCACTTCCTCTCAGGCGGTGCGGATACCCGTATGGTTATTGATAATGTTAACGGCTACGTCGGCATTGGCGCATCCGACCCACTCAACCGTCTCGCCGTTGTCGCCACATCTACCAACCAATCCTTCGGGCAGCAGATAAACCTGCGTTCTTTAAGAACTGCAATCACATCAGGTAATTTAGTGGGCGGTATCTCCGTTACGTCAAACGATACCAACCTTACCGCTCCAGGCGCGAAGGTAGCTGCAATTGATTTCCTTGCGAATACTACGCACACCGCTTCGGCTTTGGGGACCGACATCGTATTTTCTTCCACCAACGGCACGACCTTCGCAGAACTTATGCGCATCACTGCCGCCGGTAATGTAGGGATTGGCACGACAACGCCAGCTTCAAGACTGGTAGTGCAGGGAACGGGCACCGGCTCGGTGTACTTGGGCGAATGGGGAGGAGGCTCTTCCTATGGCGCACTATCTCTCAACGGTTCTCTTGCGTCAGGTAATTACAACTTCATAAGTAGTGTTTCTGATCCAAACCTGTACATAAACCGTCCGTTGGGCCGCGACATCGTATTTAGAGAGAACAACGCGGATCAGGTGGTAATTCAAAACACTACCGGCAACGTCGGCATCGGCGACCCCTCGCCTTCCGCCCTCCTCACGGTAGGCTCTGGTGATCTTTTCCAGGTGAACTCAAGCGGAGCCATCGCCGCTGCCACTGGTATTACCTCAAGTGGCACCATCACGTTCTCCGGGCTTACTGCCGGAGGAGTAGTGAGTGCAGCTGCTGGCACAGGTGTTCTTTCGGTAGGTACTATCGGAGCTTCAGGCGTCACTGCCGATTCCTTAGACTTCACTGAATTCCAAGACCAACTCGACTTAGACGCCTCTACTGATATCCTGGCTGATGGCACAGAATTCTTCTCCATCACTAACTCTGGCACAGGCAATTCTTTCCTCGTCAATGACTCTGCCGGTGACACCACTCCTTTTGTGATTGATGCTTCGGGGAATGTGGGGATTGGGACGAGCGCTCCGACAGTACCACTTACGGTCGCTGGAGATATAAGCGCATACAAAGATTCGCTGCTTTCTGTAAGCCTTGATTCGTATTCGAGCACCAACAATTTCGATGGCACGCGAATCAAGACCACTCGCTATCGTGGTTCAAAGGCGAGCCCTACTGTGGTAAGCTCCGGTGATTACACAGGCTGGCTCGACTTTTATGGTTATGACGGCGCCGCGACGCAGCGCTCCGCTCAGATCATCGCCTCAGTGGATGGAACGGTATCAAGCGGAATCGTCCCAGGAAAAATATATCTCAATACTGCTGATTCTGCGGGTGTTACAGCAACTCGGATGGCCATAACCTCAACCGGCAACGTCGGTATTGGTACCACTACTCCTCTCGCAAAACTTGAAGTCACGGGCACGGGCGCGGTCGGACTCTTCGGTGCGGGAGCTGTGAGCGATAGCTCCTACATAGGTTTCAATCACGCAGGTACAGCAGCTCAAGCTCGAGCGCAGTTCGGTTATAACGGGACGACCGCCAATGCTGTAGTGCAAGGGACGTCAGGTAAGGGCATTGAGTTCAATGTAAATAACAGCTTTGGTTCAGGTCAGGCGATGGTTATCACTAGCGCAGGTCTCGTCGGCATAGGTACTACGAGTCCGGTAGCAAAGCTAACCATTGATTCTGGAGTATTCCAGATAGGAAACACGAGTGCTCTGCATTCTGCGGGAGCTTCGGTAAAGGTATCAAGCGACCTGGGTACTGAACTTTCGCTACAGGCATCCTACGCAAGTGGTCGCGCCGGTCTCTCGCTCATTCGTACGCGCGGTACGGTAGATGCACCTACGGCAGTAACGTTGGACGACTCACTCGGAT
>Ga0209542_10015553_pt1 | contig 12748 bp, 11 predicted proteins | sample RifCSPhighO2_01_FD_184028 | JGI IMG/M metagenome (GOLD analysis project Ga0209542, IMG submission 184028) | Soil microbial communities from Rifle, Colorado - Rifle CSP2_plank highO2_0.1 (SPAdes) (version 2) | ecosystem: Environmental > Terrestrial > Deep subsurface > Rock core/Sediment ...
CTAAAGCCATATAAAGGGATATTTGTTTACTAAAGCTTCTTTTACAAGAAGGTCTCACATGAAGGGAACCTCTGTTCTTGTATCGGATATCGACGCAAGGTTTATCTGGTTTGAGGGGTTGATTACACCAAAGACGGCCGTGGATTTTGGCAGGATGCTGGCGAAAATCAATAGGTCTTCGTCTGAATCAACGCCAATTTATTTTTACATCAAGGGCGTGGGCGGAGAAATCAATTCTACGATTGCAATGGCCCAGTACATAGAGGGATCGCCCAGCCCTGTTTGCGTAGTGGCTCACGGGTTTGTGGCGTCAGGGTGCTTTCTCTTAACTCAGGCAGGCAAGTCCCGGCTGGCAATGGCGGGAACAAAATTCAAGTTCCACCCTGCTGCCATGGGGCTAAACAAGAAAATTAAATTTATCGAGCAGAGAGAGTTATATCATGTACTGGATAAGGCCAAAATCTCAAATGCCGTACAGTTGAGCTGGTTTTTGCGCAAAGGTAAACCGGCTGACGTGATATGCAGGCTTTTTGCAGATGTGGCGGTGATGGGTTTGCCGAAGGCAATCAGACTTAATCTGGTTGATCACTATTTTAAAGAAGCCGATTTCTATAAGGATCGTCGAATTGCCAGGCGTCTGATTAAAAGGGCTAAGCGTTAAGCCCTTTTTTAATTTGCCGGTTTTTAATGTATATTTATTAGTAATGGTTAGAAGCTTTTTAAGGGATGCCATTTCGAGGCTATACCCGGACACAAATTTTGATATTCTGACCCCGCCCAATCCCGAGATGGGGGATTATTCGGTTAATTTGGCTTTTATGCTGGCCAAGAAAGAGGGCAAGAATCCCGGTGATGTCGGAAAAGATTTAGCCCTAAAGTTATCTCAGAATGAAGAGCTAAGTAGGTATTTCAAAAAGATAGAATTAGCCGGCGCCGGTTTCGTTAACCTGTACCTTTCTGACGATTTTTTGAGATCCAACCTAATTGAAATTTTAGAGAAAAAGGAAGAATTTGGATCAGGTGCCGACAAAAATTTTAAAATTAATCTGGAGTTTGTTTCGGCCAACCCGACAGGACCTTTGACTGTGGCCAACATAAGAGCAGCGTCGTTTGGCGATACTCTAGCTTCTGTTCTGAGGAAAGCCGGGTATGGCGTGGCGAAAGAATATTACATAAATGATGCCGGAAATCAGGTCCGGTTGCTGGGGGAATCTATCGCCAGGAGGTATCTGAGAATAAAAGGAAAGACAATCGATTTTCCGGAAAATCTTTACCAAGGAGAATATGTTGTTGATATTGCCAGAGAAATTGACGAAAAAAATATCGTTGATAGCACTGAGAACTTTGATGATCTTGTTAAAGCCTGTAGGGATTATGGAGTTAAAAAATTACTAGCTTCAGCCAAGAATTCTTTGAATGCTCTTGGAATTGAATTTGATGTTTGGTTTTCAGAGGCTACGCTTCATCAAGGCGGGGAGGTCGGCGGTGCCTTAAAAATTCTTGAAAAAGGAAAGCATATTTATGACAAAGACGGAGCCCGATGGTTAAGGATGAGCGACAACGGAGAAGAAGATGCGGTGTTAGTAAAAAGCGACGGCTTAGCCTCGTATTTAATGGGCGACATAGCTTACACCAGAAATAAATTTATCAGGGGATTCAATAAAGCAATAAATATCTGGGGAGCGGATCATCATGGGGATGCCCCTAGGCTCAAAGCTGGAGTTAGGGCGTTGGGCTATGAGAAGGAGAGGCTAGAGATACTTCTTCACCAGCTAGTATTTATAAAAAGCGGGGGAGAGAAGCAAAAAATGTCTAAAAGAAAGGGAGAGTTTGTTCTTCTGGATGATCTGCTTAGTGAGGTAAATAAAGACGCGATAAGATTCTTTTTCTTGATGAAAGACCTGAATACCCACATGGAGTTTGACGTTGATCTAGCTAAAGAGCAGTCTAAAAAGAATCCCGTTTACTATATTCAGTATGCTTATGCCAGACTGAATAGCATATTTGAGAAGTTGAAAGTAGAAAGTAGAAAGTTGAAAGTTGAAGAAGAAGCCCTGGAATTATTAAGAGAGCCGGAAGAGCTGTTCTTGATGAGAAAAATGGCCAAGTGGCCGGAACTGATAGGGGAAGTAGCGGGAGATTACCAAATCCACCGCTTAGCCCAGTATTCTTATGAGCTAGCCTCCCGCTTCCATAATTTTTATGAAAAACATAAAGTAGTTCAGGACGATAAGAAAATTGAGAAGGCGCGTTTGCTACTGTGCGCCGGAGTTGCTTTGATTCTGGAGTCTGCTCTCGGCCTCATGGGCCTTTCTGCTCCTAAGAAGATGATAGGTAGTGAAAAGGGTAGCGCCTAATATATCCAATAACAGATCAGATATCGTATCTTGAAGGTCTCCCATGAAATAGGTTCTGACCTGGAACCAACGGTAGAATGGCCCTACTAATATTTGATTAGCTATATACTCCGAAAACTCCCAGACTACACCGATGAAAGTAGCAGCTCCGATTACGATGAGCATATTTTTAAGAAATGCTTTTTTTAGGATATTATCCTTCAGATAAGCCGCCATAAGCATGGCCACGAAAAATCCACCTAAAAAATGGTTTGCCACATCAAACCACCAAAATTTCAAATACCAACTATAGTACATGCCTAGAGCGTTGGTTCCAAAAATTATCAGCAAGGAAATTAAAGGTTTCTTCATCTCGTAATATTATCACAATTCTTGACTTTTTCAAAAAATTATAGTAAATTTCAGCCAGTTTTTTAAAAAGGAGACCAACTTGATAGCCTCTGCCCATTTGGCGGTCGGAGCGGCCGGTGGTAGGTTTCTGTCGGATACTTTATTTAAGGCCAACTCTATCGTCAGAGTTATAACCGCTTTCTTCCTAGGTATTTTGACCCATATCTTTCTAGACACTTTCCCTCACGGAGAATATCTTAGTCGCTGGCCTTGGCCGCTAGTCATCGCAGAGACCCTTATTGTTTTTACCTTAGTTTTCATTCAACGATCGGATTGGTCTGTAAGGCTGACCATCTTTGCATCTATGGCCGGGGCTGCATTTCCAGATTTACTATCTCGGATCCCGAACCCGATGGCTCATAATATCGGCACAGCCTTTCATGGGTTTCACGATGCAATACATATCGGATTTGATATTTCGACCTTTCTCCAAATATTTTTGGCGGCTATCGCCATAATAATGTCAAGACGACGACTCGCTTAATGGCGGGTTTTTTATTGAATTTAAGTCAAAATTCCTGTACAATTTCTAGGATGTACCCCCACACCATAACGAGCTTCGAATTATGTTCTATGTCTATATATTAAAAAGCAAAAAGGACGGTGACTTGTATTTTGGCTATACTAATAACTTAGAGCAGAGACTTAAAGAACATAATTCAGGGCTTGTAAGGTCGACTAAATCTAGGATATCCTTATACTGTGCATATTATGAAGCTTATTTATCGAAGGGTGATGCAGTAAAGAGAGAACATAATCTAAAACTGCGAGCGAAAGCTTTAAGACAGCTCTTGATTAGAATCCAGGGCAGCCTAGGAGCATAAGCTCGTTTGGTGTGCGGGTGTATGATTTTAAGAAAGTGGAGTCTGAAATACTTCATTTTTGGAACAAAAACGATATTTTTAAAAAATCTCTTGAGGCCAGAAAAATTGCCAAGCGTTTTGTGTTTTTTGAAGGTCCGCTAACGGCCAATGGTCATCCTGGCATCCATCACTTTTTAGGAAGGGCTTTCAAGGATTTATTTTGCCGGTATAAAACTATGCGGGGTTTTTTTGTTTTGCGTAAAGTCGGATGGGATACTCACGGTCTTCCGGTTGAGATTGAGGTAGAAAAAGAGCTTGGTTTTAAGAATAAAAAGGATATTGAGAACTATGGAATAGCCAGGTTCAATAAAAAAGCCAGGGAAAGCGTTTGGAAATATAAAACGGAGGGGGAAGAAATGACTCGAAGAATGGGATTCTGGATCGACATGACAGATCCTTATATTACGTATGAGAATAATTATATTGAATCTCTTTGGAACATAATCCAAAAAATATGGAATAAAAAACTGCTATATCTTGCTCACAAAGTGGTACCTTTCTGCGCCAGGTGCGGAACTCCTCTTTCGTCTCACGAAGTGGCCCAGGGATATAAAACAGTTACGGATAGATCAGTAACTGTTAAATTTTTAATTTCTAATTTACAATTTTCAAATAAATTCCAAATTCCAAAAAATTCTAAGTTATACATATTAGCTTGGACGACTACGCCATGGACGTTGCCGGGCAACGTCGCATTAGCAGTGGGGAAAGACATCGAGTATGCAGTAGTCGAATACGCCGGGGATTCCTACATTCTGGCTAAGGATTTAGTCGAAAAAGTTTTTAAGCCGATTACAGATTACAGATTACAGATTACAGATTACAAGGGCTCCGATCTTGTTGGCCTTGAATACCAACCTCTTTTTAACATTCCCCAGCTTAAATCAAAAACCTCGTATAAAGTTTACGAAGCAGATTTCGTTTCGACTGAAGACGGTACGGGCATTGTCCATACGGCCGTAATGTATGGAGAAGATGATTATATTCTGGGGACGAAGTTGGGCTTGCCTAAGGTTCATACGGTTGATGAGCAGGGTAAATTTATCGGGGTCGGCAAGGATTTTGATGGAATGATCGTCAAACATAAAGATAAACCGACGGAAGAGAAAACAACCCAAAGAATAATCGATTATCTGAAAGACAAGAGACTGCTTTTTAAGGAGGAAGAGTACGAACACGAATATCCTTTTTGCTGGCGTTGCGATTCTCCGCTTCTTTATTACGCAAAGAACTCCTGGTTTATAAAAATATCGGCTGTTAAGGCGGACCTGATTAAGAACAATAAAAAAATCAACTGGATTCCCGAGCATATTAAAGAAGGCCGGTTCGGCCAATGGATCAAAGAGGGGAAAGATTGGGCTTTTTCCCGGGAGCGCTATTGGGGCACGCCTTTACCAGTTTGGCAGTGTCAGAAATGCGAGAGCCGTAAAGTTATAGGATCAGTTGCCGAGTTAGAGAAAAATTCCTTTGCGGGCAAAAAAAATAAGTATTACATTTTGCGCCACGGGTACACTACTCGAGATGAGAAAAACAAGATGATAATGAACTCCGATATTAAGGAAGATAAATATCATCTTACGACAGAGGGTTTTAAACAAGTCGAAAGAGTTGCCGAGTTAATAAAAAATAACTATGAGATAGATTTGATTTATTCTTCCCCCTTCCTGAGAACGATGGAAACGGCTGAAGTCGTTGGCAAACTTATTCATGTCAAAGTAGGGCGAGACGACCGATTGGCAGAGATCAATCATGGCGGGTGCGAGGGACAGGCCCATCTTAGCTGTCCGTCGAGAAGCAAACGCAAGAGAATGCACGATAAGCCGTACGAAATGGGTGAAAGCTGGAATGACACAAGAAAAAGAATAGTCAGTTTTATTAACGAACTCGAATCCGAATACTCCGGCAAAAATATTTTAATCGTCAGCCACGGCGACCCGTTATGGCTTTTGAATGCCGCCGCCGACGGCAAAGAAGGAGAAGAAATAGCCCAGGACAACCGCCAGGGCAGTCTTTGGTACCCGGACGTAGCTGAAGTAAAAGAAATGAAATGGCGGGCAATCCCAAGAAACGAAGACGGCGAGCTGGATCTGCACCGGCCCTTTATAGATGAAATATATTTAAAGTGCAGCGATTGCGGAGCCTCAATGAAAAAAGTTCCGGATCTGATTGATGTCTGGTTTGATTCCGGAGCAATGCCATATGCCCAATGGCACTGGCCATTTGAAAATAAGGAGATGGTTGACCCTCCTTCGCTAAAGCTACGGAGGGCTTCCGCTTCGCTTCAGCAATTCCCGGCCGATTTTATAGTGGAGGGGATAGATCAGACCAGGGGCTGGTTTTATACTCTTCTGGCCATATCAACTCTTCTGGGCAAGGGGGCGCCATATAAGAATGTGATGTCCTTGAATCTGTTGCTAGATGATAAGGGTAAAAAAATGTCGAAGTCGAAAGGTAATATCGTTTTACCGGCTGAAGTTATGGATAAGGTCGGGGCGGATACAGCCAGATGGTACTTCTATACCGTAAATAACCCCGGAGATCTTAAATTATTCTCGATGAAAGATCTCGAGGCCAAGTTGAAGGGCTTTGTATTTACTCTTCAGAACTGTGTAAGATTTTACGAACTTTATTCTGCTGATCTGTCCGGCCATGACGCCGAAGTTTTTACTCATAGCTCAAAAGCTACCAACCTTCTGGACAAGTGGATCTTGTCGCGTTTGAACGGACTGATCGCAGGTACAACAAAAAACCTCGATGAATATAATCCGATGATTGCCGCCAGAGCGATAGAAACATTTATCGTTGAGGACTTATCGAATTGGTGGCTCAGGAGATCCAGAAAAAGAAAAGAAGCTCTTGGCTTGCTGAGGTTCTTACTTCTTGAGGCATCTAAATTAATGGCCCCCTTCACTCCTTTTATTTCCGAGGACTTGCATATGCGAATGCATAAAAGTCATAAAGCCGGGACGCCTAGTGTTCATCTGCACGATTGGCCCAAGGCTGACAAGAAATTGATAAATAAAAAGCTTGAAGAAGAAATGGAAGAAGTTCGCGATATTGTTACTGCCGGGCTGGCTCTTAGAAAAGAAAAGCAGATGAAAGTAAGACAACCTCTGAATCTGGCGACAATTAAACGCGCAAAAAAATTTCCGACTGATCTGGAGGATTTAATAAAAGAGGAGCTGAATGTTAAACAGCTGACCTACAATAAGAAACAAGAGGTTTCTGTTGATCTGGATCTTAGGCTTGACCGGTCGCTTATCGCCGAGGGGTATGCCAGGGAATTGATTCGCCAGATACAAGATATGAGAAAAGAAGCTAAGTACAAGTTGGATGCAAAAATTTACGGCCAGTGGCATTCTGACGATCAGGATTTGTCGGCGGCAATCAAAGAGTGGTCGGAAGAAATTAAGACAGAAGCCTTGTTCAAGAAATTAGATGCCGGAAAGCCGAGTAAAAAGGTTTATGATATTGAAAAAGAGATGGAGATTGCGCCGCAAAAAAAGATCTGGGTAGGGATTCGTAAATAATGCTTTCGCAAAACTGTTTCCGCTGTTCGACCTACTTTATTTCTTCGGACAAATAGTTAAATTAACCTCAATTTAGTTAATAAACCAGGGTTTCCCCATCGAAGACTCTGACCCTAGTTTATTGGTTAACTAAATTATCAGCTAATTCAACTATTGTGTTGCCCTTGAAAAAAGACGGTCTCAAGCGGAAACAGCTTCGCTTTATTTTCTAATTTTAATTTCGTTTGTGACTAAAAGAGTATTCATTATTCATGGTTGGGATGGGTATCCGGAGGAAAATTGGTTTCCGTGGTTAAGGGCGGAGCTTGAAAAGAGGGGATTTGAGGTGCACGTTCCACAATTGCCGGATGCAGGAAATCCCAGAATACAAAATTGGGTCCCCGCAGTTGCCAAAGTAGTCGGCAAGCCGGATAGGGACACATATTTCGTCGGCCACAGTATGGGATGCCAGACCATTGCCAGGTACCTGGAGAGTTTGCCGGATAAAACCAAAGTCGGCGGAGCGGTTTTTGTGGCCGGCTTTTTTAAGAGGCTTACCAACTTAGAAGCAGATGAAGAGGTCAGAGAAACAGCCAAGTCTTGGCTCGAGACGCCTATTGATTTAGGAAAGATAAAACAACATTTACAAGAAAAGCGTTGCCATCTTCTCTGATAACGATCCTTTCGTTCCTCTTGATAATCAAGACGATTTTAGAGATAAGCTAGGCTCAAAAATAGTCACCGAACACGACAAGGGACATTTTAATACGACGGCCGGGATCAAGGAATTACCCGTCGTTTTAGAAGAGTTATTAATGATAGCGAAATAAATTATGGATAATCTTGAACAAAGGATTCAAAAAATAGAAGAACGTAACAGAAAAGTGGAGGGAGATAAAGCTTGGGAAACAAGCTGGGCCAGAAGGATGGTTTTGACATTTTTTACTTACTTGATTGTCGGAGGCTATCTTCAGGCGATAGCGGTATCCCGGCCATGGCTTAACGCCATTGTCCCGGCCGTTGCTTTTATGATCTCGACTTTGGCCCTGCCGCTCTTCAAGCATGTATGGACTAACCGGCATTTTAACGAAGAAGTTCCGGTAGATCTGATTCGAGAGAAGGAAGAATTAAAGCTTGAAAACCTGTCAAAATTAAGAAGTTTTATCCGAGGCAAGGAAAGGATTACTAACGATGAAGCGGAGCGCCTCCTGGGAGTCTCAAATGCGACAGCCGAAAGATATCTTAACGAACTTGAGAGGGAGGATTTACTTGAGCAGATCGGAACTGTGGGTAAGGGCGTATTTTATAAGGTAAAATCCAGTGAAAATTAAGCAACGCCTCAATGGCAGAAGCCATTGAGGCGTTCAGTATTTCCTCTTCAATAACTTAAAATTATGCAGACACGAGCAATTATCCTGAAAAAACAGAATACCAACGAGTATGATCAGCTGGTTACCTGCTACACAGAAGAGTTTGGCAAATTAACAGCCATAGCTAAGAGTGTTCTTAAGCCAAGCTCAATCCAGGCAATGCATCTGGATGTTTTTAATCTGGTCGAATTTGACCTTATCAGCGGCAGAGGCATGCCTATAATTACAGGCGCTCAAGTCGAGGAAACCTATCTAGAAATCAAAAGTAATCTGAGCCGGTTGGCCGCGGCCTATTTTTTTACTGAGGTAATCGACCGAATCGCCTTTGACTATCAGCAGGATGGCGAGCTATGGAATTTCCTTTCGAGTTTGATTGGGAAATTAAATAAAGGGGCCGATCAAGAGAAAGATTTTGTAATAAAAAACAAGATTGCTTTTCTGAACATTCTTGGATATGCTCCGAATTTTGGAGAGTGCATATTCTGTTCTAAGGCGGAACTGGTTGCTTATAATCCCCAGGCCCGGGGAGGCGTTTGTAAAGACTGTTTTCTTGGCGGCCAGCAGGGGATAGTAGTTAAGGACGGCGATTTTCTGTCAGAGCCGATCCTAAACAGCATTTTCGAGGCTTTAATAGAGCAGAAACTCTATTCGTTGAATTTGATAAATGCGGTAAACCCGCACACCAAATAAGCACTTGCGATAATTCGCATCCGATGAATTGTGCTTATTGTGGTGTGGGGGTAAAATAGAATGATGAGGAGTAAAGTACTAAAATACCTGATTTTGCTGGCCTTAGCCTTATTGATAGTGGCCATCTCTTCCTTTTGGTTCTCGGGCGCCTCTTTTAAAGAGAGCGATGTCGTTTTAGAGCTTGAGGGGCCGACGCAGATTTCGTCAGGGGATGAAGTCGTATATAAATTAAAATACGAGAATAAAACCAGAAGTACGCTGTATGATCTTAATTTCGTCTTCTTTTATCCCGAAGGATCCACTATTGTAACGAATAATGGCGTCAAAGAAGATCAAATCGAAGATTTTTCCATTGAGAAATTATCTCCCGGAGAGAGCGGAGAGAAAGAGTTCCCCGCTTTCTTAGTCGGTGAAAGGGGCAGCATTAAAATTGCCAAAATGGTCCTATCGTTCAGGGCCGGCGATTTAAGATCATCTTTTGAGAAAACCACGTCTTTTTCTACCACCATTATTTCTACACCGATTTCTTTAACTTTGGCGGCTCCGCCCAGCGTCGTTCCCGGCGCTGATTTGCAATACATTCTGGATTATAGGAATGAGTCCAATGACGATATTTCAGACTTAATTGTCGAACTGAATTATCCGGACGGGTTTAGTCCTAAAATTTTTGAACCCAGTCCCAATGTCGGAAATAATAGCTGGTTTATTCAGTCTTTAAGGAAAGGAGAGGGCGGAAGGATATTAATCAACGGATCTCTGGATGGACCAGAAGGAGAGAGCAAAGTAGTCTCGGCTAAATTACGACATAAGGTCGGGGGTACCTACGTTGATTATCAGAAAGTTTTTTCGGCTACAATAATATCTAACCCAATTCTCGGCCTCAGTCTTTTTGTCAACGATGCTGTCGATTATACGGCCGCTCTGGGTGATAAGCTGACCTATGGTATTAAATATAAAAACAATTCCAACATAAGTTTATCGAACCTCAATTTAGAGGTCAGGCTTGAGGGCGAGATGTTTGATCTGTCCAAGCTGGATACTAAGGGAGGGTTTTACGACGATACATCTAATACCATAACCTGGAATTCGAGCACGGTTCCTGAATTTTTGAACTTTATATCTAACTCTGCCGGTCAGGTCAGCTTCAGTGTTTTTATTAAATCATCTTTTTCATCTTCTGTTCCCGGAGCTTCTAGTGATAAATTCATCAAAGTCAGTGCCAGGCTGAGCACGCCTAACATTCCGGCTGGAATTGAAACCGGGAGTGCCGCTGTATCCTCGGGCATAATTACTAAAATCGGAACTCAGCCCACGCTGAATCAGCTTTCTTACTATAACGATCCCGATTTCGGATCTTCCGGACCTATGCCTCCTCGAGTCGGAGAAGAATCATTTTTTACTATTCATTGGCAGCTTACCAACCCCGGGAATGATATGGAGAATGTAAAAATAACAGCTAAACTTCCTACGGGCGCAACATGGGTTAACGAAACTCGGACAACGGAAAATCAGCCTGCGCCAAGTTTTAATTCTAATCTCTCCGAGGTTATTTGGAATCTCGGTCGCCTTCCATATGGAACCGGGATTATTGCCGGCAAATATGAGGCGAGCTTTAGAATCAAGATTAAACCCTCGGTCGGCCAAGCCGGAAGCTCGGCCCTACTCCTTGAGAATATCCAGTTTTCCGGCATTGATAGTTTTACCAGACAGAGTATCGTTATAAATAAGCCTAATGTGACTACCGACAGTTCAGTTGATCGGCCGCGGGAAGGAACCGTTCAGTAAAAACAAAAGTTTTTACTGAAAATTTCTAATTTCTAAAATCTAGTCTCTAAACACCTGCCTGCCGGCAGGCAGGAATTCAAAATCCAAATCTCAAAAAATTTACAACTTTAGATATTTGAGATTGCTTAGAGATTAGAAATTAGGATTTAGAGATTAAGTATTATAGACTGTAAATATTACCGTGGATAAAAGCGAAAACAACTTGTTAGAAAAGATAGTCTCATTATGCAAGAGACGGGGATTTATTTTCCCCGGATCGGAGATTTATGGCGGGTTGGCTAACTCATGGGACTACGGTCCGTTAGGGGTTCAATTGAAGAAGAACATTAAAGACCTTTGGTGGGATAAATTTGTTGAACGGCGGGAAGACATTGTTGGGATAGATGCGGCGATTTTTATGAACCCTAAAATTTGGGAGGCATCGCGTCATGTTTCGGAATTCTCCGATCCTTTAGTTGAGTGTAAAAAATGCCATCAAAGATTTCGCGAAGATCAAATTGAGGGGGTGTGTCCCAACTGTGGTGGTAAAGAATTTACCGAAGCCAAGCAGTTTAATTTAATGTTTCCAATTCGGCTTGGACCCACCGAGGATTCTTCGAATATGACCTACTTACGGGGCGAGATAGCTCAAGCAATGTTTGTTAACTTTAAAAATGTTCTGGATACCACGCGTGTCCGCCTTCCTTTTGGTATAGCTTCCCAGGGAGTGGCTTTCCGTAACGAGATAACTCCTGGGAACTTTATTTTCCGGACCCGCGAATTTGACCTGATGGAGTTTGAATATTTTGTCCCTGAAAGCGAGTGGGAAAAGTGGTTTGAATATTGGCGGGGACAAATGAGGGAATGGCTCGAAGATATTGGCGTTGATCTAAAGAATGTTCATGAAGTAGAAATTCCCGACGGAGAGAGGGCCCATTATTCTAAACGCACGATAGATTTCGAATACGATTATCCTTTCGGACAGAAGGAACTTTATGGTCTGGCATACCGCACTGACTTTGATCTCAAAAACCACATTGAGAAAAGTGGTCAGGACTTGAGTTATACCGATCCGGAAACGGGAGAGAAGCTTGTGCCCCATGTAGTGGAGCCGACATTTGGCTTGAGTCGCTCTGTGCTTGTGGCCCTCCTTGAGGCATACCAGGAAGAGGACGATAGAGTGGTATTAAAACTTCCACCGAAACTGGCTCCGTACAAAGCGGCGGTATTCCCATTGCTGAAAAATAAGCCGGAACTTGTTGAAAAGGCCAGGAGCATATTTAAAGATTTGAAAGAACAATTCAATGTTGCTTGGGATGACCGGGGCAACATCGGCAAAAGGTATTATTCCCAAGATGAGGTCGGCACGCCATATTGTGTGACTATAGATTTCCAGACTCTTGAGGACCAAACAGTTACTGTTCGAGACCGGGACACGGCCAAACAGGAAAGAATCACCATATCAGAGCTGGGGAGCTTTCTTGGGGATAAATTAAAGTAGGGCCTTTTCGAGGAACTTGATATAATTAAAAGTACTAATGGCGTCCATCAATCTAAATCAAAGACTCATTATCATACCCTTAGTCGGGGCTGTTATTGTTGCCGGTGCGATATGGTTTTTTATAGCAAGCAGGAACAGAATAGTTTCTCATGAGTTTGTGGGAAGCATAACCAAAGTTGAGGGGAGCCTCATCTATGCCACGGGAGTATTTAAATCTTCCGAGCATCCCGAGATCACAGCTGGCGATAGAGTAGTCGAAGTCCAGATTATAATCGGTCCGGATACCGAATTCATAAAAACGACC
>Ga0209542_10015554_pt1 | contig 12746 bp, 12 predicted proteins | sample RifCSPhighO2_01_FD_184028 | JGI IMG/M metagenome (GOLD analysis project Ga0209542, IMG submission 184028) | Soil microbial communities from Rifle, Colorado - Rifle CSP2_plank highO2_0.1 (SPAdes) (version 2) | ecosystem: Environmental > Terrestrial > Deep subsurface > Rock core/Sediment ...
CGCTGACGATTTTGGAGATTGGTTCACGCCAAGCCAAGAACCAACGGCGAATGGCCGACTTGCGGTCACTGTTTCCGGCCGCCAAGTATTTGGGCACTGATATGATTGACGGTCCCGGGGTCGATCAGGTGGCCGATGCCGAGAAGTTGCCATTTGCCGACGGTTCATTCGATCTGGTGCTTTGCCTGGAAACCTTTGAACACGCCAGAAAACCCTGGTTGGTGGCGGCCGAGATCGAACGGGTAGTTTCAGACAAGGGGGTAATTATTGTCAGCAGTCAGCAGAATTTTCCCCTGCATAAGCACCCAAGCGACTATTTCCGCTACACACCGTATGGCCTAGCCAGCTTGTTTGATCATTTCAAGTCAAAACTGGTTTTCACCATTTCCCCGCCGTTTGAGGATGAAGTAAAAGCGAATCCGCAGCACGTGGTTTTGGTGGCGAGTAAAAGGGACAACAAAAAACTGATGGCGGCAGTCAAGCAAGATTTGATCAAAAACAAAAGCGCAATCTCGGTCCACAAACCCTACCGGCACCGTCTTTTTGACCTCTTAAAGTTTTTCAAGCGAGGTTTGGCGGAAATACAATACCGGCAGGAGATTGAATTTTTCTAAACTGTTTCCGGTAGAGATACCAGAAGATGACCAGCATCGAGGGGACGGTGATGGCGGCGGCCCCGACGACGGCATAGGCCGCTCCGACCGCCTGGAGAGAGGGTACCAAGACGAATAAGAGGACGATCTCAATGGCGACGGTGAGGACGGCGAAAAATGACGGCACTTGGGGATAGTTCATGCCGATCAAAACCACGGTCGGAATGGGGGTGAGAGCGGTGAGGAGGAGATAAAAGCTCAACACCCGCAGGACCGGGGTGGCGAGACCAACCACGGCCGGATTTTTTAGCCACCAGAGCAAGAATTGGCCGCCAAAGGCATAGGCGCCGAGGATGCCGATGAGGCCAAAAGCCAGAATCGCGCTTTCGATCAGTAAAATCAGTTTGGTTAGTTTTGGCATCCGGTCTTTCGTCAGCAGTGAGGTGCCGGTGGGGAAGATGGCAATGGCGACCTGGGAAATAACCCCGGCGGCTTTGAGCATAATATTCTGGGGGATGCTAAAAGCAGTGATCGCCAGAGCGGAAGCCTTGGCGCCGATAATATATTTACTGGCCTGGGCCTCGAACTGGCCACTGAGAGCGGCGGCGAAATTCTTGAGTCCGAAGATAGTCAGGCGAGCAGCGGTTTTCTTTTTGAGGGAAGGAAAGAAATCCCAGCCGGAAAAAATTCTTTTGGCATAAACAACCAAAAAAACGAAGGTCAGGAAATGAAAAATAAATTGAATCAGAAAGAGGTCAGCGATGTTTTTGGTCAGGGTCGAGGCGACGGCGGTAACGACGGTATTGCCGGTGCCGACGAGTAAAGTTTTGAGATTGAAAATCTCGAATTGCTGACGGGCTTGGGGTAGATTGAGAAGGTGGGCGTTAAGGTGATTGAACAAGACGGTGAGGCCAATAATGTAGCTTAAGTTGACCAGGGTGTGGGCATTGATCAAACGGAAGATGTCCCAGTAATGGGGTATAACGCGGAGAAATCCAAAGACCGCCAGGGCGAGGAGGATGCCGATGACGGTAAATAGCCAAAAGGAGGTCCGCCAGGTAGCGATATAGTCTTTCTTGGGGAAATCGGGTAAAGATAACTCACGGACAACGGCGTTGCCCAAACCAAAGTCCAGGGCCGAGACCAGCGGCACAATCGAGGCGAGCAGAATATAAACCCCGAAGAGATCGCTGCCGAGGGATTTAAGAAGGATGGGGATCGAAAAAAAGGCTGCCAAGAGCAAATAGACGTAGGAGCCAAGATTGAAAAAGCTATTCTTGATAAGGGTTTTCTTTATTCCCATAGGACTTTTTGATAGAGGGCGTCGATTTTCTTGGCGATTACCCGATGATCATACCTCGCTTCGGCTCTGGCCCTCGCTTTTTTGGCCAGAGTAATTCTGGCCGAGGTGTTGATGATGAGCCCCTCCAATTTCAATTGTAGATCATTGGCGGCGCCGGGTTTGGCGTAGATGGCCGCTTCCCCACAGACCTCGCCGATAGCGCCGGTTTGGGTGGTGACAATGGGTAGGCCGCAGGCCATGGCCTCAATCAGGGCCATGCCATACTGTTCCTGCCAATATTTGGTCGTTTTACTAGGAAGACAGAAAATGTCCGCCTCCTGATAGGCTTTTTCAATTTTTTGATAGGGGAGTGGCTGAAAAATTATTCCCGGTACAGGCGCATATTTATTCTTTAGCGGCCCCTCCCCCACCAAGACCAGCTCAAGATCGGGGTATTTTTTCCGTAAAGCGCTAAAAGCCTCGACTAACTCCCCGATCCCCTTCTCCACCACCAGCCTGGCCACGCACAAAATACGCACCGGTCCCGTATCAGCCCGGCGGCCGGGCCGGAAACGCTTTAAGTCAACCCCCACGGGGATTACCGTTACCCTATCTTCTTCTACGCCTTCCTCGAGAAGGGCTTTTTTTGCGAGTTCGGTGACGGCGATGAAGTGGTCGACTCCCTCGCGGGCAATTCTTTTGAATCTTTTCCTGCCCCAAATACCCTCATTGTTTCCGGGAATAACCTCCCAAGCGGTACTGATGACCTTTTTGACGGCCCCCTTTTTCTTGGCGTTTACCGCTTGCCTGGTGTAGTTATAGTAGGTTTCGGCAACATGGACGATATCAAAACCGCGTAGTAGTTGTTCGAGACCAAAAAGATAATGGGCATCAACTGTTAGTCTGTTTAAAATTTGGTACTTGAAAGGGAAATTTGGCAGGTCGGTGAAGGAGAAGGTTTTGGTGAGCGGTATTTCTATATTCTCGGAAATTGGATGGAGCGACGAAATCGCCCGCAGTTCATATTTATTTTTGAGTGGATAATAGTTCTGCAGCTCGAACGGGTTCAAAAACGCCCCCCTCACTATCGCGATTTTAATCATTTTCGATTAGTTTGGTGATTTCTTTTACATAGTGTCCCCACGTTAGTCTTTCAGGGATTGTTATATTTTGTTCTGAGAATTTATCTAGTGAGAATTTTATTCCTTTTGCAATATCTTCAGCATTTCTGTTTGTCACAGTAACACGATCGGGGAAAAATTCTTTTAACTCCTCAGTTCCACATTCATTTACCGTGACAAGTCTATCTCCAGAAATGATAGCCTCGAGAGAGCAAAGTCCAAACGGTTCACGGAATGCTGCATTGACAAACACCTTTGATCTGTTGTACATGATATTTAGATCTTCGTCCGAAAGGTCATTGTATAGTTCAACTTCGACATTTTGTCGTATCGCGTAAGAATATATTTTATTTTTTTCGCTTTCTCTTCCCTCTCCAATGATAACTAGTTTGGGTTTGGTCTTTAATCGGCCAATCGCTGAAATTGTTATCTCGTGTCCTTTATACGGCAATAGGCTTCCGACTGAAATACATTGGTTGATTTTATCAATATTTTTAGTGGGATGAAACCTTGGTGATACCCCAGGATATATAAATTTCGAATTTATACCGTATATGTTGTCAACCTCGTACTTTGAAAATCTGGAATTTACTATTACGTGAGTCGCCTTTTTAACGGCCTTCTTGTCAATGAAAAGAATCGGTAGTCTAAGAAAATTGACCAATTTATCTTTCAATAGCGGGGCGTGGTATTTTGAGGGTTCGTAAAACTCCCTAGGTGGTTCATGTAGTATATAAATACTTTTCGAATCAAGATCAAACAAGCTCGTGGGTGACTTTAAATAGGAATCGTGGTGTATTATCACAGCTTTGAATTTAGACGAATTAATATCATATGAGATTCTCCTGTAGTTCTTGGGTAACGTCATGTAAATGTATTTAAGGTAATTTGTTATTTTTGACAAACCGGAGCTGTCCGACATTTGATATCTCTCGGGAGTGAATATCTCGACTTGATAATATTTTGAAAGAATTTTATTCGTTTCTTCTAACACACGAATGGCTCCTCCTCCCGTTAGATTGTGAACAACAGCCACTTTTGTCTTCCTTGACATTTGTAACCAATATTGTAATGCTTAATGGGTGAGATGGTTTACGATCCTATGTTTCTCCTTAATATTAATGTTCTTTCTTTTTTTTATAAGTAATGCTACCCCCTCTGTAGTAGCTTCAGCAAATTTTTTTGATGATTTTTTCAACAAAGATATTTCAAAATGGGACTTTTACTCTAATGGTCAAGCTATCGGTGTATCAACTTCCTCTGGAGTATTGAGTTTGTCTTCTGGAACTACTCAGATTTTCCCATACGTTAGATCAAAAATTGATCCCTTTTTTGGTCTCAATAATTTTGAGGTAGAAGTTAAACTACGTTTTCCTTCTTATACGCCATGGGGTGATGGAATTGTAATCGGATATCAAGCCCCAGAAAACGACATCCCTGGTGGATCGTATGATCTTAAAAAGGCGTATTTTATTTGGCTCTGGGGGCAATCCAATGCTAATGAATTACAGTTATGGGTCCATGATTGTCCAACCGAAAACTATGAAAATTGTGTCAACATGAGGCGTGTCTACTCAGACGGAGTTCCTAATGATTGGATGATATTGAAGATAAGATATGTAAGTGCGATTTATTCTGTGAGTTTGCAAATAGGTACTGGTGCCGAATCAATGATTTATACATCAACTCATTCTTTATTTCGTCCCCACGCCATATGGTTTGGAAACCCTGACCGTGATCCTTACGGAAACTCTAACCCAAGGACGGCGCTTGATATCGATTATATAAAAGTTTCTTCGTTAGATCCGGGGGCGTTGAAGCCGGTCATAATCCTGCCGGGATCTGGGGCGAGTTGGGATTTTGGGGCAATCCTGAATGGGACGGCAGGAACAAATTGGCAGATTCCTTCTTTCGTAACGCTTTACAAAAACTTGATCGACTCGCTTAAAAACGTTGGTTATGTCGAAGGCGAAAATCTTTTCGTTTTTGGCTACGACTGGAGGAAGGGGCTAAATAATTTGGCAGATGATTTAAGCGGCTACATTAACGGACTAATTGCGGCGGGAGAGATCGGGGCAGACGATAAAATTGATTTCATTGGCCATAGCTATGGTGGTTTGGTAGCCAGAACCTACGGCCAAAGAACTGGAACAGGGAAAATCGACAAGATAGTGACGGCTGGCAGTCCACACCAGGGTCTGATTGACGCCTATGGAATTTGGGAGGGGGCGACGATTTGGAACGGTGACGTGTGTCAGAATTTCGCCTTGCGGTTAACGACTAGGGCCAACCAGCGTCTTGGCGAAAATGAGCTTGACACAATTAGACGTCTAGCGCCAGGATTTAAGGATGTCTTACCAACCTTCGATTTCCTGAAAAAGAATGGTGTTTTGGTTCCATCAGCTTCCTTGAGTCAGAGAAACCAAACGCTGATTGAATTGAATACTGACAAAGCGTTGATCGATGGTGTGTTGTGGGCAAACGGCGGCACTGGCAACCAAACAATCCGCTTCGTGAATGTGACGGACAGAGATTGGTTAGACAGATCCTTTGGTTTGTGGGAGGATGGAAAACCCATCGCTGATTCCCCGTTTGAAAATACGAACGATGGCGATCGAGCGGTTCTTGCCTCAAGCGCGACGAATTTGTTTTCCAACCAAGCTACCTTCCCCGCAGATCATGGCGGAATAATCGGCGATCAAAGTCCGCTTGAAGAAATATTTACCCAGTTGGGATTGGAAAGTGATTTGGTGTCGACGACTCCAATCGCCGATACCTGCCGAAGAGTTTTTACGACATTCCTCCGTTCGCCGGGCACTCTTCGTGTCTGCGATCAAACTGGTATCTGCAATGAGAGCTTGGGTGTTTATATGCCGTCAGAAAAATTATTCTTTATACCGGAATATGATGGCCAGCCCCTGAATGTTTCTGTCGAGGCAAATGGGGAAACCGGTCATTACCGTCTTGATGTTGGCAACATTGACGAGGGGGGAGCAGACTGGGATGACGTCAGGGGGAATTTATTATCTCCAACCCAAACTGACAATTACGCAGTTGTCAGTGATGGCGAAATGACGATAGCGGGCGGTACCGGTGAGGAGGCAAGATCATTTGATGAGGACGTGAACAGCCTAAACGGTTTAATTCCCAATTGGGACAAGAAGAAGCTCGCAATCGCAAGATCAGGATCTCAATCGCTCCATAAAAGAATTATCGCCATAAGACAACTAAGAGAGTTATTGTCGAAACTGGCAATTAAGGCCCACAAAAACAACCGACCGGATCAAATCGAAGCAATAATCGATGTCTGGATGGATATTGATGACCTGGCAGAAAGTGTAATCGGGAGCGGAAATACAACCAAAGCCGTGGTTCTGAATGCCAATATTAATCAGGTCGAAAGATATAAAACCTTAGCGGACCGCCTCTTGAAAAATAGTTCCAGCTACTACGCGGGGACCTTCTACACTTTATTTAGCGAACGGTTCATTGAGGCAAAAGAAATTAGGACATCACAACGGAACCTCTCGCTAGACAAGACACTTTCCGCCCGCTATTTACTCCTCACCGCCCTGGGGGTTAGGTGAAGAGGGTTCTCCATCACCACCAATGTAGTAGAACTCGTTGCCTTTCTTGGGAACGACTAGGTGTTCGACCGATGTCTCGCCTAAAACGATTGAGCCTTTAAACTTTCTTACGTCCTCACCCGGTCGAAGTGCGATGATCGGACGAATGGTGTCCAGATGCCTGAAAAACTCGGGTGTTGTCTTTTCAGGATTGGTGAAACAGTATTGAAAAGCATTGGTTTTTGTTCCCAGGGCCAGCATTTCAATCAGGGCGAAGTAGATAAGGTTTCCTTTGGCACTTCTTTTTGCCTCCGGTTTCTCGCTAGTGAGAATAAAGTGAATTGCCACCTCGGTTCCGATTCTGGCGAGGACGGCGATGGTTTCGCGAACCGGAGTATTCATAGTCTCGGCTAACTGTTCGGCTTGGGAGACGATGTTGTGGCAGAGGACGAAGGCAGGCCCGGGGTCGGTTTGTTCCTCAATCTTTTCTGGTACTTCGTAAAAGTTCGCGCAGAGCGAAAAAATATATCTTGCCTGGGGAAGCTGTTCGTTAGCAACTCGAACCCGAAGAAAAATTTCGTTGATATCTGCTAGCTTTCGATCGTTGAGACAGGGGATGCCGTGAAACAACTGGATCATCTCGTCCGTGCCTACCCCCAGCGCGTCGATATAGAGACGGGCGATATCGAGCATGGCTGCGTCCCGGGTTTCATAATTGCGAAATCTTTCTCTCAGTTCAGGTGTGTCTGCCATACCCGGATTATAACCCCAAGATTTAAATAGTCAAAAGGTGGTGGTTGGCCTTGAGCCACTTGATGTGCATCTTGTAATCGGGGTCGAGACTTTTGACTAGATCCCAGAAACTTTGGCGGTGATGATGATGGATCAGGTGGCAAACTTCGTGAATGACGACGTAATCGACGATTTTGTGGGGGGCCATGATCAGTTTGCGGTTAAAGTTGAGGTTGTTTTTGCGCGAACAGCTACCCCAGATACTGGAAACCTTTTTCAAAACAATACGGTTATATGAAATGTTTAAGAGTTTGGTAAAAAAATTGACCTTTTCGGTGATGATCCGCTGACCATTATCGAGATACCAGCGGAGCACTGCTTCCTCCAGACCCTTTCTTTGCTTGTGCGGGGGATGGTGGGCGGGAACTTTGGCTTCAAAGCGGTTATAAAGAAATTGTAATCTGGGGGTGGCGATACCCGTGGCCGGGATGACCGCGAGGGGATATTCCTCGCCGAAATATAAATGCTTTTCGCCATCAACGTATTGTTTCGCTTTGGGGCGGGGTTGGGTGCCGATGCGGGCGAGAGTTTTTCTGATCCAAGCCGCTTTCTCTTCGACCATTTTTTCAATAGCACCAAGCGAGACCCACTTGGGAACGCTGACCACCACTCCCCTCTCAGGAGTGATGGAGATCGAGGACGAAAAGCGCCGGCGCCGGTTTCTGACGACTTTGTAATTAAAATTGACCACTGTTTGAGATTATATACAGTTGGGGTATAATAACGCTCATGACAGCTTTAGAAGCCGAAGGCAAATATGAGGTGGCGCCTAGTTCCTCGATACGGTTTTACTTGATTATGTTGAGATTAACCGAAGATGTTATTGGCGACAACCTCAAGAAACCCGATAGGCTGAGGGAGAAGGGTTTTGTACCGAAGGGGTTTCAGAGAGATTGGGAGAAAGATGTGAAAATTGGGGGAAGGCCAATGACCGTGGTTATTAATTATTCCCCAGGGACGAATCGGCCAGTACAGGATCCAGACATTTCAGGACCCGCTGGTGGTACGGTAACCGACTGGTATGCTGACGTGTTTCTCGCGGCTGGAGGTGAACCCGATGATGGTATTGTCTTGTCAGCAAAAACAGCGTTAACTGGTGTCCTGGGAGAATTATTCCGGGTCACACCTGGTAAAGTCATCGAATACCGCTTAAGTAAAAAAACGAGTGTCTAAAATCAAGGTTTTTCCCCGTTGAATCGCAGTTAAATGTATGCTAAGTTTCTAAAATGAAATTAAGCATACCCCCAGAAGTAGGATTACAAGATGCCCACTTTGTGGCGGACAGGCAAAGAAATTGGGTTTCCACAGGTCCGATAAAAGGAAATATCTTTGTCTAGTTTGTAGGAAATCTTTTTCCCACCAAAAACTCACCCCCACTTTTTTCGGAGAGTTTAGTGGGTTTCAAAAACTGATAGTCGGAAAAAACAATCGGAGTCAATTGGTGGAATCAAAAGAAATTAACCGACCAACACTTGGCAAAAAGTTCAAGGTATTTTTCGACAGATTTGTTTCTCCCGGCGAAGCGTGAAGGGTACTCCCTCCAACGCTGGCAAAAACCAACGACCCCTGGGTCCTGGGAATCGACGGCAAGTGGCTAAGGAGAAACGGGGTGGTTATGATTTACAGGGACATCACTCACAAAGAAAACATCTTCTGGTCGTACTGGAGTAGCGAGTCGTATCCGGCTTTCTTCCCCGTGTTCCCCACCAACGCTGTCTGGCCCACGTGGTCAGAGAAGCCAAGAGGCTTCTCCCACAAAACAGCTCCTTCTTGGAAACAAAAGTCTTGAGAAGAATCGCCAAACAATTACCCCACATCAAAACAAAGGACGAGAAAAGAAGCTGGCTGGCTGACTTGATTGAATGGGAAAGGGTATTTGGTCACCGACTCAAGGAAAAGACGGTCAATTCGGAGACGGGTAAGAAGTGGTGGTATACCCACGGGAACTTAAGGAGAGCCTGGAGACTACTGACTGATGATTGGCACCCCTTCTTCGTCCACCTCGACAAGCCGCTAATCCCATCAACCAACAACTCACTGGAGGGAGTCAACTCTCAAATCAAGAAACGGCTAGGACAACACCGGGGGATGAAAACACCTCAACAAGTTTCGTTTCTCTTCTGGTATTTCGCCTTTACCAGAACAAAAACAAAACCACAATTGAGGAAGATATGGGACGCATGGAAAAGGTAAAAATCGCCGACTCTAGACACTCAATACTTTACTTAAACCAACTTTTCATAAGTTAAGCAAATATACACCGATCAAGGTCATCTGTCAGGCCCTATATTTCATAGGTTTTCATGGGTGTGTAGAGGTTGGTCTAATGGCCTGTAGTATTTTAATTCGAAATTTTGCGTTTTCTGCCTTCTTTTAGACCAGGGAAAAATTATTATCGAATACAAAAAGCCCTGGAGAATCTTGAGCTCGTACTATGCGAAATCCCGAGTACGCCCTCGGGAGCTCCGCGCGGCCCGCCTGCATCGGCTATGCCGAAGGCATTGCTGGCAGGGGCGACTGTTCCCGCAGGGGAGCGAGACTCCAAAAGTGTGGTCGCGACTGGACTCGAACCAGTGACCCCCTCAATGTGAATGAGGTGCGCTACCAACTGCGCTACGCGACCAAGTTAATGACCTGTCGCCTGAGGCCGACCGCGCTAACCAACTGCGCTACGGGTCCATTTTGGGCTTGAATTATTATACCAAGAGCCTTAAGCTTAATGGTGTGTCCCATATAGCTAAGAAGGTTCTCGGTTTGTTGTATGAAATGGTGGAGGTGTTTGTGGTTTCGGCCTCGATTTTTGTGGTGGTTTACCTTTTTTTGATGCAGCCGCATCAGGTGAAGGGCAGTTCGATGTTTCCCACCTTTCATGATAGCGAGTATGTTCTGACCGACAAAGTGACTTTTCGAACCAGGAATCCAAAATGGGGGGATGTGATTGTTTTCAGAGCACCGGTGAATGAAAATTTTGACTTCATCAAGCGGGTGATCGCCGTTCCCGGTGACCGAATCATGATCTCCGGAGGCAAAGTTTATGTCAATGGCCAACCCCTGGATGAGTTTTATTTACCGCCGGAGTACACGACTGCGGCGGGACAATTTTTACGGGAGGGAGTTGAGTATACAATTCCGGAGGGGTCGATCTTTGCCGTCGGCGACAACCGGGGTCATTCGTCAGACAGCCGCGATTGGGGACCGGTCCCCTATCAAAACATTGTCGGCAAGGCGTTTTTTCGCTACTGGCCGGCGGATAAAGTGGGTTTGGTCGTTAACCCGGTGGAGAATCAATAATCCTCGAATTCGTCTTTGGGAGAGTCGATGGGAAGAATAGGCTCGAAAGGATTGCTGAAGGCCGGGGTGGCGGCAACGGCGGCGATTTCGACAGTACTTTCGCTAACCGGCTCGTCTTTGACCTCGTTGACGGATTCGCTTCCAGTCAGGGCGGAACAGATTTTCTTTAGCTGCTGCTCAGTTTCTTCCGGTTTTCCCCGGAGGACGATACTGATGGCGGTCTCGATCCGGGAACGCCTCATTTTGACATGAGCATTTTTACCGATTGAGGATTGGATCTGGCTCGATAGTTGATCGATCAAATCATTAATCGATTTACTGGCCATGTCGTTGGTCGCCACTTTGGTTTTGCCGCCCATTTGTTTTTTGAAGCGGCGGGCTAGTTCCTCGGCGCGACGGACGGAGCCGCCTTCACGAAGGATAATCTTGTAAGCCTCGATCATCGCCTGGGTTTCGGGAATGGCAGACAGGGCGCGGGCGTGACCTTCGCTGATGACACCAGAAATCAGACCGTCTTTTAGGGCATCGGGAAGTTCCAAAAGACGAAGGGAGTTGCTGACATAGGAAGGACTTTTGCTAGTCCGGGTGGCGATATCGAGATTGGTTAGGCCGAACTCGCGCATCAGGCGATCGAAGGAATTGGCCCGGTCGACTGGATTAAGATCGCTGCGCTGGACATTTTCGACGATCGCCATTTCAAGCATTCCCTGGGGCGAGGTCTGGATGATTTTGACCGGAACGTGGGTCAGACCGGCCAGACGGCTGGCGCGCCAACGGCGTTCACCGGCGATAATTTGGTAGCCGGCCGGAGTGTGAGCGATGACGAGAGGTTGGATAAGGCCGTGGGTTTTGATGGAGTCAACCAGCTCGGCGAGAGACTCGGGGGTGATGACACCACGAGGCTGTAAGGGGTTGGGCTGGAGCTGGTCAATCGGGAGTTGTTCGATGACGTCGGCCATGTACTTTACTTACTTGGCAGGACTTCGACGTAATTGGTACCCTGTTTGATTTTGAAGTTAACGGTGCCGTTAACGAGAGCGGAAAGGGTGAAATCGCGGCCGCGCTCGACGTTGGAGCCGGCGTGAAAGTTGGCGCCGCGCTGGCGGACGATGATCTGACCGGCTTTGATTACCTGGCCACCGTAAATCTTGACGCCGAGGCGTTTGCCGGCGCGTTGGCTATGTTGTCTGGTTGCTCCTCCGGATTTAACGTGGGCCATGTTTGATTTTTATTTCTTTTCTAGGATGACGATTTCCCGTCTAACTCTGGCTTCCGGCTGGCTATAGAGCAAACCTCGAGCAACGACATTGTAGCCGATAAGCTTTGGGTCGTCAATGACGGCGCTAGTTTTATATTGCCTGCCCTGATATTCAAAAATTGGAAAAATCATGGCGATCCGGCCGGAGGGCTTTAGAAATTTGAACCAATCTTTGAGACAACCCAGATACAGCTTCATCAGGCCACGGGCCAGGTCGGGCAGGCGGTCTGCCCGCGTCCCGGGACGGCCCATATAGGGCTCGGTGGCGATGAAATCAATTTCTTCTTTGAGGTGATCGGCAAGAGCGGTGGCTTCGTCGGTCATTAGTTTTGACGTCAGGCCAAAAAAGTCCAAGTTTCTTTTAGCGCCGGCGGTCTGGACCGGATCGAGGTCGTTGCCAAAGAGGCGCATCTTCATCACCCCGGCTTCCAGGAGGATGGTACCCGAACCGCAAAAGGGATCGAGGAGAGTCTTGCCTTCAGGATCGACCTGACCGACAGCCAGGTTGACGAGGATGCGGGCGATTTTGGGGGGCAACAGGCCTTTGTGACGATCGGAGTAGGGTTTAGTGCGATCGCGTTTGAACCAAGCTTTAGCGCTGTGATGCCAGACCATTTTGCCGCTAGCGTCAGTGACCTCAACCAGGCCACCCAGGCGATTGGCTAAATAGTTCATTCGGGAAAGTCCTTCAAGATGAACTTGGTATTGATGATCCCCTACCTTTTGCGGACTTTGACCGGAAACGACGCCAAGCTCCAGGAGAGCCAGTTCTTCAGAAAAACCCAACCTAAAAATGAAATCCATGCCTTATTTTACCTTGATAGCGGTGACGGTAAGGTGACT
>Ga0209542_10015555_pt1 | contig 12746 bp, 12 predicted proteins | sample RifCSPhighO2_01_FD_184028 | JGI IMG/M metagenome (GOLD analysis project Ga0209542, IMG submission 184028) | Soil microbial communities from Rifle, Colorado - Rifle CSP2_plank highO2_0.1 (SPAdes) (version 2) | ecosystem: Environmental > Terrestrial > Deep subsurface > Rock core/Sediment ...
GAAATGGGTTCGGACTATTTTCAGAATACACAGCCAAGTTGAGATAGGTTCGGCTTCTGAGGAGCATAGATAATTAAACCAACCATGAAATTCGCTAAAGACATTTTAGTAATTGATTTTGAAGGTCTTGTTGAACCAGTCCAGATAGGTGCTGTGCTTTTGGATAAAGAAACCCTAGAAGAGAAAGATAATTTTTCAAGTTATATTTGGGCTGACCTTAAGGGAGAGGTCAAAGCAACTTCGGGAATATCGCAGGAAACCTTGAAAGGTGCTCCAAGTCAGGCCGAAGTCGGTAAAATTATTTTTGATAAGTTCGGCACTGATATTATGATCGGCTCCTGGGTAGCCAATGCTGATATGAAAAATTTTGAAAAAATTATAACGGCCGCAGAATTAGATATTAAACGATACGATTATCATGTTTTAGATATCTGGCCAGCTGCTTATATCCATCTGCTTAAACAAGGATACAATGGTAGTATCCGTTCCGAAGAAATATTCCAACAATTTAAAGCAAAGTCGAGAGGATTACACGATGCTTTAGAGGATTGCAGAATTACTACTGATGTTTTGAGAAAGATTGTTTTATAGTCAGTCCGAGGAGGGTCAAAATCAAGATTAAAAATACATCTCGAAAACCCTTGTGGGGTCTAGCTTTTCAAAAATCCTAGAACGAGGTGTTCAGCCACTTGACAGCTAGCACTTGATGGGTCATATCCATCTTGTGCTAGCTCGAGATCGCTGTTCGCAACTTAAGTAATTAAGTTGTGCCCGCAGCTTTGCTGACAAGAATTACACAAAACCACCTTATAGGTGGTTTTGTGTTTATATCTAAGTATTAGTTATCACTCCAAGTATGTTATTATAGTATAGATGACACCTGAAGATCTACTCAAGTACACGGCCGTTATGAAGAAAATATCTTTTGCCAATAATGCCGTCATCCTTAACTCGGTTAATAATAGTTCATTTTATCGGCCAATAATAATGCAAAGAGATTTTAAAGTTTTTGGTAAATTGATAAGAATATTAGAAACCAAAGCAAGTGAGGATTACGAGTATATTCCGGAATCGGAATAAATTAGGGGTTGATGGATATTTAAACTCAAAACCGGCAATGTTGCCGGTTTTGATGAAAACATATTTTGTGAAGAGCTTGACTGTCCTGGGAAGGTTGGTCGAGAGCTCATATTTCACAGGTGCCGTTTGGCTTTGAAAACAAATATGCCAAATTTTCATGTTACAAATCCCAAGGGTTCCGATTTCTGGAGAGTAAAAAAGGAAGGAGCTGAAAAAGCTTCAGCTATTGCCGATACTCAGAAAGAAGCCGAACAAATTGCTAAAAAAATGGCCGCTAATCAGGGCGGTGGCGAAGTTAAAATTCATAAACCTGACGGAGGCCCAATAAGAGACACTGATACGGTGGCTCCGGCAAATGATCCGAACCCACCTAAAGATAAAAAACATTAATTATGATAGAAGAAAAACCTGTTAGACCCGCTATAACTGACGAAGAATTCGAAAAGATTCGATCTGAGTTTGAATCCAAATATAAAGCCATAAAGGAAGTCCGATGTCCGTATTTTTCGGGTCCGGTTGTTTTTAATGCTATGGGACTAGAACATTTGAAGTTCATGCGGAAAAATCATGCTCGACCAAGAAACGAGCAGTTACTTAGAATGCGTCTGTTTCCTTTAGCCTCAGAAATTGTCAGCTTGAGCCGAACAATACAAGGAATTACTTATACTAAACATTTTGAAAATTTAAGAACCAATCAACGATATCAATCAATTCTTTTGCCGGTTTATTATTATGAATTTGTAGCTATCTTAAAAGATAAAAGAGTGAGGGTAGTTATAAAGCAGATAGAAGATGGGCCAAGATTTTTCTGGAGTATTATTCCTTTCTGGAAAATTGATAAAAATACTAATGGAAGAAAAATGAACTATGGTAATCCAGAAATTGACTAACAAAAAACGCCGCCTCTAGCGGTGTTCTTTGTCGGCACCTGGCTACGGTTTGGCTAAGCATTGACCGTGAGAGGGCAAGCCCATCCAAGCGCCACTATCATAATATCATATCAAATAGTGAAAAGTCAATGATTTATCAACAGCCAACAACAGGCAACATAAATGCTCGGATGTAAATATTGACTCCAAAAGATAGGAGAATATAATATGCGGCATTATGAAATACGCATATTATATCGTTATATCGCTGTATTTATTCTTTTGGGAGTTGTTTTTGGTTTAAGCTCTAGTGTTAACGCCAACATCGCCAACGAAATTCTCTTTGAAGTCCATGGATCTTTCTCAGATTACTGGCTACCAACATATTGGCAAATAAGGGTCTGGGGCTGGGGTTCCTTTACCGTTCCGGACAGGGTAGCGGTTGAATATAAACCTGCATCTGCTCAGACCGTCTGTACCGCCAAAACATATATTTCCCGCAACTCAGGGACATCTTATGATCTGATTCTATCCGTTTATGAAGGTGGATTAAAACCTGAATCAGGATCATTGATCGGCAGTAAAACAATTCCCAGTACTGCCGTCCCAACTCAATTCGGCATATATACTGCCTTTAATTTTGATAGCTGTCTTAACCTAAAAAAGGATACAACCTATTGGTTTACTTGGACTAGGTCTCAGCTACAACTGTGGAACGGTTACTATATGGAATATCGAGGCGATGAATATCCTAATACCCGAGGCTGGTTTTATGAAATGTCTGGTCCCTATGGCTGGACGGCTTATTCTAGAGAAATATCCCTTAGATTGGAAGGATATTCTACCAAAGAGCCGGTTTTGATAATCCCGGGTATTGCCGGAAGCGAATTATATAATGGGGATGATTTGATATGGCCAGATTTAACCGAAATGCTTATAGATATCAATGATGAATTTTTAAGAGAGAATTTAATTCTAGATGGCGATGGAAATTCAATCATCCCTATTAGTGTTGGGGAGGTTGTGGAAAGAATTCCTAAAACTCCCGTCTTAGATCAAAATATTTTTGAGGATTTAAAAGAAGAACTTGAAGTCAATGGTTATATACTTGATCAAGATCTATTTTTCTTTCCTTATGACTGGCGTCTTAATCTAGACAATTCAAAAGATGTTCTTAACGCTAAAATTGAAGAAATAAAATCTCAAACAGGAGCTACAAAAGTAAATATCATTGCTCATAGTATGGGCGGATTATTAACTAAAGATTATATGAACAGCTATGGTAAAAATAGTATTGATAAACTGGTTTTTATAGGTACTCCTCATCTGGGAGCTCCCAAGGCGGGGAAGGTACTTCTTGAAGGAGATGACTTTGGCATTCCCTGGCTTGAGGAGGAAAGACTTAAAGAAATTGCTCGTAATTCTTCTGCATTGCACCAATTATTACCCCAACAAAAATATTTTGATGTCTTTGATGGTTACATTCAAGAATTTGGTATGACCGAATTACTCGATTATCAAGATACTAAGGATTTTTTGATCAATCAATATTCAAGTCCTTTTATAATGAGCCTTGCAGAGACCCTTTGGGCTAAAAAGCTAGAAGACACAGATTTTTCTGGAGTTAATACCTATAATTTTGCCGGCTGTGTCTCTGGCACTCAATCTAAGTATAATCTAAAAAACGATTCTTCTATCGGTAGCATCGGTTATACTTCCGGAGATAGTACTGTTCCTTTGGTTAGTTCAGATTACATCAATATTTCAGATGAGAATAAATTTTATCTAAGATATGCTCATCATGCGGAAATGCCAAGTCAAACAGATATAAGAACAGCAATTTTAGATATATTATCCGGAAACGTTCCGACGGTCGCAGGTGATTTAAAGGATAATTCTTCCGACTGTTATTTTAATGCCAAGACTCTTTTCTGGCATAGTCCAGTAGCAGTTCATATTTATGATTCCCAAGGAAATCATACTGGCCCGATTGATAGTGGCGGAATTGAATACGGCATTCGCGGTGTAGATTATGAAATAATCGGCCACGATAAATTCGTTTTTCTGCCAACCGATACCGGTGAAACATATAGTATTGTAGCTGATGGATTAGCAACTGGCTCATTCGATCTTTTAGTATCTCAGAATAATAACGGGGTTATAGAAAATACAACCGTATTTAATGACGTGCCAATAGGTGAGTCTGGCGATGTTAATCTCAGTGTTTCAAATTCAAGCTCGGATTCAAATATAAATGTTGATTATTATGGCAATGATATAGTTCAAAATGTTTCGGCCGCCTCAATCTTATTCGGCGACGATGTTCTTGATGTTGTTCCTCCGGAGACCCAAGCAACAATTATCGGCCAAACTGGCTCAAGCGGCTGGTATCTAGGAAATGTAACGATTGAACTGTCAGCGAATGATGATAATTCCGGAGTTTTAGAAACTAAATATTCTCTTGATAGTCAGCCATTAACTTCATATACAGGGCCGATAAACATATCCGATGAAGGGATGCATACCGTCTTGTATTATTCCGTGGATAAGGCAAGTAATAACGAAGAAGTGAAAACATTATCTTTTGGAATAGATATGACGGGGATTGAGATATCAGTCGGCATTGATATCGATGCAGGTTTATTTAGATTCTTGCCAGTGAGTGATGATTTAAATGGGGTTGATTTCACATGTGATTTAGTTTCATGTATGGCCATTGATAGAGCCGGAAATACCACAAAACTTGAATTTACTCTTGTCCGAGAAGGTATTCAGCAGATATTAAACCTAAGCTCTGTGAGCTATAATGGCATTGAGCATTCAATTTCTAGCAATCAACTCATCCTAAAATTATGGCCTGATAACAATACTTCAAAGGATTTTAGCCAGACTTTCTTGGTTGGAGATAATAAGCAAGTTAGGCTTGATTATAATGAAAAACAAGATGAGTCAGTCATTATATATAAGCCGATCGTGGGTAAACCGACCCGAGAAAATATCAGTGGAAAACGTTTTTTGCAGATATTCACCGATAAGGGTAAGATTGAGTATATAATATTATGAGTAGTTCTAAAAGAATTTTATTGACTTTTACTTTAACCGTTGTAGTTCCTATTCTTTTTGTGTTGATTGGAGGCTGCTTAACTCGTGATAAATATTTTCTTTATGCCTATCAATGCTCAGCCTTATCTTTTTATGCTATACACGTCTTAGCAATAGTGGGATCGGTTTATTCGTTATACTTAAATCGGAAATCTTTCCAACCCAATCTTATTTGGTATTTTGTATCGGGAATTATTCTTCTAATTGCCACTGGTAATATATTGCTTTTGAGTTCTCTATCGAATTTCGGCTTCTAAAAATATTATGGTCTTTCCCCAACGGCCCATATATGTGGGCCGTTGATTTTATTCGAAAAGAGTGAGAAAATCTAGGGCAATGACTCAAGAAACAGCCCTCTCAATACTTAAAACTGGGAAAAACATTTTTTTGACCGGTGAGCCTGGATCAGGCAAGACCCATACTATTAATCGGTATGTTGCTTATCTCAAAGAACACGGCATTGAACCGGCTATTACTGCTTCAACTGGAATTGCCGCCACTCATATCGGCGGCATGACAATTCATTCCTGGAGTGGAATTGGAATTAAAAAGGAGCTATCTCCGGCGGATTTTAGCAGAGTTATTTCCTTAAGACGAGCATCGGCAAGAGTTAAAAAAGCCGGAGTCCTTATAATCGATGAGATATCAATGCTGGACGGAAAAACCCTCAACCTTATTGATACTGTCTGTCGGGCGATAAAGCGTTCACCGGAGCCATTTGGCGGGGTACAGGTTGTTTTGGTGGGGGATTTTTTCCAGCTACCACCGGTCAGGCGTGAAAACGAAGAGCCATACAAATTTGCTTTTGAATCGGAAGCGTGGACGGAGGCTAATCTTTCCGTATGTTACCTCACTGAACAGTATCGCCAATCTGATTCTAAATTTATTGGTGTCTTATCAGCCATTCGTTCCGGACAAGTTTTGCAGGAACATCGCCAATGCTTAAATGGTTGTTTAGTTAATTTTGATTCTCCCAAAATCAAGAATGTTACCAAGTTTTTTCCTCATAACGAAGATGTTAATAGGATAAATACCGAAGAGCTTGAAAGACTCCCCGATAAGTCTAAAAGTTTTGTTATGATCGGACGAGGAAAGGCTAATCTCGTTGAACAACTTAAGCATGGCTGTCTTTCTCCAGAGGACCTCGAACTTAAAAAGGGAGCGATAGTTATGTTTACAAAAAATAACCCTCAGAAAGGATTCGTTAATGGCACGATCGGGACGGTTATCAGTTTTGATCAATATGAAGACGAAAACTACCCAATTGTTAAAATTCGTCAAGGGAGACAACTTACCGTGGAACCCATGGAATGGACAATTGAAGAAAATGGCGAAGCTGTGGCCAAGATAAAACAAGTGCCTCTTCGCCTGGCTTGGGCGATGACGATTCATAAAAGTCAGGGAATCACACTCGATGAAGCCTTTATGGATTTAAATGGAGCTTTTGTCGAAGGACAGGGATATGTAGCCATTTCCAGAGTAAAGACATTAGATGGACTTCATTTGGCCGGATATAATGATAAAGCATTGGCTGTTCATCCGATTGTGTTAAAGCATGATGATACTTTTCGTCAGCTCTCTGATGAGGTCGAATCTGTCTATACAAATTTAAATAAAGGAGAACTCACACGGCTTCATAGTAATTTTGTTGCTACTTCGGGAGGTAGAACACGACCAGAAAAAGAAGTAAAAGATGTTGAATTTAAAGAATTCGAGAAAAGCGGATCTGGCTTTTATCAGGGTAATTATCGAGAAAACAGACTAAATGAAACTCTTAATTTGATTAGTGAAGGTAAAACTATAGCCGAAGTAAGCCAAATACGCGGCCGGACTGAAGAAACTATTATTAAACATCTTGAAGATTTGAAAGCGTCGGGTCAATTAGCTATAGATAAAGTCATGCATCTCAAAACCGAAGTCGGCACTGGTCCCATGAACGAAATAAATGACGCATTTAGCAAACTCGGCGTTGAACGACTCAAGCCCATATATGACCATTTTGAAGGCCGATATTCATATAAATCCATCAGGCTTGCCAGACTTTTAATGTCTTAATGAATCCTCAAGAAAAAATTAAATTATTCTCTACTCTATTTAAAGGCAGAATCGATGTTTTTGCTCGTCGCTGGGAAAGATGGGGTACAAATATTAGTGGGTATAGTCCTGTATACATTGATAAAGAAAAACAAAAATATACTCCTCTTAGCGATTATTTTATTGAACAACACTTAAGAGGGAATGTTGTTCTGGGTATCTATCCGCTTTTGACTGACAATACCTCTTGGTTTGTTGTTGCTGATTTTGATGGAGAAAATTGGCTGGAATCAGCTAAAAGATTTTTAAATCAGTGTATTGAATATGATCTGTCGGGCTATACTGAAAAATCCCGATCGGGAAAAGGAGGTCATGTTTGGTTCTTTTTCGACCAAGCATATCCAGCACATAAAAGCAGGAAAATTTTCCTTCGTTTAATAAAAGAATCCGGTAGTATTGATCAATTTGATAAGGAGGACAGCTTTGATCGGATCTTCCCTAATCAGGATTATCTTTCTGGTAAGGGTTTAGGCAATCTTATAGCCCTTCCGTTACAGGGCAATTCAGTAAAGTTAGGCAACAGCATATTTCTTAATTCAGAGAATGATTTTAATCCAGTAGAAGATCAGTGGAATTTTCTAAGTACTACAAAAAAGATTAGCGCCTCTGATCTAAATGAGATTTTTAATAAATTATCCAAAGATAGGCTGGACAATAAAAAAGTTTCTTATGGCAAATACCTATCTCTTACTGTGGGTTCCTATATATCTATACCTAAACAGCAGATGTTCAAACCCCTTACTGATTTTTTGACTGAAAATTTGAATTTCTTTAACTCTGATTATATTGTCAGGCGTAATATGGGTCTCTCGACTTATAAAGTAGGAAAATATTTTAAAGCCATTGCAAAGGATGATAATAACGTCTTAATCCCACGAGGATTTTTAAATAAACTCACAGCCTATTTAAATGATAATAATATAGATTTTATTATCCAGAACTCTCTAAATAAATTATCTGATATTAATATAAAACCCGAATTCCAGCTTTTTGATTATCAAAAAGAAGCATTAGAATATTTTACAAATCAGGACCAGGGAATTTTGGTCTCACCGCCAGGATCGGGTAAAACAATCATGGGATTAGCCTTGATTGCCAGTAAACTTCAGCCAACCCTGATTATTACTCATAGGAAACAGATATATAACCAGTGGCTAGACCGAATAGAAGATTTTTTAAAAATACCGAAAAGAGAAATAGGCCAATATGTTTCGGCTAAGAAAAACGTAAAAAGTCCAGTTACGGTTGCAATGATACAAACTTTGGCCAAAACCCCGAATTTAAAAGATGTTGCTTCGCAATTCGGACTTGTACTTGTTGATGAATGTCATCATATGCCGGCCAGAACTTTCCGCGATGTTATAACCCAATTTTATCCCAAATATTTATATGGTCTGACTGCTACACCTACAAGGAAAAATAACGATGAAAAGTTAATTTTTGTTTATCTCGGTGATGTTTTGCATACAGTTCCTAAAGATTATAACCAGGAAACAACCACAGCATCGCCAAAATTAAAATTAATAATACAAGAAACGAGTCTGTCGGTGCCGTTTAATATTGGCGTGGCTCAATTCCCAGTTTTATCAAAAATCTTGACATTTGATTCAAGCAGAAATCAATTAATTGTAGAAGATATATTGAAAGAAGCAAAATTGGGCAAAAAATGCCTAGTACTCACGGAACGAAAAGATCATGCTGAAGCCCTTAGTCTATACCTGAAAAAGGACTTTGAAGTCATAACTTTGACAGGCACTCTTTTACCAAGAAAAAGAAGAGAGAAAGAAAAGCAAGTCAGTGATGGCCACTTTCAGATATTAATTGCTACCGGACAATTGTTGGGTGAAGGTACTAGCCTCAAGAATATCGACTGTCTGTTCCTAGTTTATCCATTTTCTTACGAGGGGAAACTCATCCAGTATATTGGCAGGATTCAACATGGCAAGGCCAATATCAGGACCATTTTTGATTATAGAGATAGGAATGTTAAATATTTAGAAAAGTTATTTAAAAAAAGAGCGAAGTATTATAAAACCTTAGCTCCATTTTAAATTTTTAAGCTTATGGCTAGGAATGATTTATCGCTACGTAGTCTAAATCCGTCGGACGTCATTGATGTCTATTGGATTTACGCTGAAAGAAAAGTGGGAAAGTATCCTGAATCAACTGCATCCAGCGGAAAGTGGCTAATATTTGTAAATCCAGAGCGGCTTGATACTGTATGGAGAAAAATAAAATATGCTACCGAAAATGGCAAATTGGGGTATGAGTCAAAAACTGCTACGGCAAAGCCTAATCCTCTTGCGGGAAAATCAAAACAAAAAGTAATTTGTGTTTATACTTACGATTGGACCGACAAACAAGATGTAAAAAGGATTCGCAATGAATTAAAAAAACTTGGGATAGTCTGGAGAATACCCTATAAAACTGACCGAGATACATTAGACGGTAAATACCGTGGTATGATTAGTCAGAGAATATCCAAATATTATGAATAGCTCATAATATGATAAACGGATAAATTGCCAATTAGCAAAATTTATTGTTAGTCTAGGAGATGAATTTTAGCGAAGCTACCGTTATTCTTAACGCTCTATTATCTAAAAAAGAACTCTCCATCTTTAATAGTTCTTGGATATTAAAAAATGCCCCCAGGGTTTATGGCTTTATTTCTAAAAATGTCAGGACCGAGAATACCGAGAATAACGAGATAGACTGGGATAAGGTAACCAGAAATTTAGACGGCAGGTTTTGGAAGCGCTGGCAACATCCAAGGAAAAGCCCGGAACCGTATAGGAATAAGAAAGAAGTCCATCGGGTACTTAAGAAATATAAGGATAAGCTGTATACCTTTATTACTGCCTTAGATCTAAATGATAAGATTACCCGAGATACCATAACCATATCTCTAGTCAGATTAGCTCAAAATGGTAATCTTTCAGCTAAGAAAGAGCTGATCCGGCTCTTAAAATACCCCGTTGATTATTGGATAGAGAATTGCTGGAAGCTTAACCGCTGGCGGGGATATGAATATCAAAATCAAGAACCCTGCGGCAGAGACCGCAGGGAATCAAGTTAAACTGTTACCAAGATCAGGATAGATCTTTTTGGGATTTTCCGCATCGCTTTTGTATATCATAAACATTTCTGACTCGTTTATCAATTTCCCTCGGTAAGGATAAGGGGATTAAGCTTCGCATGCTCTTGGCGAAGCTTTTCTTTTATCTCTGTATCAACTTCAGGATGCTCAAGAATCCTCTGATACGGCGTCTTAGCCAGTTTCTCATACACTCTTCGATACCGTGAACCAAGCTTTTCTTTTTCAACCATTCTTCTGACAGCCACAAAATGCATTAAATACAGTGTAAGTAGATCATACAACCTGTTAAGAGCATCTACCGTCTCAAAACAGTTTAAGGTAACATATCCAACCGTCTTGCGAATAACATGACCATTCCATTGAGCCCTGGGAACAACTAAAAGCGTGGCCGCATCAGTGTAATTAAGAGTATAGACAGCATCTCCGGAAGAGCTGTTTGAATGAAGCACGGTATCAATTTGTCCCCAGCCAGGAGGTTTATCATGCCAGGGACCGGTGAATATTGGCACGATCCTTTTAAGGTGAGACGGCCTGGTTACAGTGAGACCTTTCTTTCTACGCCTTGCTTTCATAAAAGTTCCTACTCGTCGCTTTACTGTAGCTTGGCTCATACCCAACAGTTTATCAGTTGTCTCGTCATGATGGCGCCACATCTTATCTCGATTAAGAATCTCTACATATTCACTGATCACAGGAGTGTAGAATAGTTCTTGTCCTCTTTTTTCTCCTTGTTGTTTCCATGGATCTTTTCTCTTAATTGATCCGAACTTACGTATCGCTGCTTTCTTATGCATCTTGGTTACAAAGCAGACATGATTCAATATTTCTCCCTTCTGACGTTTATTAGCTTTAAAATATTGAGTCTGATATTCCTGAAATATGTTGGTTTTTGTTTTCGTAGTCATATGCGACTACGGTAACCCAGTTATGAGCTATCCGCTCGGTTCTTGGTAACAGTTTTAATGAGCTAGAACGGGCATTTGCTATTTACCTATGAATTGTAGTATACTTAGGTAAAGGCTTGAGCATGTTAAATAAGTCTATATTCGAATACAGTTGCAAAGTTCCATTACGAAAGAGACTTGTTTAACACGCTCTAAGCCTGAATAAACTAATAAAACATAACATGGCAAAAACCAATTCTGCGTTTATGAAGCCGATGAAGGTCAGCTCAGAGTTAGCGGCAGTAGTCGGTGCGGGCCCTATGCCCAGGTCAGAGGTCGTCAAAAAGCTTTGGGTCTATATCAAAAGCAAGAACCTACAGGACCCAGCTAACAAGCGCAACATCAATGCTGACGATGCCTTAAAGAAAGTGTTCGGAGGCAAGGCAACCGTAAATATGTTTGAGATGACAAAACTCGTCTCCAAGCATCTCTCCTAGTAATTTCTAAGAATTCAAACCAAAAACATCCACCAGGGATGTTTTTGGTTTGAATAAATTGACAAGCCAGACTTTTTATACTAAAAATTATCATTGCTCTTTTACATATTAAGAGGAAAAAATAGTGGAGAACCGTTGGTTCAGACCCGAATACGTTAAAAGCATACCCAAACTTCTCGACGAGTCAACCCATAAATACGCCTCTAAAGCGGCGCTTATTTATTTTGGCAAGAAAATAAGTTATTGGGAACTCCACGACCTAAGCCTAAGAACTGCTAGTTTTGTTGTTGATAACTCATCACCCGATGCAAGGGTGGCTATTTTAATGCCAAATATACCCCAGTTTATAGTTTGCTATTATGGTATTTTACGGACAGGAAGAATAGCCGTGCCCATTAATTTCCTTTCAATTGCTGACGATTTGAAATCTAAACCCACAAACAAAATACTCGTCTCCGAAGAAATAGCCGCTCAGCTTAAAAATTCAAAGCCATCAATAATCTTTGTAGCCGATTTCCTCTACCCTATTCTCAGGCAAGTAGAATTGAATTGGCTTCACAGAATAGTAGTTGTTTCTATATCTAAATTTTTGCCTTTCTTTATGAAATTGCTCTATCTGCTAAAAGCCCTGAAAGAAGGCATGTATGCTGGTACTTTCCCGAACGATGTATTGAAATTAGAACAAGTATTAAAAAAATGTAAGCCATACCTAGGTGACTATCCCACAGTAGGTGATATAGCCCAGATCCAATATACCGGTGGCACGACTGACATGCCAAAGGGAGCGATGCTAACCCACAAAAATTTGGTTTCTAATTTTCTTCAGGCACGTGAACATCTTGGTGAACTAATACGGGATAACCACGAAGTTGTCTTGGGAGCTTTACCATTTTTTCATATATATGGATTAACCGTTGCAATAAATGCAACCCTCTTATCATTTGGTGGAACCACGGTTCTCATGCCTTCTTTCAGTCCTAAAAAAGCAATGCAAAGTATAAAAAAATATAGAATTACATTATTCCCTGGCATAAATAGAATGTACCAGTCAATGGTCGGTTATACTGAAAGTTTGTATCGGTTGGCTGATTTATCATCACTTAAACTTTGCATCAGCGGA
>Ga0209542_10015556_pt1 | contig 12745 bp, 19 predicted proteins | sample RifCSPhighO2_01_FD_184028 | JGI IMG/M metagenome (GOLD analysis project Ga0209542, IMG submission 184028) | Soil microbial communities from Rifle, Colorado - Rifle CSP2_plank highO2_0.1 (SPAdes) (version 2) | ecosystem: Environmental > Terrestrial > Deep subsurface > Rock core/Sediment ...
AGCGCGCGACCTTCCTCGGATTAAAATTAGTAAACGATTCTGCGAACGACGCTCGCTTGTGCAAAACAATTCGCCACGAGAGCCCCGCTTGAAAAGTGTCGAGAACGATGTACTCAAAAAGCTTCTGATCATCATAGCACGGCACTCCCCACTCGGTATCGTGATAAGCGATCATCAAGGGATCAGTCCCGGGCCAAATGCAACGCTTGATTTCAGACATCATTTTAAGTTAGTGCCGGGTAAAACTGGTTTTTCGGGTAAAAGTAAAAGGGACCATCAATGCCATCCGCCGCGAGCACCATCCCCTGACTTTCCAATCCCATAATCATTCTTGGCTCAAGATTGGCGACAATCACGATTTGCCGACCAACCAAGTTTTCGGGTTCGTAAACCCTCCCGATGCCAGCGATAATTTGCCGTGGTGCCGATTCCCCAATCTCGACATTTAACTTCAGTAACTTCTCCGACCCTTCGACCCGGCTCGCTTCTTTTATCTCCCCGATCTGGAGTTCTACCTTCTTGAAGTCATCGTAAGTAATCATGACTTTTGCATTGATAAACAAACGCGGGTGGGATATTGAGTAAAGTAAACTTAATACTAACTTGATTAAAGACGGACTGCAATTCTTTACGCGCACTCAGAGAATACTGGAATTGAATATAGGCACCGGGAGGATGGAGAACACTTCTCACCGCCTCGAGTAAAGCTGTTCTGGTCTTGCGATCAAGATTCGTGAGGGGAAGACCGGAGAGCACATAATCAGCTTTCGTCCCTCGGAAATAGTCCCCAAGAGCTAAAGCAGAAACGTTGAAGACACTCAAGCGCCCATCTTTGATCTTTTTCAACTCACGGCAAAAGTCTGGATTGATTTCAAAAACCAGAAGTTTCGACCGCGCACTCATTCTGGCCAACAATTTTCTTGTCAAACATCCCGTTCCTGGACCGAGCTCGACAATCACTCTGGCTTCTTCGAAATCAATCAGCGCCAACATCTTGCCGACAAGCCACCGCGAGCTCGGTATCACCGACCCCACCTCCCGCCAATGCTTGAAAAATTCCCTGATAAATTTCAGCTTGTCCATCAAAACGGAGGGTAAGAGATTCGAACTCTTGATGGGTTTCCCCATACCCGCTTTCCAAGCGAGCGCACTAGACCGCTATGCGAACCCTCCCTCCAATATCGCCACTTTACTTTACTCTAAAAAATTATGAGCCTCAATACCATAAATTCTACGACCGTATTTTTTATGAGATTGAGGTTGAACATTAATCGAAGCCGAATAGTTTCTTCAACCACTGATCGTTTTCTATTTTGTCTGCAATAATATAAATTACCTCTCGACCGAGACCGAAGGATGTTTTGATCATAAAAATTAATTCTTCGCATTCATAAGGCGATACCCAAACACTGTGTTGGAGACGATGAAAATTAAATTGCCTAAGTTGTAAACGTAATTGGTCACGCTTGCGCCGATTCATCTCTTTAATATCGAAGATCACTATTCGCCAACGACCATCCCAGTGTTTAGGTTGCTTGATAATCATTTCGCCAAGCTGATAACATTTTAGTCTCTGTTTACCATTATCTGTTAAGCGAGCAAAAGTTTTTCCGTTTTTAGTAACAAACTCAATTAGACCTTTATCTTTAAGTCGAGAAATAGTGGATTTAATATAATAATTCTTTTTTGATTTATTCACACCGGGAAGATAGCGGAGCAACTGGACTGCATTAGGCGCGACCGCTCCCAAGGCGAGAACACCCGCGATTCCCAAACAAGCCAAAATTACCGCTTGAACATTCCGCGCTTTTCCTTTAATTTTCATTGTGAATCTAGTATACTATAAAATATACGACCGTTGAATTTATGAGAACGAGTTTATATTTATATTGAACGATAGCCGAAAAGACTAAGAATGGCAAAGGTAACGGAAAGGTAGAGAATCGCTGTCGCCATCAAAATGAGAATCGGCGAATGAATAACGATGGCTAGACAAAGCACCCCTAACCCAACTGACTGGGAAATCATTTTTGTCTTGCCGAGATAATTGGCCTCAATTTTTGCCTTACGATAATACTTTTTCCAATAACCGAAAAGAATAAGGAAGAGTTCAACGCCGACAATCGCTCCCGCGAGATAGAAATTTAAAAAACGCGTCACGAGCACCGCCGCCACCGATCCAATCAAAAGCTTGTCCGCCAAAGGATCGAAAACTTTCCCCCACTCGGTGATCTGATCAGTCGTCCGCGCCAACGCACCGTCGAGCGCATCGGTAAAAGCAGCCAGAATAAAAAGAATCGCGCCGAGGCGATAATAACCATAAATAAACAGAAAGAAAACTATCGGTACCAGAATAAAACGAAGGACGGTAATATAATTGGGCGTAATCGCTTTCGGCACCAATCGGAGAGCGGTTCGTGAGAGTAGCAAATCGGTGTAGAAAAATAACGGTTTTATTTTCATGTTGCTTTTTGACCAATCAAGGCTTCAACTCGCGCTTCAACAGGGGGATGAGTCATAAAAAGATTAGCCAAACGGCGGTGCGGGCCAAACGGATTGGCGATATAGAGATGAGCGGTGGCTCCCGACGCGCGCCGAAGCGGCGCGCTTGATCCGCCAATTTTCTGCAGCGCCGAAGCGAGACCTTCCGGGTAACGAGTGAGTAGAGCGCCGGAGGCGTCGGCAAGAAATTCGCGCTTGCGCGAGATCGCAAGTTGTAAAAGCGTCGCGCCGATCGGCGCCAAGATCGCGGCGACAAGAGCCAGAACGAGCAAGATCGCGCCGGCATTCCCTTTCCGTTCACCACCGCCCCGAAAACCGTAAAGCCGCGATCGGAGAAAAATATCAGAGAGAATCGCCACAAAACCAACCAGCACCACCGCTACCGTCGAAACCAACATATCACGATTCCCAATGTGCGACAGTTCGTGAGCAATCACTCCCTCGAGTTCTGGCTTATTAAGGATAGTGAGAAGACCTGTGGTCACCGCCACCACAGCATGCTGCTCGTCACGACCGGTGGCGAAAGCATTGGGAGCGGGATCAGGAATAATATAAATCTTCGGCAACGGCAAACCGGCGGTGATAGCGAGATTCTCGACTGTCGTGTAGAGATCAAAAAATTCTTTGCGCTCGGCGGGTCGAGCACCGGCAAGCTTGACCACAATTTTATCCGAATACCAATAACTGAAAAAATTCATCAGAACAGCAAAAATTACGGCGAGGTAAAGAATGGATGGATTCCCCCAGGCTTGACTAAATAGCCAACCAAGCGTGATAACCACAATCAAAAACACCGTCATCAACGCCCATGTCTTCCGCACATTGCTCGCCTGGTGGGTGTAGAGAGTGGGCATTTTAAAGTTTAAAAAACTGTTTCAATTTTTCGTCCACGCGACGCAAAATGTCTTCTGGTATTTTACCAATGATACCGTAAACGATCGCCAGAGAAAATGAACTGATCTTATCAGTTTTAACAATCGAGGAAACTTTTAAACCAGTAATTGAAAAATCTTTATGAGATTGATCAATCTTCATATCGAAATTTTTATCGTAGGTATCAACTCGACTACCTATAAAACAAACGATGATTCGATTGGCTCGCCGATTAAAACCCAAAACCAAAGCCGGTCTAGTTTTGGAACCGGACAGGTCCGTAAATGGGAATGGCACCAAAACGATATTGCCTTTCTTAACGGAAGCGTATTTTACAATCATAGACCGTGTATAAATCCGGCTCATCTGATAAAAAATCAAAACCGCCGGAGGTTAAATTAAATAAGGCAATGTCATCAACTTCCAGTCTGCGGTCCCGGACTGATTTGATTAATAACTGGCCGCCAGTTTTTTCAAAAACTAATGGCGAACCCTCTTTAAGTCGCATCGAATCCGAGAGGTGTTTAGGAATCCTCACTGCCAAACTGTTGCCCCATTTTTTCACATAAGTAGTCATCTGATAAGTATATCCGAAGTGTCTACAGCGTCAAGACGAGTGGTCTAACTAACTTGCCCCGCCACCGCCACAATTAAGAACACGCTTATTAAAAGCCATGACTTCCGCACATTGCTCGCTTGGTGGGTATAGAGAGTGGGCATTACGATCGAGAACGAGAGATCAAGCCTACGATCAACCCCCCGAGGGCCACAAGTGACAAAATTAGAAGAGTTTTCTGAAGAATATCTTTCATCTCAGTAGAAGTAACAGCGTCCAACACAAACAAAGAAGAAACAATAATGATACCGATAATAATCAAGATGACTATAATTTTAAGAAAATTCTGCATGGTTAAATTAAGATTGGTTGATAAAATTAGAAACTAACCCTCACCGGCTCGCGCGCGGCGCGCTCGCCCTCGTCAAGATCAAAGTATTCGGCGGGCTTGAAGCCGAACGAACTGCCGATGATATTGGATGGGAAAGTTTGCAAGGCGGTGGTGAGATCGCGGACATTGCCGTTGTAGAAACGGCGGGCCGCTTGAACCTTGTTCTCGGTGTCGGACAACTCTTGTTGAAGGGAGAGGAAATTCTGATTAGCTTTCAGGTCTGGATACGCTTCGGCCACCGCAAACACGCCCTTCAAGGCGCCAGCCAGAAAATTCTCGGCCTTGGTCACTTCGGCTGGATTGCCACTCTGCTCGGCAGTGATGGCGCGCGTTCGCGCTTCGGTGACCTTATCAAAAGTCCCCTGCTCGTGCGCGGCGTAACCCTTAACGGTTTCGATCAGATTCGGGATGAGATCGTAACGGCGCTTTAACTGGACATCAATATCGGCCCACGCTTCTTTAGTCTGATTAGTAAGCCTGACGAAACGATTATAAGCGGCGATGAGCCAGAGAACGATAACGGCTAGAACGGCGATAATTATGTAAGTCATGGTGATAAAATTAATTAGCTTTTAATAACCTGTTTTTTCATAAATCTCGGCCACAGATAAACAATGATGATTATATCAATAATCCAACCACTAGAATGCAAGGATAAATTTGTGTTGCTAGCAGTTGATCCATCAATTAAACTCCAAAGAAACGAACCGATGCTAAATAATGACATAAACAAAACTAAATAAAAAGCCCATCTTTTTAACTTTCTCAAACCGAAAAATATCGCTATGGAAAGTATTGGAAAGATGACTGCGAGATAGGAAAACGCTCCGTATTGATTGTGCAATTCTTGATATCGGTTAGAAAAATCTAGATCAAATAATTCGGGAATTAAAAATAAGACAAATAACCATAACGAAAATAGACCACCAAGTAAATAATACCAAGAAATTAACTTTAATTTTCTGGTAAATCTTAATTCCGAAATTTCTTCAGGAGGAAGCGAGGCAATTGGGGTTGGAACTGTTAAATTTGTATTCTTGAATATATATCTTGATAGGATATAGACTGTTAAAGAATTGAACAGTAAGAAAATTAGGTAGAAACCTGAAAATACAACTGCTACACCAAAAATAATTAGAGAAAGCCATCCTCCGCCTAGACCAGTAACCATCGTTGTTAAAAGAATAACGAAAGAGATCATCCATAACCAACTAAGTAAAAATATTCCTGTGTTAAAAAATAATTTAGTTTTTCGCTGGTCACCGAGCAAAAACAATCTCCTCGACCACCAAAAAACAAGAATAAAAAGTAGAACGGTTATTATCGCTAAATAAGACAAGTAATCTGCCCCTGTTCCACCTTCAAGATCAGAAAGAAGGGGCTTTCGATACAAAAACTGATAGGCGAGCAATGAATTAACGCCTAAAAGAATGAAAAAATAGCGATAAAAGATTTGTGGAAAATATTTTTTGAACATATTGATCAGCTAAACTTATAATTGATTCGATACCTCGCAACTTTTAGGATCGGCGATGCATTGCTGTACTACATAAATACAAGGGGTTTTAGAAAATAGATCATCCTCTATTTCTGGCAAGAAATTACACAGAGAAACATTTCTTGTCCTCAAAGCAATACTGAGAGTACATCGAGAACGATATTCCTCTTTTTCTGCAACTAAACTCTCTTGAATTAATTTTTCATCTACGCCGACGGCTCTTTGTTCTCTTTCTGTCTTCTGAAGATCTTCTTGATTCACTATGGTTCGACAAGTATTTATGTCGTTAAGAGCGATAGAAGTAAACACGCGACAACTATAATAATTATTGTAATTAATATCAGTTCCCCCTAATTTAATTTTCTCACAAATCGAGTAATCTTTCATGACTGGAGCTATTGTTACATAACAACTATCCCGCCACGCCTGCGGAGAATTTAACAAAGTCGCACAGAGATTAGGATTTTTCGTTTCCGTTGCCAACTTTTCAACACAAATAGACTTCTGCGTGCCAACTAAACTGTCACAGTTTGCAATTGGATTAGCTATTGGTGGTTTAACAGTTTGGACTAATGGTTTTGGGATTTGTGTGTTAGAAACCGGCGCGGAAGAATTAACTGGTGGTGTCAGTGGTTCGATGTTTATATCAGTAACAGGTGTCGGCACGGACTTGGAAGCTTCGCTTCCAAGTTGATTGTTCCACACCCAATACACGCCACCAATAACTAGAACAGCGATGATAATTAGGGCGAGACTGGAGAAACCTTTATTTTTGGTCATAAATTATGTACCTACTGATAATGATTGTTAACATCAATAATCTCTATCATATCATGATCTCGAAAAATGAAAATGGCCCGATATTTACGGTCAATCCGGAAACTATAAATACGCAAATGTCTTGGCTCTAATAATTCAAACTCTAAACTCGGATAATGCGGATCCTGCTTGAATAATTTAGCTTGCTTAAAAAACTTTTTCTCTAACCCGCGTCTTCGAAGATAATCTAGGATCTCTGGATGAACCGGTAAAATTTTCATCTTAGCCAGTAAAATAGTCCGAGCGCTTAAGACCACGATCCAAACTCCGAAGAAAGGCTAAATTATACTTTTTGGTCTTTTTGAACGAGCTAATTATCTGCCCACGACTACGAATTGGTGGTGAAGCAAACAGATTATTCTTTTCGGCCAATTCAACAATCCGCTCAAACATGGCGGCTTTCCGTTTCAAATCTTGATACTCAATTTTCGGTAAAGTAATTGTGGACATATTTTACCATATCACAGTTTTCCCAATTACACCACCCAAGCGATAATTATGTGAGTCATGGTGATTAAATTATATTTTGATTATTTTTTATAAATCTCGGCCACAAATAAACAATGATGATTATATCAATACAAAAACTGGTAGGCCAATAATGAATTAGCACCTAAAAGAATCAGAAAATAGCGAGAGAAAATTTGTGAAAAGTATTTTTTGAACATATTGATCAGCTAAACTTATAATTGATTCGATATCGCGTAAAATTTTTCTCAATAATCCGCGACTGACGGTAGAATAATTTGGGACTGTGACCGAACGAAACTCGTTGTGCTCCAACCTAATATGACTGCCACGCTGTTTGCCCTGATTATAACCTATCCGTTCCAAAATTTTGATAATCTCCTTTCCTGACAAAACCGGCAATTGAGGCATGTAAAAAATCAAACGGCCAGAGTGTGGAAACTTAATTCTCTCGGTGAATAGGACGCTAAAGTTTGACGACCAGATTTTTCAGAAATCACCAATGCTAACACTTCGCGAATGTTTTTGATCGCCTCATCAATAGTTTTACCTTGACTATAGCAACCATCAAATAATGGGCATTCGACTACATAGTAGCCGTCCTCATCTTTCTCAACAACGATAGGGATTTGACGAGAAGTGTTCATGGTTTACATTATAGCACAATCGCTAAAATTATGTAAGTCATGGTGAAAAATTATTTTATAAACTTCTAATAATTAGGATAATTTGTGCAATTACTCTGTGTAAAGAAATTATTACTAACCTCTGGTAACAATTTGCATAAAGCCTTATTCTTTGTACCAGTAGCTATATAAAATGTACACCAAGAGCGATGCTCATCTCTGGCATTCACGAAAATTTCTTGTAATGTTTTTTCGTCTATAAATTTTCTTTGCCCCTCTTGCTCTTTTGCCAATTCTTGCAGATGTTCTTTATTTTCTATAGATCGACAAGTATTTATGTCATCAAGAGCAATAGAAACATCACTTAGGCAAGAATAATAATTATGGGGTTTTGCATAATTTCCAACATCATCTGACCCAACAACTTTGATTTTTTCACATATTGAATAATCTTTTAATTTCGGGGCAAGGCGTTTGTAACAATTATCACGTGAGGCTTCTGGTGAATTTGGCAATTTAGCGCAAGATACTAAATCCTGACTTTTTACTGATAAGCATCGTTCCTTTTCTCTGCCAAGAAAATTGTCGCAATCCACATCCTTGTCAAATATATTAGCCATTTTGGTAACTGGCGCAACAGCTTGATTTTGCCACACCCAGTAACCACCGCCTAAAATAATGACAGCGAAGATAACTAGAGCGAGACTGGAGAAACCTTTATTTGTAGACATGATATTTATTTTGTTAATTTGATAAACCCTTTCGACTCTTCTGTAAACCTTTCAATATATCCCATATATTCAGTGTACTGGCTAATACCGCTGGCAATATCACCTAATGATTTTGATTTATCAACTTTCTCATAACCATGAACCAGAAGGTTGCGCAATCCCACCGATTTATAAATTTTGTCGGCAAACTCTCTGGGGATAATTTTATTGTCGGCCAGGATAGAAAAAGTCCCCTGATAATCATCGGGGGGTTCGAGGTCAGATCTAGTGATGATGTGAGTATTAATGTCTATGGCCGCATCAACAATCAATTGAAACAACCGCTCAATCGCATACATCTCCAGTGAATCAACTAACGCCTTTGGAATAATTGGCTCAAGTATCCCAATATACTTTTTGATTGCCGCTAACCGGCTTTGAATAATATCTAAATTAAACATGGGCAAGAATAAATTTCTTAATCGCGACGGCCCGGAATTCGCGCAAAGGTTTACTTTCGATGTAAAGCTTGAAGGCGGATATTTTGAACTGATCGAAAGTTAACGCATCATCCTCATACAAAACAACACCTGTATCAGCCACCTGTTTCTTAAACTCCGGAGAAACATTGTTGATATTTACCAATTCAACCCCGGGATTCTTAAAAATCCGGGCTAATTCCAGCGTGATATCATAATTCTCTCGATAGTCAATCTCGCGATCAGCTAAGTAGCCTATGTCCACATCACTCTTTTTGTGTGTGTGTCCAGTGGCTTGGGAACCAAAAAGCACCAAGAGCGCCAGCTTGTGGCGTTTGGCTATATCCACTATTTTTTCTTTATCCACCTTATCCATGCAAATACTCTATCACACCTGCGTCTGTTTGAACAAACGGAAAGCGAGACCACCGATGACACCAGTGACCAGAGTGGCAACGACAACCAAGAGAAGCAGTGGCTCATTGAAAAAGAATGACCCCGAAGGCGCCGGGTCAACTAACTCAACGCTCGAAGTGGCAATTGTTGAAGTCGCGATTTCTGCCACCGCAGTAGAAGTAGCACGTTCGGCGAGGGCACCGGAGATAATCAAGGGGCGCTCGGTGCGATCGTAGATTTTCAGTCGCAGATAACGGTCTGTGATTGCCGGATAGGTAATCGTGACATTGCGCGACGGTGATTCAAGGGGGTCATCGTAGATTAAATGTGAAGCCGGCAAATCAACCCAAACTTCCTGATCAACACTCCCCTCGAGAGTGGTGTCGCGATGAAAATTAGTGTTGCTAGTCGTCAACGTGAGACCGGAGTGAGCGAGGTCACTCCGGCCGAGGTCAAAGATGATAATGGTAACTTCAACACCTTCGTACCGCTGATCGATCAATCGCACCGGAATACGAACCGGGGCAGAAATCATAAAGTTTAGTAGTCCATCCCGCCCATGCCCCCTGGCGGCATCCCGCCCATTGGTTTTTCTTCCTTAGGTTCATCAGTGATCGCTACTTCAGTCGTGAGAAGAATCGCGGCGGCGGAGGCGGCGCGCTCGAGACCGGTCCGCGTCACTTTGACCGGATCGATAATTCCGACAGCAAACATATCTTCCACAATCTTGTCGGCATTAGCATCGTAACCTTGATTCCCTTTGCCTTGTTCCACTCGATCAACAATCACCGAACCGTCATCCTTCCCCGCATTGACTGCGATTTGCTTGAGTGGCGAACGAAGCGCCCGAAGAAGAATCTGCACTCCAACCGAGAACTCGTGAGCGATATCGTGCGCCGGCGGTTTAATCTCCTTCTTCGCCACCAGGGCACCCGCCCGGATTAGCGCCACCCCGCCGCCCGCAACAATCCCCTCTTCAATCGCCGCCTTCGTCGCCTCCACCGCGTCTTCAATTTTCAACTTTTTATATTTCATCTCCGCTTCGGTCGCCGCGCCCACCTTAATCACCGCCACGCCGCCAGAGAGTTTGCCTAAGCGCTCTTTCAATTTATCTTTATCATATTGTGAATCGGACGTTTCAATCTGATGTTTAATTTGAGCAATACGCGCATCAATTTCCGATTTCTTGCCTTTGCCACTGACAATTGTCGTCTCATCTTTTTTTGAAACAATCTTGCGAGCGCGACCGAGCATCGCGAGCTCAACCGAATCAAGCTTGATCCCCACTTCATCACTAATCACTTTTCCCCCCGTCAAAATCGCAATATCCTCAAGCATTTCTTTCCGACGATCGCCGAAACCGGGCGCCTTGATCGCGAGCGTGTTGAAAACACCGCGAATCTTATTGACCACGAGCGTGGCCAACGCCTCACCATCTATGTCTTCAGCAATAATTACCAATTCTTTCTTACCGCCGGCCGCCACCTTCTCGAGCACTGGCAGAATGTCTTTAATTGATGAGAGTTTCTTGTCAACAATCAAAATCATTGGATCTTCATATTCCGCTTCCATTCGATCCGGATCGGTAATCATATACGGCGAGGTATAACCCTTATCAAATTGCATCCCCTCCACCAACTCTGATTCAACGGTAAAAGACTGCGACTCCTCCACCGTCACCACCCCGTCCTTGCCAACTTTATCAATGGCATCGGCAATAATCTTTCCGAACTCTTCCGATTCGGCCGCGATAGTTGCCACCTGTTTTGTCTCGTCTGTCCCCGTTTTGATAGTCTTAGCCAGACCACGGAGAGCCTTCACCACCTCCGTCGCCGCCGCTTCAATTCCCAATCGAATTCCCATCGCATTCACACCTAGGGTCGTTTTTTTGAAACCCTCTTCGATCAGCGCTTGAGTTAGGATAACCGCAGTCGTTGTCCCATCACCGGCGTTGTCATTGGTCTTTGAGGCCACCTCCTTCACCATCTCGGCGCCCATATTCTCGATCTTATCCTTGAGAGAAATCTCTTTGGCAATCGTTACCCCGTCATTGGTAATCATCGGCGCACCATAACCTCGATCAATCACGACATTCCGCCCTTTCGGACCAAGGGTTACGCGGACAGCATTCGCCACCTTATCAATACCCTGCTTAAGTAATTGTCGCGCCGAATCGTTGAAAATAATTTGTTTGGACATGTTTAATTAGCTTGTAGCTTCATTAGCTTTTTAGCTTTCGATTATCGCTAGAATGTTCGACTCGCTGATAATGAAATACTCCTTATCCTCAATCTTTATCTCATCCGGACCATATTTGGAAAAAATAATTTTCTGCCCCTTCTTGACCTTGAGCGGGATAAGTTTACCTTGGTCAGTCATTCGACCAGAACCGACCGCCACGATCACTCCCTGTTCGGGGCGCTCCTTACTCACCGTCTCGGGAATAATGATCCCGTACTTGGTCGCCTCGCCATTATCGGCCAAAAGTGGCTCGACCAAAACCCGATCCCCCAACGGCTTCACTTTTAGCGACGGCAAACCATCTATCATATCCACCTCTGTCACGCCTGCTTCGATTTTCTCAATTTTTTTACTTTTTTTAATCACTTTTTTCACCCTATTTTTTGCCATAGTTTTAACCATATTTTATTAATTAACAACTAATAATGCTAGGGGGCAGTATAGTGATAGTTTCCTCCCCGTCAATCTTGACTTGATTTGTCAGATATGATGATATCCTAAACAAGGTCGGTGGCCTATTTATTTATTGGTTATAAGTAAATCCTCCCGAGTTATCAACAATAGTATTGTTGATAATTGATTTCTTTGTCACTCTAAATATATACTGTAACGAATGAGACGCGGTTTTACCTTGATTGAACTTCTGGTCGTTATTGCAATTATTGGCCTACTCTCCAGTATTGTTTTGGCGTCTCTTAATATCGCACGAGCCAAAGCCCGCGACAGCGTCCATCTATCTGAAGCCCACGAACTTCAAAATGCGCTTGAACTCTACGCTTCTGATAATAATGGTGATTATCCTGGTAACGCTGACGAATGGTACGATGCTGGTTGTGTGACTGATGGAGGTTCATTGTATTCTGATATTGATACTTTACCCCTGGGGAGTTATTACCCTGCTTTTCCTCCTGACCTTTATAGGTGTCTTTGGTACATCCGGGCCCCAGTGCCAGGGGGTGGTGGGCAAGGTAATGATGTCGCCGGAACTTGGGCATATGTTATTTTGGTTTTAACAGAGACAACTCAGGTTGCAAACTCGGGTTTGGACTGTTTCCCCTTATATCCTGATCGTTATTACTGCACCGGTATGTAAGAATAAGAACGGGCTCTATCACATCACCTGACGACCATCGAAAGCGGGCTGGTAAGTTTTTATGATCGTCCAAGAAATAAGAGTGACAATACC
>Ga0209542_10015557_pt1 | contig 12744 bp, 9 predicted proteins | sample RifCSPhighO2_01_FD_184028 | JGI IMG/M metagenome (GOLD analysis project Ga0209542, IMG submission 184028) | Soil microbial communities from Rifle, Colorado - Rifle CSP2_plank highO2_0.1 (SPAdes) (version 2) | ecosystem: Environmental > Terrestrial > Deep subsurface > Rock core/Sediment ...
CCTTTCAGCCGAACTTTCCAATCTTCTTGAAGTGTCCGTCGAAGTGATGAACGATGCAGATTGCGCCGCGCTCGGCGAGGCCTCGCGCGGCGCGGGCGTGGGGTTCCGCGTCGTCGCGTACGTCGGCGTCGGCACCGGCATCGGTTGCGGACGGATCGTCGAGGGGCGCATCGACACTGGCGCCTATGATCTTGAGGCAGGGCACCAGATCATTGACGCTCGCTCGGGGGAGGCTCTCGAAGAGCTCGCTTCAGGCCGCGCGTTCGAGAAGCGCTTCGGCGTCCATCCGAGAGAGGCGCCGCGCAGAGGCTACGTGGAGATGACGCCCATTCTTTCGGCGGGGCTCTATAACATGGTGCTCCATTGGTCGCCGGAGGTCCTGGTCCTCGGCGGTTCGATGATGAACGAAGACAACGGCTACCGCCTTCGCGATATTGGAACTGCGCTAGAGCGCTTTCCCAAGGTTTACCCGAAGCTACCTCCGCTTCGCGCTGCGCTCCTTAAAGATGAAGCAGGCCTTTATGGCGCGATGATGCTGCTCTAGCAGTGCCGGCGCCACGCTGCGGCACGTTGTCCGCGTACGCGACGTACCAGCCTCAAGACTCGAACCTGGAAAGGGTTCGAACATCTTAGGGATATTTACTCCGTCGTCAGCGTGTTAGCATTAATCGGTTACTCGCTAATTCGCACTTATTATGGATATTTTAAAGGATTCGACGTTTACGTGGTGGCAAGTTGGGCTCTTCAAACTATCGGTTGTGACATTTGGTATTGCCATCGGCGCCTACTGGCAAGCCGTATTTCTTCCGTATCTCACAGCACTCCTCGTGGTCGCCGTAGTAAGTGGACTGTACGTCGGGTACGTCTGGCTTAAACAGCATTAATCCCTAGCCTCGCATTCCGTGATCACCTCCTGGCACAAAGAAGAGCTGCCAGTGGTTTTTGAAGCACTGCATACCAACGAAGATGGGCTCAGCGCAAACGAAGCCATTCGACGGCTCAAAGAAGACGGACCTAACGCGCTGCCCGAAGCGAAGCCTGACGGACTGTGGCTCATGTTCCTGCGCCAGTTCCAAAGCTCGCTTATATACATCCTCCTAGCCGCCAGCGGGATCGTGTTCCTCATGGGCGAGGTCATCGACGGCTCGATAATTCTTGCGGTACTTCTGTTCAACGCTATCGTTGGCACCGTACAAGAAGGCAAGGCGCAGAACACGCTTCTTGCGCTTAAAAAATTCGTGGAGACGACTGCGACTGTCCTGCGCGACGGAAACGAAATCACAATTCTAGACCACGATGTAGTGCGCGGCGATGTCCTCGTACTCCAAGAAGGCGAAAAAGTACCGGCAGATGCGCGCATTATTTCTCTCAGCAGTCTCAAGATAGATGAGGCATCCCTCACCGGAGAATCAGAGCCGGTGAGCAAGATAGTAGAACCGATCGACGCCGACGCGGTCTCCGCCTCCGAACAGCGCAACATGCTGTTTAAGGGCACGAATATCGTTGCTGGCAAGGGAAGAGCGATAGTGGTCGCGATCGGCGCGGATACCGTCATCGGCACAATCGCCAAGGAGATATCCGCGATCGATTCCGAGATACCGCTTAAAGCGAACATTCGTCACCTCTCACGCGCCATCATCGTCGTGGTGGCGGGAATCAGCGCACTTCTTTTTATACTTGGATTGTCTCGGGGCCAGGATCTCGTAACGATTTTTACGGTCGTCGTGTCGCTCTCTGTCTCAATAATCCCCGAAGGACTTCCGATAGTCATCACGCTCGTCTTGGCTACCGGGGTCTGGCGCATGTCTAAGCGCAATGCGCTGGTCAAGAAATTGCAAGCGGTCGAGGCCTTGGGCCAAGCGCAGGTCATCGCGGTGGACAAGACCGGCACGATCACCAAGAACGAACTCGTCATCCGCGAAGTCTGGACAGAGGGAAAAATATTTACGATCGGCGGCGTCGGCTACGAGCCGAAAGGATCAGTCGAATTCAATGGCTCGGTAGTTGACGCCGCTAATCATCCAGAACTCTTGCTGGCTGGCAAAATGGCGGCGCTCTGCGCGAACGCTCGAGTATCGTACTCTGAAGCTGAGAGCCGTTGGCGCGTTAGAGGCGATCCAACCAATGCCGCGGTTGGAATATTTGGGGAGAAGATCGGTTTCAAGAAAGACGACCTGGTACGCGAATCTCCGTTCGTCGCGGAAATCCCGTTCGATTACAAGCTCAAATATCACGCTGCATCATACAAAATAGATGGCAAGAACTTTTTGGTGGTCGAGGGTGCGCCGGAAGTTGTGTTCGCGCTATGCACGCGCATACGCCGCGATGGGCAAAATCATCCTTTGAGAAAAAAGGATATCGAAGAGCTTGAGGTCGCGCTTGCGAAAATGTCCGAACGAGGCCTGCGAGTCGTGGCTGTGGCAATGCGCGAAAATATTTCATCAAATCTCGCGCCGGAGTCAGTGGAAGGCCTCACGTTCGTGAGTCTCTTCGGCATGCAGGATATCTTGCGGCCGGAGGTCGCCGGCGCGATGGAGCGCGCGACAGCCGCAGGTATCAAAGTCGTCATGATCACTGGCGATCATAAGCTCACCGCGCAAGCCATTGCCAAGGAGGCGGGCATTTGGAAGGAGGGCGACAAGGTATTCTCCGGAGCAGAAGTGGACGAAATGTCTGATGCCGAACTTGCTGCCCGGCTTCCTGATATTTCCGTATTCGCGCGGGTTACGCCTGAGCATAAGTTGCGGATCATCCAGGCGTACAAGGGGCGCAAAGAGATCGTCGCCATGACTGGCGATGGTGTGAACGACGCACCGCCGTTGGTCGCCGCAGATCTTGGCGTCGCGATGGGAAAAATTGGCACGGAGGTGGCAAAAGAAGCGGCCGACATCATACTCCTTGACGACAATTTTGGGAGCATTGTTTCGGCGATAGAGGAAGGCCGTAGCATCTACAAGACTATTAAGAAAGTCATTCTCTACCTTTTTTCGACAAGTCTCGGTGAAGTGCTCGTGATTACAGCCGCACTTTTGCTCGGGTATCCGCTGCCGGTCCTCGCTGCGCAGATCATCTGGCTCAACTTCGTTACTGACGGCTTTCTCGACGTCGCGCTCGCCATGGAACCCAAGGAAGACGGCTTACTAACCGGAAAGTTCGAGCGGCCGAATAAATACATAGTCGACGGTCTCATGGCACGACGCATGATACTCATGGCATTGCCCATGATGCTCGGCACGCTCTTTTTGTTCCAGGGATACTTTGAGAACGACCTCGCAGAGGCATGGACTATTTCTCTTACCACACTCGCCGTGTTCCAATGGTTCAACGTATGGAATTGCCGGTCGGAGAGCAAATCAATATTCCAGGTGGATTTCTTCTCCAATAGATGGCTGCTTGGGGCGACTACGGTTGTAATAATTCTTCAGATGCTTGCGGTATACAATCCTCTTCTGCAATCCATACTCCGCACCGTGCCACTTTCTCTTTCGGAGTGGCTTATGATCATTCCGATCGCGGCGTCGATAATCGCTGTGGAGGAGGTTCGCAAATTTTTCTACCGAAAAAGGATCGATCGCAAGGCCACGCTGACCGCCGAAGCACATTTTCCTAACTATACAATTTAATAGCGCGAAGATTAGAATCGAAACTTAAAAATAGAGGATATATCTTGAGCCACATAGCGAACGTGCGATCGTCCCCGTTAGAATCCTCCCGCCTCCGCTTGTTTAAGCCATCTCCGAATAACCCTGGGTATTCGCTGTTGTGACGAAGAACTAACCCACCTGATATCGCTGTTCCGTCTCCAGTAGGTGATTTGCCGTTTGGCATAGCGGCTGATGTCGTGGTTGAGGCGTTTTTCGAAGTCCCTTCGCGATAGCTTCCGTTTGAGCAGGTCGGCAAGAGCTCGATATTCGAGCCCGAAAGCGCGCATGCGCGTAAAGGAGAGTCCGCCGCGGCGCAAGCGCCGAGCTTCCGCGATCAATCCTCGCCGTATCCTCTGTGAAAGCCGTGACTTGATCCTGTTTTTTATGACTTTACTTTGTAAAGTCATACCGAGCCAGAGAGCATCATAGCGAGGTGGGCGATGGGCGGAGGCGTTCGTCGGAACTTTGCCGAGTGCAGCCACTATCTCGAGTGCGCGGATGAGGCGGCGTGTGTTGTGCGGCTCAATAGTCTTAGCGCGGCGCGGGTCGCGCTTCCTAAGCATTGCAAAGAGCTGCACTGCCGATTTTTTGCTAAGCATGCGACGCAACTTCAGATCTATTTTTACGTTGGGGAGTGTTATACGGCCAACAAGCGCGTCGATATAGAATCCGGTGCCACCAGCGACGATGGGAAGCTTCCCGCGTCGCGAAATATCCGCTATCGCCGTGTGCGCCCTCTCAACAAAGTCGTGCGCGGTGAATGTTTTCTTTGGCGAAGCCACGTCGAGCAGGTGATGGCGCACGCCTTTCATCTCGCGTTTTGTTATTTTGCCCGTTCCGATATCGAGCCCTTTGTACACTTGCCGGGAATCAGCTGAAATAACTTCGCCTTTGAACGTTCGGGCAAGCTCGATTGCGAGCGCACTCTTTCCCGAAGAGGTCGGACCCACGATAATGAGCACCTTTTGCTTCATCCCGTTAGAAATAGCCCGCCCTGAGGCCCTTCGGGCGCGCAAAGCGTGGGCGCGATTTTTAACGGGATTCATCGGTGCTCCACGCTTTTCGTACGGTGTCGACGATGCAGAGCAAGAAGGTCGTACAATTTGTCTGAAATATAGGGAATGCGGAAGGGTAGACCCAATAAGAACCCAATAACCCCATTGTGAGCCAAAACATCCCGTATCATCTGCGATTTTTCAGTTCTCGATCCGTCCACATGGAAGGCGAACGCTGAATCACTCATGTTAAGACCGTGCTGGCGTATGAGTGTTTGTCCGCGCTCACTATGCATCCCGACGAAATCGAGAGCGCTCGCTTTGTCGTGAGCCTGTGCGAAATTCTTACCGACAGTGCATGTGGGGCAGGCGTCGTCGAATACCACCGTCAATTTTTGCATAGTGCCGGGAGAGAGACTCGAACTCTCATGACCTTGCGATCGCACGATTTTGAGTCGTGAGCGTCTACCAATTCCGCCATCCCGGCATTCATCCATACTATATACCACTTACCAGATGCGATATACTGGATGGCATGTCAGGCTACTTTCAGGATGCGATTTTTTGGGTGGAGGTGGAGAGGATTAAGCCAAATCCTTTTCAGCCGCGCAAGGTGTTCGACGAGGTATCGCTTCAGTCGCTCGCGGAATCTATCCGGAGTTATGGCGTGTTGCAGCCGCTTACGGTAACGCGCAAGGAGATTGAACGTCCGGAGGAAGGCATCTTTGTCGAATACGAGCTCATCGCAGGCGAGCGGCGCTTGCGAGCAGCCAAGCTCGCGGGTATCGCGCAGGTGCCCGTCGTCATACGGAGTGGAGAGAACGATGATCGGATGAAGCTCGAACTTGCCATCATTGAGAATTTGCAGCGCGAGGACCTTAATGCGATAGACAGAGCGAAGGCCTTCCACCGTCTTTATACGGAATTCGGTTTGAAACACAACGACATCGCAAAGCGCGTCGGGAAGAGTCGTGAATACGTTTCGAATACGCTCCGCATTCTTTCCTTGTCACAAGAAATGCAGGATGCCCTTGCAAGCGGAACGATAAGCGAAGGGCACACTCGTCCGCTTCTCATGCTCATCGACAGGCCCGAAGAGCAGAAGACGCTTTATATGGAGATCATCACACGGCATCTTACCGTCCGCGATTCGGAGCAGCTCGCGAGGCGCGTGGCTACGGAGAAGGCGCGAAAGGGCGATCTTTCACCCGAGCTACTACTCCTCGAGCGTGAACTCACCGAGAAACTGGGCACGCGCGTGCGTATAGAAAAAAAAGACCAAGGCGGCAAAGTACTGATCGATTTCTTCTCTGTGGACGACCTCGCGCACATACGCTCTGTCATCGCGCATACGGGAGAGAAAGTTACGCAATCTCCAACGCCGGACGTGGTGAGAGCGGACGTTGTTCAGGCAGAGCCAACGAGAACGGAGCAGAAAATGGAGGAGAAAGCCCCGACGGAAGACCTCTATTCAATAAAGAATTTTACTGTTTGACCCTGTCCTATTTTGCCTACCGTGGGACGAAACCCAGGGCACGCTATTTGTGTTTTTCTTGAGCGGCGATGGCCGCGCGGATGTGTTTGCGTGCCATACTCGTTTTGGCGATGTCATGCCATTTGCGCGAAGGTTTGGCGGAGGCTTTCGTGATTATCTCGACCATGTCCCCGTTCCGGAGTTCGGTATCGAGCGAGACCATCTTGCCGTTGACGCGGGCTCCCGACATCTTGTTGCCGAGGTCGGAGTGTACGGCGTAGGCAAAATCGATAGGGGTAGCCGCGAGCGGCAGATCGATGACGTCGCCCTTGGGAGTGAATGCAAATACGCGGTGACTAAAAAAGTCGCTCCTTAAGGTATCGAGGTACTCCTCCGAGGCGCCTCCTTCGCGCTCCGCGTGGGCGAGTTCCTTCACCCACGCTGGCACCGCTCCCACCTTTGATTCGAGTGGCGCTTCCTCCTTCGCCTCGGTACGGCGCCACGCCGGGAAGAATTGCCTGACCCACTCCAGCGACCCGCGCGCGCCCTCGCCAGCACCGCTTTGGACTTCCTTATAGGTGAGGTGCGATGCGATGCCGAACTGCGCATCACGATGGATATTCTCTGTGCGCAGCTGTATCTCCAGAGCGCTCCCATCACCGGTGTACACGGTCGTATGGATGGATTGATAGCCGTTGGGCTTGGGGAAGGCAATGTAGTCCTTGATCTTGCCCGGCACGGGTCGCCAGGCGCCGTGGATAATGCCGAGCGCGGTGTAGCAATCGGCGACCGAGGGAAGGATGATACGCAATGCGCGGATGTCGTAGATCTTCGAGATGTCCCACTGCTTGCGTTCGAGCTTTCGGAACAGGCTATAGACACCTTTGATGCGCGCTTCCATGCGGAAGCCGCGCAAGGCGCCCTCGGCGAGCGCACGCTTCAGATCGCGCTCGATCTTTTCGAGCCGCTTCTCGTTCTCGCTCTTGCGTTCCTTCATCAAAAGGCGCACGCGCTCGTATTCTTTGGGATAGGCGTACGGGAACGCGGCGTCCTCCAATTCTTGCTTCGCAAGGCTCATACCGAGCCGGTCGGCTATCGGGCTGTATATCTCAAGCGTCTCTTGCGCGATGCGCGTGCGCTTTTCCGGGCGAGGCACGTGCTCGAGCGTGCGCGCGTTGTGCAGGCGGTCCATCAGTTTGATAATGAGGACCCGTATGTCTTTGGCGGTCGCAGCAAAAAGCTTTCGAAGTGATTCAGTGTGTCGTTCGAGTCCGCGATAGCGAAGCGTTCCGAGTTTCGTCACGCCCTGTACGAGCGTCAAAACTTCGCTGCCGAATTCTTCCTCCATCGTCTTCGGCTTTACTCCAGCATCCTCGATGGTGTCGTGCAAGAGCCCGGCTGCGATGGTGTGTGAATCCACACCGACCTGCGCGAGCAAGTAGCCGACCTCCGCAGGGTGCACGAAGTAGGGATCGCCCGAGAATCGCTTCTGATCTTTGTGCGCCTCCTTCGAAAATTCGTACGCTTTCGTGACGAACGCTATCTCGCTTTCGCTCTTGCCCATCATTGCGCCAAGGATGTCGGAAACCGGCCGTGGATTGACGGTATGCATTAGATTGATAATACTGCGGTAAGTAGCGTGCGGCAATGAACTGTTTTGGCCCAAATGGAGGAGTCATGGCGAAACCTTCAATTCCGGAAGACGAAGCAATGTTTACCTGCACAGCAGCGTGCGGAAATACCGTTCAAGCGAAACGCGGCTGCAGTCCAATCTGTCACAACTGCAGCGCCAGCGGCAAACGCATGCGTATGCTGACAGAGACCGAAGTCTCGGTACGTTCGAAACACGGCCCGGGACTGTCGATGAACTAACCTGACATTGTGTCAGGTGAGCGAAACAATACGGCGTCCCACGATCAGGGGCGCCGTTCTACTTTTTCAGTTTGTGCGGATTATGATTTGGACACGACTTGCTTGAACATCGTTCAGGAATCGTCTTTGTGCCCTCCATCATCAGCGAACCGCACATTTCGCACAGCTTGCCCGTTGGCTTCGCCTTTATCGCGGTCTTACAGTCGGGATAGTTGGAGCATGAATAGAAAAGGCCGAATTTGCCGCGGCGCTCTACCATATCGCCTGTTGTACACACGGGGCACTTCACGCCCGTTTTCGCTCGTTCGGCCTCGGCCGGGTCCTGCTTTACGAATTTGCACTTAGGATAATTGGAACATGATATGAATCTGCCAAAGCGTCCTTCGCGCTCTATCTGTTGGCCGTCCTTGCAATCCGGGCATGGCTGGCCGATCTCTTTGGGTGGCGCGATCTCACTGCCGTCTTCCTTGCGCGCGCCGAGACATTTAGGGAAGTTGGCACAGCTCATGAAGCGGCCGGTCTTAGAGAGCTTGTAAACCATAGGCCCTTTGCAGATGGGGCAGGGGAATTCAGCAGGCGCATCTCCCATATTGGTGATCTTTTCGATCTTGTTTTTACTCTTCACCGCTTTATTAAATGGCGTGTAGAAACTCTTCAACGTCTTCGCATACTCACGTTTGCCTTCCGCTATTTCGTCGAGTTCGTCTTCCATCTCCGCAGTAAATGTATCACTGATGTACTCTTTGAAGTGCTCTTCAATAAAGCTCGATACTACGTCGCCTGTGTGTGTGGGGAGTAACGTGCGCCCTTGTTTTTCGACGTAGCCGCGCGTTTCGAGTGTACGGATGATCGAAGCGTACGTAGAAGGGCGACCGATCCCACGCTTTTCCAGCTCCTTCACAAGGCCTGCTTCACTGTAGCGGGCAGGCGGTTGTGTCTCTTTTCCCTCCGAGCGAGCTTCGACGAGATCAAGCGGGTCGTTCTTTGCTACTTTGGGAAGTTCTGTGTCTTCTCCACGTGCGCCCGGATCTGCGGCGAGCCACCCGTCGAACGTTACCCGGGAGCCGTTTGCGGCAAAGTCGGGTATGGTACCGCCGGCAATATTTGCAAGTATCTTCGTGCGCAGCATCTTCGCATCGGTCATTTGTGAGGCGAGCGCGCGTGCGCGTATCAAAGAATACAGTTTTTTCTGGTCTTCATTTGCTCCCGCGCTCTTCTTTTTTGCGTCCGTAGGTCGCACCGCCTCGTGCGCCTCCTGCGCGGATTTGCTCTTCGTCTTGTACACACGCGCTTCGACATACTTCTCACCGAACTCCGCCTTCGCGGCCTCGATAAGGTTTGTCTGCGCCTCTTTCGAGAGATTCGTGCTGTCAGTCCGCATGTAGCTGATGTGCCCCGCTTCGTAGAGCTTTTGAGCAACGCCCATCGTACGCGAGGGAGAAAAGCCAAGACGGGTCGAAGCGACCTGCTGCAGCGTGGACGTGGTAAACGGTGGACGAGGAGAACGTGTCGCTTCTGATTCGTCCACACTTACAACCTCCCATGTGCCTGCTTGCGCCGATTTCAGGATGTCTTCAGCTTCTTTCTCACTTCTTGGCTCCTCTACACATAGGGCAGTGAAAGCACCTCCTCCTTCTGTTCTCAAGTCCGCAGAGATGACCCAGAACTTCTCGGGAATAAAGGCGCGTATCTCGCGCTCACGTTCCATGAGAATGCGCAGGGCAGGCGATTGGACGCGACCGGCCGAGAGGCCATAGCGCACCTTTTTCCAAATAAGCCCCGAGAGGTCGTAGCCGAAGAGGCGATCCAAGACACGCCGCGCCTCCTGTGCCTTCACAAGCTCTTCGTCTATGGTGCGCGGGTTCTTGAGCGCTTCCTGCACTGCGTGCTCCGTTATCTCATTAAAAACGATTCGCTTGGGCTTCTTGAGGCCAATGGTCTCCGCGAGGTGCCAGGCTATCGCCTCGCCCTCACGGTCGGGGTCTGTTGCGAGTATGACCTCGTCGGCTTTTGCCGCTTCAGAATGTAGTTCGTCGATGACCTTTTGCTTTTCCTTCACTATCTGATATCGAGGCACAAAACCGCCTTCGATGTCGACGGCGTCTTTGTTGCTCTTGGGAAGATCGCGAATGTGCCCCACGCTTGCGCGCACGACGAATCCCTCACCGAGATATTTTTCGATGGTCTTCGCCTTGGCTGGCGATTCAACTATGACAAGCTTCATATGAGGACGCATTGATATCGCATAACACTAGCATGGTCAAGCGCGCGCAATAAAAAAACGGGACGCGCGGATAGAACGCGCGTCCCCATGTGTCGGTTTTTAAGATCATCTTCCGAGTGCGATTGCGAGATGCTTTGCACAAAGTCTTCGACCAGGAACAGGCGGCTCGCCGCACGAATCCGCCTTTTTTAGCGACCGCGCTTTGCCCGTTGGCCATTCACATCCTTGGACGGGACCAATGAGCGTGACCCCGCTTTTCTCGATCTCCGCCATCATGTGAAGGTCCAGTAGATCGCGGAAACGCTCCTCATCCACTGATGATTTCACCCGCGCTCTCGTCCGCGGACCAACCAGCGATGTAAGGTGACTGTGACGACGGCGGACGATGCGTCCCTTTGTTGTACCGAGAAAATCGGCGATCGCCTGCTCCGTATGGCCGTCCTTCCACAGCAATATCAGGTACAGATCTTGCACCGGGCGTGTAAGCTCATTCCACTGAGGTCTCATGTCGCGCTCCACTTTTTGGGAGGATTACGCAACGCAACAAAAGCAACAAGCAAAATAACAAACTGACGATACTATGCCTCACGCCGCATGAATTGCCAATTAGCGGATACGCACGACGCCGAGTTCTTCCGCTATCAGGCCTTTTATCTCCATCGTCGAAAGGAGCACGTTTGCTTCGGAGATAGGGAGCTCGAGAGCTTCGATAAGCTCGTTGCGCGAGAGTGGCGCGCGGATCTTCTCGATGACGCGGATCTCCTCGGGCGAGAGATCTTCGCGAAGCGAGGTCAGGTTTTCGGCGGCGTCGTGCTTCTCTATGCCAAGCGCGACGAGGATATCGTCGGCACGTGTTACGGGGGTAGCGCCGAGGCGCAGGAATTGGTGCGTGCCCCTGCTCTCCTCGCTGAATATCGAGCCGGGTACCACCATGAGTTCCCGATTGTATTCCACGGTCAGGCGAGCGGTGATCAAGGAGCCAGAGAGCTCTTTTGCCTCAATTATCAGTGTGGCACGACAAAGGCCCGCCATCACACGGTTTCGTTTCGGAAAGGTCCAATCGGCAGCTTTTGTGGTCGGCTCTTCCTCCGAAAGAAGTGCCCCGCCTTTTTCGATTATTTCTCGCGCGAGGTTTACATGTGCACGCGGGTAGATCGTTTTCCAATCCAACCCAGAGCCAGGAACAGCGACGGTCGGCAAGCCTACCGCAAGTGCCGCCCGGTGCGCTGCCGCATCGGCCCCGTAGGCTAATCCGGAGACGATGACTATAGGATAGCCGCGCAGCCCCTCGATGAGGTGTTTGCATACGGCGATGCCGTAGGGAGTGAGCGCGCGCGAGCCGACGACGGCGAGCCATTGTCTCTCGACACTCGGCAATTCACCGCGCACATATAATTTCTTCGGCGGGTCGGGAATTTGCTGGAGCAAGGGAGGGAATTCGCGGGGAGAAAGCACTATGAGCTCATCTTTCATGGTGCTATTATCGTAGCATGTTGGACATCAAGTTTATCCGGGAAAACAAGGATATTGTCGCTGCCGGTGCGAAAAAAAAGCGCATCGAGATCGATCTGGACAAGCTGATCGCGCTCGACGACAAGCGCCGCGAGTTGCAGGTCACCATTGATGGGAAGCGTGCAGAGCAGAACAGCGCATCAGACGCGATTGCCAAAGCATCTGGCACGGAACGCGAATCACTGATCGCAAAGATGTCGGAGCTCAAAAAAACACTTCAGCTCGAGGAAGAGTCAATGCAAGAAATAATGAAAGAGTGGCGCGCTTCAATGGTGCAGGTGCCCAATGTGCCTGACATTTCCGTTCCGGAGGGCGACTCTGACGCAGACAACAAAGAGGTGCGCACGTGGGGCGAACTGCCGAAGTTCGGTTTCGAGCCAAAAAGCCACGGCGAACTCCTCCTCGCGCACGACATGGCGGATTACGAGCGGGGAGCAAAAGTCGCGGGATTCCGTGGCCACTTTCTCAAGAACGACGGAGCGCGACTGGTCTGGGCACTCGAGCGATTCGTACAAGACAGATTTCTCGATAAGGGCTTTACGCCAATGATCGTCCCTTCGCTCGTCCGGCGCGAATCGTTCGTCGGCACGGGGTATCTGCCGCAAAGCGAGGAGGATCTGTACAAGACGCAGGATGGCGAATATCTGGCAGGCACCGCTGAAGTCGCCACGATGGGGTATTACATGGAGGAGATACTCGAGAAAAAAGATCTGCCGATAAAATTCTTTTCGTACTCACCATGCTTTCGTCGCGAGGCGGGCTCCCACGGCAAGGACACGAAAGGGATCTTTCGCATCCATGAATTCCAAAAGTATGAGCAGGTCATCCTGTGCGAAGCGGCTCACGAGGAATCGGTGCGACTGCATGAGGAAATCACCGCGAACGCGGAAGGGCTCCTGCAAGAGCTCGCATTGCCGTATCGGGTCGTCATCAATTGCGGCGCCGACCTTGGGTTGGGGCAGGTGAAAAAGTACGACATCGAGGCCTGGATGCCGAGCGAGCGGAAATATCGCGAGACACACT
>Ga0209542_10015558_pt1 | contig 12743 bp, 12 predicted proteins | sample RifCSPhighO2_01_FD_184028 | JGI IMG/M metagenome (GOLD analysis project Ga0209542, IMG submission 184028) | Soil microbial communities from Rifle, Colorado - Rifle CSP2_plank highO2_0.1 (SPAdes) (version 2) | ecosystem: Environmental > Terrestrial > Deep subsurface > Rock core/Sediment ...
GTGCAAAAGTTGATAGACATATTGCAAAAGTTGGTGGAACGAGGAAATACAGTTATCGTTATCGAGCATAATCTCGATGTTTTGAAATGCGCCGACTATATAGTCGATCTTGGTCCCGAGGGAGGTGATCGTGGCGGACAGATCGTGGCAACCGGCACGCCGGAGCAAGTTTCAAAAAATCCGGATTCTTATACTGGATATTACTTGAAGCGAGCACTGAAAAGAAAATAAACATACTCACATACTTGAGTATGTAAGTATGTTGTATCGGCTAATTTCGCACTGCGTTCCGAGGGTGCGTTCCGAGGGGAGTCCTTGTCTTGTCGGAGGGGAGTCCTTGTCTTGTCGTTGTCTTGTCCAAGGGGAGGCCTTGGATTCTTAGGCTAAAAAGATAAAAGTTCTGGCTTAAGTGCTGGAGCAGAAGTATACTTCGCTCGGCTGATGCCGACCAAAATCCACTGTTGGGTTTGGTCTCAAACGCGGAGGTTCCCATGTGGTTGAAAACCAGGTCCACAGGATGGGCCAATGTGGCGGCATTAAACGGCGACTGGAACGCCAGTCGGCGGAACGAAGTGGATAGGATGCGAGCGCAAGTGCTAGCGGCACGCGCCAGGGGTGATCGCCACTGCCTTTTAAAGGCGGACGACACGTCGTATTTCATCGATGTTTTGATGGCGTTGATGAAGGAGGATGAAAGCCTGACCTTCATCAGCTTCACGCGATATGCAATCGGCAAGAATTGCATGTGGGCCATGGAGGCGCTCGTGAAGGTGCGCTAGGTGAGAGGGGGCTGGGCACGAACCAGCTCCTTCATTTTCGTGCGAGAGAAACGAGTCTGGGTATCTACGCTCTTCAGACCTGTCTGAAATACTCGGAAATCGGTTTCGACCTTAGGCCATTTCCTTTCTGCTCATGCAGTGCCGTGATAAAACTTTCGGCGAGTTGGCGGTTCGTTATCAGCGGAATGTTCATATCAACCGCTTTTCGCCGGATGATATATCCGTCTGCGGCCTGCCGCTCGAGGGCTCGCGCGGGAATGTTGATGATGAGATCCAATTTGCCACTCTCAAGAAGCGAACCGACGCCCGGCTCTTTTTTTGTTCCGATTTTATATACTTTTTCGCAGGCAATGCCGTTTGCACGCAGAAAGTCGGCGGTATGTTCTGTCGCGATAAGCCCGAATTTCATTTCATGGAGTTTTTGGATCGAGGGAAGCAGTTTCAATTTATTCTCCTCCTTTCCGAGAGAAATTAAGATTCGATGCTTCGGCCGTGGCAGTCGGAATCCTGCAGCCATCATTGATTTAAGTAGCGCCTCGGAATACGAATCGCCAAAACATGCAACTTCGCCCGTTGATGCCATTTCGACATACGAAACTGGATCTGCTCCTTTTATTCGCGAATAAGAAAATTGGGGCGATTTGACGGCGACATAATCCAATTCGAGAGTTCTGTAATTTCCTGATACATCCTCCCCAAGCATGGCGCGTGTCGCGATATCTATGAAATTGTATCCGGTAACTTTAGAGACGAAAGGGAAACTTCGCGATGCGCGCACATTACACTCAATGACTTGCAGATGGTTTTCACGCGCAATAAATTGAATATTGAACGGCCCTGTGATCTTGAGAGCTTTTATCGTCTCTTTAGTAATGCTTTTTGCGCGACGTATTGTCTCAAGATATGTGCGCTGGGCCGGCAAGACGACAGTCGCGTCGCCCGAATGCGTTCCCGCGTTCTCCACATGCTCCGATATTGCATAGATAATAAGAGAGCCCTTCTGCGCCACGCCATCAATTTCGATCTCCCGCGCATTCTCAATAAATTTAGATATCACGACGGGATGCTCTGACGAAACGTCCGTCGCTTTTTTTAGAAATTTCAGCAGGGAGTCTTTGTCATAAGCGACGCTCATTGCGGAGCCGGAAAGAACGTAGGAAGGCCGTACAAGGACCGGATAACCTAATTTTTCCGCCGCTTGCACCGCCGCTTTTGGTGTAGTTAATTCAACCCAAGCCGGCTGTTCCACTCCGATCTTATCCAGCAGTTTTGAGAATGCGTGCCTATCTTCGGCCTGATCAATGTCTTCTGGGCTTGTCCCAAGAATATGCACGTTTCTTTTGTGAAGCGGAAGAGCAAGCTGATTCGGTATCTGCCCGCCGCACGAAACGACGACGCCCTTTGGTTTTTCGAAATCAATAATATCTAAGACTCGTTCAAGGGATAGTTCATCAAAATACAACCGGTCTGATACATCATAATCAGTTGAAACAGTTTCAGGATTGGAATTGATCATCACGCTCTGGTATCGATGCTTCTTGAGTGTATTGAGCGCCTGCACGCATGACCAATCGAATTCCACGGATGAGCCGATGGAATATGGGCCGCTGCCCAAGACAACTACGGAGTTTTTACTAGGGTTCACATCGTTTTCCTTCCCGTGATAAGTGAGATATAGATAATTCGTTAGAGCAGGGAATTCACCGGCCAAGGTGTCTATCTGCTTGATGACCGGAATTATTTTCGAGCGCATACGCAGTGTGCGGATTGCATCGGCGCTCTTGCCTGTTATGTTGCCGATCTGCTTATCGGAGAATCCTCTCTGTTTCGCCTCTCGCAGAATATCCGTATCTAATCTTCTCCTAATGCGGCGTTCCATTTGCAAAATGTTATTTATCTTCTCGAGAAACCACGGATCAATCTGTGAAGCTCGTGCAATGTGAGAGACGGGGATTCTTGCGTGTAGAGCCTCGGCAATTGCGAAAATTCTTTGCGTCGTCGGCTCGGATATCTCTTTCATGTAATTCTTGATCCGGAAATTGCCGTTCGAATTCGCGGTCAAGCCGTCCGCGCCGACATTCAGCATTCTGATAGCCTTCTGAAGCACTTCTTCAAACGAGCGGCCTATCGCCATCACCTCGCCGACGCTTTTCATCTCGGTCCCTATCTGCGGCGTCGCGTTCTCAAATTTCGAGAGATCCCAGCGAGGCATTTTTAGAACAATGTAATCGAGTGCGGGCTCAAAACATGCGGAGGTTGTTTTTGTTATTGAGTTCTTAAGTTCGGTAAGTTTATAACCGAGGGCTAATTTTGCCGCGACGAACGCGAGAGGGTAGCCAGTCGCTTTTGATGCAAGGGCTGACGAGCGGGACAGCCGAGCGTTTACCTCGATCACTCTATACTCTCCGCTCTTTGGCGAGAGCGCATACTGTATATTGCATTCGCCTACGATTCCCAGATGTCTTATCGTTCGGATGGCGATTTCCCGGAGCCGGTGATATTCCTCATTATTCAGTGTCTGCGACGGCGCGACGACCATGCTCTCTCCTGTATGAATTCCCATCGGGTCCACGTTCTCCATGTTGCAAACCGTGATGCAATTATCGGCGGAATCCCGTACCACCTCATATTCCACTTCTTTCCATCCTCCCAGATATTCTTCTATCAACACCTGCGGGCTTCGCGTAAATACCTGGCTCAATTTCTCCTTTAGCTCTTGTGCGTTTCTTGCAACGCCAGAGCCTTCTCCTCCGAGAGCAAATCCCGCGCGCACCATAACCGGATAGCGAATAGTCTTTGCTGCCGCGATGGCATCACGAACATTATTTACTGCGACGCTTCGAGCTGTTTCAACACCGATCTGCTCCAGTCTTTTTACAAATAGATCTCTGTCCTCGGTATCCCGAATCGTTTTGATAGGCGTGCCAAGGACTCGAACGCCGTATTTTCTAAATATTCCTTTAGCATCGAGCTCAAGCCCAAGATTAAGTGCAGTTTGCCCGCCGAAACCTAGCAGAATCCCATCGGGGCGCTCCTTTCTTATGACCTGTGTCGCGAACTGGAAGGTGAGCGGAAGAAAATATATTTTGTCCGCTAGATCATCATCAGTTTGAACCGTCGCGATGTTCGGATTGATAAGAATTACTTTTATCCCTTCTTCTTTGAGTGCTTTTATTGCCTGACTTCCGGAATAATCGAATTCTCCGGCCTGCCCGATCTTGAGTCCACCGGAGCCGAGTATCAGTACTTTTTTCGGTTTCCGGATCATAGAGATTTAATGAAATCGTCGAATATCCAATTCGTGTCTGTAGGGCCGGGAGTGGCCTCGGGGTGGAATTGAACCGAGCGCCAGGGTTTCGAATCGTGTTTTATTCCCTCATTGGTTCCGTCGTTGGCGTTTGTGAACCACACACCCCAGCCGGAGGGTAGAGTTTTATCATCCACGGCAAAGCCGTGATTTTGAGATGTGATGTAACATCTTCCATTTTCAGCATTTATGCATGGCTGGTTCTGCGACCTGTGGCCATACTTGAGTTTGTATGTTTTGGCGCCGGCGGCAAGCGCAAGTAGTTGATTTCCTAGACAGATTCCCAAAATCGGTTTTCCGGCCGACATGGCTTTTCGTATATTCTCAATTGTCGCTGTGCACTTAGTCGGGTCGCCCGGCCCATTAGAGATCACGAGCGCGTCGTATTCCTCACGATTGAAATCGTAATTCCATGGCACGCGTATGACTCTTATATTGCGCGAGACAAGGGAGCGCATGATGTTTTCTTTTGCTCCACAATCAACTAGAACTATCGTCCTTTTTCCTTTTCCGCTGACCTGTTTCGTCTTCAGGCTGACTCTTGCGACCAGGTTCTCTTTATTTGGGTCTGTGAAATTTTTTGCACGTCCTGTGGATGTGAGCTGCCCTAATAAAACGCCGTGCTCGCGCAATTTTTTTGTGAGAGCTCTAGTGTCAATTCCGCTTAATGCAGGGATTCCATTTTCCTTGAGCCACTCCGATAATGATTTTTTTGCAGCGTGATGGCTGTAATTTTCGCTGTACTCGCTTACGACGAGCCCAGCAACCTGGATTTTCTTTGACTCGAAATACTTTTTGTCAGGTACGCCGTAGTTGCCAATGAGCGGATAAGTAAGCACCAGTATTTGCCCCGAATAGGAAGGATCCGTAAGTGATTCGACATAGCCGACCATTCCAGTATTGAATACGACTTCGCCCGCGACAGATACGGACGCTCCGAAACTCTTTCCTTCATATTGCGAGCCGTCTTTCAAAATCAATTTCATACTGCGGCTCGCCATAGCTCGTAAGAGCGTAGGCGGCTGTTAAAAAAAATTCCCCGGAGGGGAGCAGCAGCCTTCGCATAAAGCTTCGGCTTGCCAACGTAAAAAAATACACCCTGGTGGGTGTTCCTTTGCGGGCAAGCTTCTGGATTCATTAAAATTGAATAATAATCTCATAAACGACAGAGGTCAAGTGTACAAAAGAGAACACCGCGCCGAGCGCGAGACGCGGGGGTCTCTTCGTCGGCGCGGCGTTATGCGCTGTTCGCTTTCTTCAGATGCTCGACGAGCCATGCGAGTTCGTCGTTCTCGGCCTGTGTCCGCCGATCGAGTTCTGTCACAGCCGCTTCGACGTCGATGCAGTCGAGACCGTTCAATTGATCTCGGACCCATGCGGTCGCATACGGCGGTGTTACCTCGGTCAAAAGTTGAAGTAGCTCCTTGACCACGTAGAGCTCGCATGTCCTTTCGTGTTGCGGCCTCTGCTGCGACTTCGACGCATATATAGCGTTACCAATGCGCCGCAGTATTTCCAAGTGTGCGGTTTTCACGTCATGCCTCCTATTGGTTTCGCCGCCTTGAGTAGCGGAAAAGGCGACCGTTGTACATTAGGGCATAGTCCGTCATCAATGTCAACGGAAATCATACAATTTTTTGTATACTCCTTTGATGACGCGTCACGAATTCAATAAACTGAAATTGCCGGATTCGCCCGGCGTGTATTTTTTTAAAGATATTGAGAGCACGATCCTATACATAGGCAAAGCGGCATCGCTTCGCGACAGAGTCCGAAGCTATTTTTCTGCTGATCTCGCGGAATCGCGCGCCCCAGCTATCGCAGGAATGGTCACCGAAGCGCAGTCAATCGACTGGCAAACGACAGATTCGGTTCTTGAGGCATTGATTTTGGAAGCAAATCTCATTAAGAGACAATCGCCGCGCTATAACGTGGCCGATAAAGATAACAAGAGTTTTAATTATCTTGTTATTACGAAAGAAGATTTTCCGCGAGTTCTGATAATCCGCGGACGGGAACTGTTCGGCATTTCTGAAAATGCTAGAGATTTAGAATTCAGAAATATCTTTGGACCATATCCACATGGCGGTTCTTTGAAGGAAGCAGTAAAAATAGTCAGAAGGATTTTTCCATTTCGGGATTCGAAGTGCACCCCATGCGATGACCAGCTTTTCAAGGTTTCGTCCAAGGGGAGTCCTTGGATAATCCAAGGACTCCCCTTGGATAAATGCAAACCGTGCTTCAATCGTCAGATCGGATTGTGTCCGGGTGTTTGCACCGGCGAAATATCAAAGGCAGATTACAAAATGCAGATACGACACATTTGCGAATTATTCTCCGGCAATTTTAAAGGACTAAAGAGGCAGCTTGTGCGCGAGATGAAGCAGGCAGCGGCGGATGAAAACTTCGAAAAGGCGGCGACACTTCGTCGGCAATGCGAAGCCCTTGAGCATATTCGCGATGTCTCTCTGATAAAGGGAGAGTCACGCATAGCCCCTGGCGGCGGGACCCGAATAGAGGCCTATGACGTCGCGCATACGGCGGGAAAGGAAACAGTGGCCGTAATGACGGTCGTTAATAACGGAGAGCCGGTAAAAGATGCTTATCGAAAATTCAAAATCCGAACGGTTTCTAATAACGACGTAGCCGCGCTCAAAGAAACCATCTCGCGTCGACTCGAGCATTCCGAATGGCCATTGCCTCGGATTATCGCCATCGATGGAGGCAAGGCGCAGGTGCGAGCCGTTGAGAAAATCCTTACGGATTCTGGATTAGCTCTGCCGGTGGTGGGGGTCGTGAAAGATGAATTTCATCGCCCGTCAAAATTAATAGGTGATTCGCAAATAATTAAAGCGCATGAAAGGGATTTGCTTCTTGCTAACAGCGAAGCGCACAGATTTGCGCTCAATTTTCATCGCAAAAGGGCACGAAGAGTACTCATTGATCGCCAGTAACGAGAGAGTAATGTTTGCCGGATGATATAATTACCGCATGTCTCGGACAATCGTCGGCGTGTTACGCGGTGGCACTTCCAATGAATACAACTTGTCCATAAAGACCGGAGCCGCGATGCTTCAGGCTTTGCCGGAGGAGCGATACGAGACTCGGGATATTTTTATAGACAAGAGCGGCATGTGGCATATGCGTGGAATGCCGGTAGATTCTTCGCGCGCCCTTTCGCAAGTCGATGTTGTCTTGAACGGATTGCATGGCGGTGTGGGCGAAGATGGCACTGTTCAGCGCGTGCTTGCACGCTCGGGGGTTCCCTTTACTGGTTCACGCGCGCAGGCTTCACTTCTTTCTTTAAATAAAGTACGGGCAAAGGCAATTTTAGAAAGAGCGGGCGTGAGAATTCCACGCGGAATCGCGTTCAATCTTGAAAATCGCTTGAATACGGCCGAAATGGCGCAAGCGGTCTTCGCTCAATTCGGCCCTCCCTATGTAATTAAACCAGTCAGCGAGGGGGCATCCTATGGAATTCTCATCGCGATGACTATTGTTGAATTGCCGGATTCGATAGCGGATGTCTTAGACGAATTTGGCGACGCTCTTGTCGAAGAATATATAAGGGGCGACGAATTTTCAGTTGGTCTCGTAGAGAATTTTCGAGATCAGGAGCTTTATGCACTCCCGCCGGCGAGGGTCCTATTGCCGGAAGGGGCAAAGTATTTCCATTATGATGCACATGAACAGGCGCTCGCGCGATATGAAGTTCCGAGTCATTTTTCTCATTCGGAAAAGCAGGCGATCGAGAATTTGGCGAAAATTGCGCATCGCGCTCTCGGTATGTCGCATTTTTCGCGAGCGGATGTCATTTTAACGCGCAGAGGTCCGTATCTATTGGAGATCAATGCACTGCCTGGACTTTACGCGGGCGCTTCGCTTCCTCCCATGCTCGAATCTATCGGCAGCTCGCCGCGCGAATATTTGGAGCATGCGATTGACTTAGCTCACCGCTGATTGGTGGACCGGGCGGCCTGCATGCAACAGCCGTCTTCTATTGCCTGACATTTACTGTCGGTGTCGAAATTGTATTCGCGTTAATTTTGATAAAAAACCGCGATGAATTGGTGAAGGAAAAAGTTTTTATAACTTCCTCCATAAGAGAATCATCACCAGTGTTATACTCCGTTGGGTTTTGATTATCGCCCGGATACAAAATAAGGCCGATTTCTCTGTCTGCAGTGTAGAATAAATATCGAATTTCATCACTGCCTAAACGACGAATAGTTGGAACCTGACCAAGTTGCAATGACTGTAGTCTGGGCTGATTTCCTGAACTAGCTCTCAAATCGCCCTTAAAGTAATAATCAAAATATTCCTGCGGAGCAACGTAGTAAGGCGATCCTTCTTTGCCTAGATTAAGATCAGTTATATAAAATGCTGCAAACTGCCGGGCTGGTCGTGTTGCAGAAGATTTAGAGAAACCAATAAATGTTTCGCTGGATTGATTAATATACCAGCCGGATGGATATTTAAATGAGAAACCATATTGCGTGTCTGTATATACTTTCCAATTGGCAGTTTCGCGATTTGGTATTTGCGACGGCTCTGCGGAGAAAGGTTGCGTGTTTGAGCCAGAAGTTTTAGCCGAGGAGTTCTGCAAGCTATCAGAGTTTTCGGACACGCGTCGAGACGGCGACGCTTGACGTACGATGTAATATGCCCCGCTGCCAAGCACCGCCACACCGACTAAGATCGCTATCAACACACCGACGCCGACAAATCCTCGTTGATTTTGCATAAATAAAAAGTGCAAAAGTTCTTAATAAATACACTCAAACAATACCACGTTCAATACATAATTTAAGGGTGTGGACCGGGCGGGAAACTCCCTCGACTAAACTTTTGCCGTCGCAAAAGTTTGTCTGGGCACCGCCTCGCGGTTCGGCCTGCTGGCCTCACATCGCTCAGGCGTCCGATTTCCGGACACAAGCGCATCAATGCGCTTATTTCTGTGGACCGGGCGGGAATCGGACCCGCGACATCCTCATTGCAAATGAGGCATTCTACCACTGAACTACCGGCCCTCGATTTGGCATTGTATATGAATCGCGCTGTTTTCGAAATATTTCGACAATTCACAGTTCGCTGAAATAGTGAGAAGGTTTGAAGTTTCAGCGTTACAATATAGAGATCAATTCTAATCCTGTGAGCTCAAACAAAACTAAGCACATTTGGATTTTTTTGTCATCCTTTGGTGTGTTCTTTGCATTTCTATCTTGGATGAATGAAATTGCCACAGCGGGATTCTGGTGGAAAGGGGCTCTTGCAGTTGTGCTCGGCTTTGTCCTATACAGGCTTGTAATCGGTAAAATTTAGTGGAACATGAACACGAAGAACAAAAACGGAAACAATGCGCTTCTTTTGCATGATCTCGGCACGATCGCACTTAGCGTATTGATCGCATATATTCTCGTCCGCACGGGCACGCTCGCGGATATTTTGAATTCTGTCAGCGGAATTTTTGCCACATTTATTGCAGGAGCATTCTTCACTTCGATTTTTACAACGCCGCCGGCTATGGCCACCCTCGGTCAGATCGCGCTATCGCAGGGAACTTTTATTACAGCCCTTGTCGGAGCATTGGGTTCAGTGGTGGGGGACCTGATAATTTTTCGTTTTATGCGTGATCATTTCGGCGAGCATGTTACGGAACTTCTTGAACACGAACGCCCACTGCGCCGAGCGCACGTTCTCTTTAAGAGGCGCAGTTTCCGCTGGCTCACATTTCTGGCCGGAGGTCTTATTCTCGCGTCACCGCTTCCGGACGAACTTGGTGTAGCGCTTCTAGGTTTTTCGAAGTTACGTTCCAAATATTTCATCGTCCTATCTTACGTTTTCAACTTTCTGGGGATATTCGCAATCGGTCTTGTGGCCCATTCTATCGCCAATTAGAGCCATATATGGGTAGTTGTACATTCGCGCTGGTGCGCTCAGTACGCCCTACATTCGGCCTTCTGGCCTCAGTATTTCCTCGCTCCCGCTCGGTCATCGTTCGCTCGGTTGCGCATTTATGAAGGTAGGGTAATATGGCCGCGTAATGTAAGTTTTCCAATGCTTAAGTAGGTTTTTGGACCAAGGGGAGCGCGGAAAGGTTGATTTACATTCTTAGTGTCGTTTGATGAAAGTGAAAATCGCCTTTCAGCAAACCTAATTAGAAAATAGAACATGGCAAAGAAACTGTATATCGGCGGGCTGCCTTACAGCACGACCGATGCAGAGCTTAAGGATGCCTTCAGCAAAGCCGGCACTGTTGTGTCAGCCGTAGTCATCTCTGACAAGATGAGCGGCCGTTCAAAGGGTTTCGGTTTCGTGGAAATGTCTTCCGACGAGGAAGCACAAAAGGGTATTGAGCTCATGAATGGGAAGGACTTCGGCGGACGAACGCTTACGGTAAACGAGGCGCGTCCGATGGAGGAGCGCCCTCGCCGCGAATTTCGCGGAGGTGATCGCGGCGGCTACGGCGGCGGCGGCGGCGAGCGGAGAAGCTGGTAATGTGAACTAGTAAGTAGAAAGTAGAAGAAGGGACGCCCCGTTCGCCATATGCGAACGGGGCGTCCATCACAACGCATTTTCCACATTACATCCTCCTCCCCAAAAGTAGAGGCCCGAAGTCATGTAATACTTAACTCATGAAGTTCAGTGCGTTATTTGGCTGGGGAATTATTATATATGCGCTTTCATATCTCACGTGGTCAATTTTCATTGCTTATGGTCTCTCCGAGGGCATTATGTCGAAATTAATTTCTCTTGCCGCTCTTTTTATTGTGGCTGCGATCGCAGGCCGCTCACTTCATTTAATCTCTTGGCGGGATATTCTTCCTTACTCTATCGGATGGGCGATCTTGATAGCTATTTTCGATGGGGTTTTGGCTTTTCCTTATGCTGGCTGGCAGATCTATTCAGAGATCGGAGTTTGGATCGGATACATCGTCGTTGTAATTACTCCGCTATTTTTTGCTGACGAGGTGTGGGTGGGGGGCAAAACAGAGAACCATCTCACATAACAACATGGAATCTTCGATTGCAGCAGCAGGAAGCGTGCCGGGGGCTCGATTTGGCGCTTTGCATGCGCATCGCTTCCTCATCAGAATTGGATTAAGTATTGCGAATGTCTTTGCTTGGATTTTCGTCTTTCAATATTTCTTCCTTCAATCACAGTCAATAACAAGCGCGCTCATTGCAACAGTATTGATGTATATAATCGCGCAAATCGCAACGATAGTGCTCACTCCATTTGCAGCCGCGCACCTACGGCTGGGCGTTAAGCGCTCAATAATATATGGTGCACTAATTTCTGGAGCCGCATATATTTATCTTGGAGCCACTTTGGCCGGCTCGTTTAATGGCGAGCCGCTGGGGTGGGGAATTGCAGTTTTTGCTGCTCTTTATGGAACATACCGAGCGCTTTATTTCGTGCCATATCAGCTGAAGGCGGTAACTCCCGATGGCGACCGCTCTCGTATGCCGCTGCTGTATGAAATCATCATTGCAACAATGCCGGCATTCGCAGGCGTGAGCTTAGCAACTCTGTCATTTGGTCCGCTGCGCATTCTTTTCGGCGCGGCTGTTTTTATGTTCATTTCAATATTGCCCCTTCTGCCGCTTAGGGATGTATTTGAAGGATTCTCGTGGTCTTATTGGAGAACATTTCGGGAACTTATCGCTCGCCGTCACAAAAAAATACTTGCCGCCTCATTTGTGGAAGGGGTGCAGGGAGCGGCGCTATTTTTGATTTGGCCCGTGGCAGTCTTTCTCATCGTTGGCTCTTCCTACCAAGCGCTGGGGATTATAGTCAGCATGACATTATTATTGGTCCTGATTCTGAGAAAAGTGTATCGCTATTTAATTCGCAGAATAGGATTGGAAGATTCGGTGTCGGCACACGCCGCTTTTGCTGCCTCGGGATGGATTTTTCGGATTTTTGCCGGCACGCCTTCAGGATTTATTTTTGCAGACACTTATTCGAATATCACTTTGCCGCGCCGTTCCCACTCAATAGATATATTTGCATACGAACAAGCTCCCGATCAGGGCTCTTACATAGATGAATACACAACTCTCAAAGAAATTGGCCTTGCAATTGGCAGAATTATCGCGTGTATTTTGTTCGCCCTTCTCTTATTATATTTTTCGGTATCAATTGCGTTCACTATCATGTTTATCCTCGCGGCAATTGCCTCTGCTTTCGGAATTGTGCTGGAGCGGTCAGCCAGACCATCGCTATATTAAAAAATGGCAGGGCTCTGCGGCCCTGCCAGGTTCACGCATCGAAGCGAGTTCGGAATCGTACGCCGCGCGCTGCGATCTCTTCCGTGATGGCGTTGGTCACCCGGCGAATTATGAGATGCAAGACCTCTCGAATCTCGCCCTTTGTGATCCGAGACCTTGCGGCCGCGAATATGACGACGCTATGCGCAGCCTGCTCTGCCGTTAGCTCGCTGCGTGTTCCGGCTCGCTCGTGATACATATCCAGGGCCTCTTGAACAAGGCCATTGAGAATTTCGGAGTTCGTTTCCATCATCAGTCCTCCTCGCTTTAGGTCGGTTCTAGCTCGGCAAGTACAATATCGCAATTCTTAAGACCGTACAATATGTATAAGAGAGACGAGCACGGCCTCCTTTCTAATTCGAATTATGCTTAAAACATTGGAT
>Ga0209542_10015560_pt1 | contig 12743 bp, 15 predicted proteins | sample RifCSPhighO2_01_FD_184028 | JGI IMG/M metagenome (GOLD analysis project Ga0209542, IMG submission 184028) | Soil microbial communities from Rifle, Colorado - Rifle CSP2_plank highO2_0.1 (SPAdes) (version 2) | ecosystem: Environmental > Terrestrial > Deep subsurface > Rock core/Sediment ...
AAAGATAATGATCAAGATGGCTCAATAGATGAAGGCTGTGATGATGACAATGATAACTATTGTGACTCTAATATACAAAAAATAGGAACCCCTTCTACTTGCACTTCAGTAGGAAATGACTGTAAGGATGATAACTCAAGGATAAATCCAGGAGCTTCTGAGTGTTGTGACTTATTAAACCAATATGATGAGAACTGTAATGGCCAAATAAATGAGATATGCGACAAAGACAGGGATGGAATAATAGATTCAACAGCGCCTTTATGTGACTCAAGCCAACAAACAATAGCAAAACAAGAGATAACCCAGACATTAGCTATGGAAATAATAAACAGAATAAGGCTTTCATTAGGCATTAAATAATAATGATTAACAATGCAACTAAAAATGAGGATAATACTTTTTTGGATTTTTTTATTGATATTAATTAATTCTAATAATATATATGCCCAATTTAAGGACAATAATACATTGGATTGTGATGATAATAATCCCAATATTTTTCCTGGAGCTATAGAAATTTGTAATGATAATCTTGATAATAACTGTAATATGGATCAAAGCATCTTATTTGACACTGATCCAAATACAGGAAAAGACTTAGATGATATTGAATGCTGCAATTTATTGTCAGCCCAATGGTCTACATCATCAACTTCAATAGGATCATTAGTCACATTAAGTGTTACAGGAACATTTGGATGCCTTAATACATTAGTTAATTTTCAAGTATTTGAGGATGATACCCCGCCGAATGCTGATGATGCTGTAACAAAAAATCCAGCAAGCGCCACCTTCCAGAATAACACAGCTGTAACAACATGGATAGCAGAGTGGCAGGATGACGGAATTGGAAATCCGGAATATTATTTCATTGCTTCTTCACAATTTGACACACAAACATCTTCTGCTCCCTTATTGATAGTATCAGAGGGAGTAGTTGAATGCGGGGATGGAAATCTGGATTTGGGAGAAACATGTTTTAGTTGTCCTAATGATGCTGGCTGTAATAATAATCAAACTTGCTTAAATCAAAATGATACATGGCAATGTGTTATTCCAGGAGCTAATCCTGTTTGCGGAAATAAAATTTTAGAAATTGGAGAGACTTGCTTAAGTTGTTCACAAGATCTTCCAACTGGATTTTGCCAGAATATCTGCAATAATAATGGGGTATGTGATATAGGAGAGACATGTTTATGTGGGGAATGTTTAGGAGAACAAAGTACTTGTATTATTGGAAATGTATGCAACCAACAAGGATTATGCTCAATTGGGATTGATGATGGATTATGTACAGGGGATGAAGATGCAAAGAATGATGATCCTGAATGCTGCAATGTTATAAGCGCTAACTGGAATACAAATATTGCTCCTGCAAATTCATTAGTAAAATTAATTGTACAAGGCAATGAATTTTGCCAAGGAAGGGACGTTTCCTTTAGTGTATTCGAGGATGAGATTGGAAGCGATACTTATGTTCCTCCAGATCCTTCATCAAAGACATTTAACAATGAAAGCAAGGCTGAATCTGAATGGACTGTAGCTAATTTAGATGACGGATTCTTCCAGGATCAAGCTGAGTTTTACTTTAATGCTTCATCTGGAATAAGTTCAATGATATCTGGGTTATTAGAAACCATTATTTGTGAGGAAGATGATAGTGATTGTGACGGGGTAAAAGACATAGATGATAAATGTCCGGATACCCCAATAGAGGAAATCAAGAATGTGGACTCAACAGGATGTGCACAAGGAGAGGCTTCTTGTGTAATAGAATGGGATTGCTCAAATACAGTATGGAGCGAATGTAATGAGCAAGGTTACAGAACAAGAGACATAACTAAATGCACATATAATGGAAATAATGAAATATGCAGGACAAAATTCAAGCCATTAGAGCAGCAGCCTTGTTTGGTTGATGAATCATTCCCAGTATTTACAACTTATAATCTATTTTTAACTTTATTATTTATATTGGTTTATTATCTAATCGGTTTTAGTAAAAGACAATAAATAAATTAATATAATTATATTTAAGTCTGACAAAATATTTAATCAGCCTCTATAATGAGCTTATTTTTCTCTGGATGGATAAAAGCTTCCTTTCCTTCTTTTAACTTAAGGAAATTTGCTATATCCTTTGGAATCATTATAGCCAACGAATTTCCAGTTTTTGTTATTTTCGTCTTTTTTCCCCGTCTTCATATGCCTTTTTCTTTAGCAGCCATCTCTATGGCTTTTGTTGTCTTTTCATCAGTAAAAGACTCTTTACAATAATTGCATACTTCTGCTGGAAATTCTCCCAAATATACTCCAAACATACTTTCTTTTATCTTAGTTCTTTTCAAAATTCCTTTTCCACATATTGGACATTTCATTTTTATCACCTTGGCATTATAGTTATTATATAAAAATCATCGCCTAATTTTTTATACTTTTTATATATGTATTTGTTCTTTTCTATAAATAAATTTCTGCGGAGCAGAATGTATGTATCATATTGGAGAGTTCTACATTATAGTATGAATATAATCTAAACATTCTTTATATTCATCTTTAAATTCCTGTTTTTTATCACCTAAAGAATTATACCATTTTTCTAACTTAGTTAATATAATTTGTTTGGCTGTTATTTTATCTTTCTCTTTAAGCACTGAGTAATAATATACTTTTATTATTTCTGGATTAATCAGAACAGCTTTATCAATGAATTGGATAATCTTTCCTTCATTAGTTGTAGGACGTGCTTTGAATCCATGGTTTAAAATACAATCAAAAACAATTTCTAATATTTTTTCGTCTTTAACATTATTATTCCTTAAAAAAGTCTCTGCGATTTTTTTTCCTTCTGTAGTGTGTTCTTGACTATCGGTAGTTATTCTACCTATATCATGTAAATAAGCCCCCAATATTAAAGCAGATTTATTCAAATTATTATTTTTGCTTAGCCTATAAGCTAACTTAACACTTTCTTTAGTAACAATTTTCATGAATTGTGGTCCAAATTTACCATTATATTTAGAATATTTATCAAAAACAAATTTTTTTGTTTTATCAATGATTTCTTGCACTTTGAACCCTCGTATATACAAACCGATCAGATGAAACACTTAAGTAATCTATATTGGTTAGTCTTTGTATCTGTCCATCAGTATAATCAAATTCTACAGACAAATATCTTAATAAATTTTGATATTGCTTAAATAAAGGAACTTTGTCCTTTTTAGATTTTACTCTTCTATTAAAAAGTAGACTAAGATATAATCTTACAAAAAGAAAATTATTTAAACAAATTTTATCTTCAATCTTATGGGCTTTTCTTTATTAGTGGGTATAGAACCAGATAAGAAAATTATTGAAAACATAAATAAAATAAGAAAATTCTTCAATACAAAGTTATATTCTGATCCGTTCAGTAAGAGTGACCCACATATCACTCTATTTATAAATAGTTTTTCCAATTATAGAAAAATTGAAAAGATAATTTTTGAAATAACTAAAAAATTTAATAAATTTAATCTAAGGATTGAGGGAGTTCATATATTTAAAAAGAATAATGTTCTTTCATCTAATTATATCTTAGTTTATAAAATATCAAACAATAAAAATCTGATAAAATTACAAAAGTTATTAATTAAGAATCTTATCCCTTTAAAAAATAAGGATTATGATAACTGGTTAATAAGTCAGATTGAGAATATAACTCCTAAATTAAGGAATAATATCATTAAAACAGGCACACCAATAGATCTTGATAAATATATATTTCATACTACAATTTGTTCAGTACCAAAAAATGAATTTGATAGAACATATGATATTATAAAAGAATTTGATATTTCTATGAGTTTTAAAGTTAGATTTATAACTATCTATATTGATAAGAATAAAAAGGGATTCAAAAAATATAAGAAAATAGAGTTAAAAGATTAATAGCGATTGTCTATTTAGACACTCTTCAGATTTAACGGCTTTGTAAAATAGGCCACTAATTCAATCTACTTTTTCATAGGATTTCATTTGTTCTCCTTATATATAGTAACTTTAAAGGGGTAAATTTATAAACAATATTAAATTGTAAAAAATATGGCAAAAACACTAGAATTAAGTGTTGTCATCCCATTATATGGGGAGTTTAACTTAGCAAGAGCCTGTGTATCAGTACAATCAATTTTATTTCAGCAAGGTATTAATTATGAGGTTATTGTTTCAGAACAAGGAGAATTTCGTAGATTTCCAGAAATGCCTAGAGTTAAACACATTTTCAAATATCATAAACCCCTACCTGATTTAAGTGATTTTAATCCTGGAAATGTGCGTAATGAAGCAGTAGCACTTGCAACTGGAGAGTTTGTGTACACGAATGATGCAGATATAGTATTTTTAGATTCATATTACTTAGCTAAATCTGTTGAAGCAATAAGGGGAAATCTAGATGAGGTTTTATGTCGTCCATTTATGAAAAGATTTCCATTAGATGAGTTTAGTGAATTTGAAAGAATGGTTCATAATTTAGGGATTGGGGAAGCAGTTGCTTCTCTTGATTTATCACAAAAATTCATTGCTACTTTGAATGGAAAATTAAGAAAACTTAGGGTGTTTGAAAAAGACAGCGTTTACCTAAAGACATTCACAGCATTCGAAGAAGACTTTCAATCTTATGTTGGAGACGATAAAAACAAAGGTAGTGAACCCATTTTTTGGAATGAGAACCGACATTGTGGAGGAAACCTATTTCGAATGAGACAATTTAGAAATGTTGGAGGATATTCTGAAGAGTTCATTAATTGGGGATGTGAGGACTCAGATTTACAATGGAAGTTTCATGAAGCGTATGATTTACAATTTTTTCCTGAAGGTTTAGAAGTAATGCACCTTGACCACCCTAAAAAATACTTCTCTCCTAAAATGTGGGCTCGTAATGAAGAAATAAGTGTACGAAGAATAAAAGAAGGTTTAGAAAAAGCTATTAAGACTGATAGGATGAACAAATTATGGCAACTCCATTAAGCTTTATTATGCCTTTCTATTGGGGGTCTTAATTATATGGCAGAAGAGAGTAAACTTCAAAGATTAAATATTGAGTTAACAAGCAGATGTAACTATGCATGTGTTGGGTGCCCCACTCATGGACTTATAAGGGGAAAAGGTTCAATGAATCCTGATTTGTTCAAAATAATATTTGATGAAGTAGGAAATAATCTTGATAGAATATTTCTATGGGGATATGGAGAGCCTTTACTTCATCCACGAGTAACAGAGCTCATTAGGTATGCAGGAAACTTCTCAGCAAAGAAAGTAATGAGCACAACAGGGGGGAGACTTGAAGACTTATCAGATGTCGAAGCATTAACACATCTTGATGAACTCATCATTTCTATCAATGGACTTACTCCAGAAGTATACACCCAACATCAAATGAATGGAGATTTGGAAAAAGTGATTCGTGGCTTAGAAAGAGTCACCCCCATACTTGCTGATTCTAGAACTCGATTTGTAATGCAAACAGTCGCTCATAAAGGTAATCTTAATGAGATTCCTCAAACTGAAGAGTTTGCGAAAAAATATGGATTCGATCTACTCATAATTAAATCATTTAATGTAATGGATAAAAAACAAGAAACATTCGATAGATTTGTACCTTTTGGGACACCATTTTCAAGATATAAAGGTGGATTAAATTATACTCCTAAAAAATCTGAAAGTGGATTATATCCGTGTGGGGAATGGATGGTTATAAACTGGGATGGTTCTGTTAATCCGTGTTGTTGGGATTATAAAGGAAAATACAATTTCGGAAATGTAGCTGTTGAAGGAGTTTATGGTATTTGGAATAATATTGCTGCTTTAAGACACAGGAACCAGATTAGGCAGGGAAAGTTCCTTGATATTTGTATAGATTGTGCCAATAGCAAAACTATTGATTCATATGTTTTAACAAGCAAAGGAGAAGATGATGTTAAAGGCATTTTATTATAATGGTCTAACAAGTATTGGAATCGAAAGCCATCCGAATCTTCTTAAAAGGATAGCTGAGAATTTAGAGTATGAAATTTTCCAAGACTATAGAATTGACTGTTTAATTAAAATAAACCAGGCAAAACAGCCTGTTGAAATTGTTAAAGATAAAAGATTCGATTATCTTTCTATAAACAGAGAAGAAAAAGATGGAGTAACTTCAATTAGATATATAAGATATAATACTCCTGTAAGGACAATTCATCAGATAAATCCTAATAATTATATTGTAGACACAAATGTTTCTTTAGATGAAGATGCCGGCCTGATTTGTATAAGAAAACATCTAAATGATCATCCAAGAATTTCTAATAAGCCATTGTTACATGCTTCGCTTATCGAACTTGGCAATCAAGGTATTCTTATTCCAGGTGATTCTAGAGAAGGAAAAACGACGCTTTCTGTTTATTTATTACAAGAGAAAAGAGCCACATTTATCAGTGATGAGAATGTAATTTTGGATTTATCAAATGGACAAGTTTATGGCCTGTATATTCCAAGAACTATAAGGGTAAGATTCAAAACAATTTCAGAGTCTAAGCTTGAAAAAGTTTTGAGTAATATCTCATTAACAAAAGCAACACAATATATTGATAGTGATGCCATCGAGAGAATAATAAGTAGTAGAAGTTATAATGTTGAAGCAGGGTTAGCGTTTTCAAGAAAATCTTTTTATGAATTATTGGGAAGTTCTTCAAAAGATAATACTTTAATTAACTTGGTTATATTTCCTAAATATACCCCAATTAAAAAAGCAGTTATCACAAAGTTAACAAAGAGCGAAGGTGTGTATCGTTTAGGGATTACAGGATTGGCTAAAAAACAAGATGCTGATCCAAAGGAATTAGGTAAATTTCCACTTACTTTAACCGAGAAATATTATAACAAAATGGAATTTTTAGAATTAAAATTCTCTGGGTTTGAGAGTTTAGTGAAAGGAGGAGTAAGATTATGAGTAAACCCTCCTATGAAAACTATTTTAGTTTAAAAATTCTTAAAGAACCAGAAGTAGATAGAAGGGGAGCAATAATCTTATCCCAAGTTGATTATATTGTTGAGAAGTCTCCATGGGTTATAAAAAAATTTTATGTTATTGAGATAAGAAGTTGGAGGGGATTGAATGAATCAAAGTATGCTCATATTAAATTAGTAGAAGATTTGTCTTTATGGGAACAAACTCTTAAGTTATTCCCTGAAGCAATATGTTTAGATATTGGTACAGCTGACTTTGTAGATACTGATTCATTTAGACCGTTAGGCTTAAATAAGGATTATAGTGGAATACAAGTTTCTCATTGGTCTGATTTTAAAAGGCCAGAGTTATTTACAAGAGCCGCCGGACTTCTTCCAAAAAGAAAATTTCTAAAACTTGGACATTTTGTTGATGGTGGATCTCCCCTAGAACTAGAAGTTAGAAATAAGAATATATATCTTGCCAAAGAATTAGGGGCTAAAATAGATGTTCCTTATTCGTATGTATTAAATAATAAAGGATTTCCTAATACAAAGGAAATTATGAACCAATATATTAATAGTGCACAGATAGGGATTCTTACTACCGCAGTAGAAGGGATAAATAGATTTAAAATGGAATGTTTATCAACAAATATTCCAGTGATAGTCCCAGCGGACACAAGTTATCCTACTAAGAAGCACATTAATGAAGAGACGGGGGGCTTTTTTAATCCAACTCCAAAGGATCTTGCTAGAAAAATTGAAGATGTAATTGAAAACATAGAAAAATATAATCCAAGAGACTATGTAAAAAAGATAACAGGCAAATCTATATCTCTTCAGAAACTAAAAGGTGCTCTTAAAGAAGCATGCAAAATATATGGAGAAGAATATTCATTTGATGATGTAGATTGGGATGGTAGAAACCAGAGTTTAATATGGGGGAAAAGAGTATTTGAAGTACTTGATAAATATAAGATTTAAAATATAAATAAGATATATAATCCATCTAGATCATGATGTAAGATGGAAATTTATAAAATGAGTCTTTTAATTAAAGTAGTAAATAATAAAATTGTGAATGGAGAATTTAGGATTATATTTAGAGGATTCTCTATAGCCGATCCATATAAACTTGAGAATAAAGATAAAGTAGATGTAAATAGACTTATAAAAGAAATAAAAGAAATGGGAGGGAATATTGTAAGGATACCCATTCAGCCAGATTTATGGCAAGTTTTCCCAAATTTCTTAGAAAGATATGTTGATAAAATAGTTAAAAGCTGTAAAAAACATAAGATATATTGTATAATTGATTGGCATGCCATAGGAAATCCTGTTAAAGGAGAAACAAGGATGAAAGATTATTTCATAGAAAAAAAAGGAAAAAAATACTATCGGTATGAATCCAATTTAGAAATATGTAAGAGGTTTTGGAGAGAAGCAAGTAAAAGATATGGGAAAGAGGAGAATGTTCTTTTTGAGATATTTAATGAACCTGCCCCTGGAGAAAAAGATAATATAGAGAAGGGACTATCTGCTTTATTCTGGAAAGAGTGGAAAGAAAAAGCGGAAGAAATAGTTAAGGTTATTAGAAAAAATTCAAAAAATATAATACTAGTGGGGCCTATAAAATGGTCTTATGATCTATCAAAAGTAGTTGAATATCCTATTAATGCAGAGAATATAGCTTACTCAGTTCACCCTTACCCCATTCATAAAGATTGGAAAAATAATTTTGAGAAAGCGATTAATAAACTCCCCATAATTGTAACTGAATGGGCATTCAAAGAAGTTACTAAAGCTGATTTTTTGAGAGCAACAAAAGAGGATTATGGGGATTATATACTAGATTATATGGAGAGTAATGGTATTGGGTGGATCGCTTGGTGTTATGATAATGAATGGGGGCCCAAAATATTTATTTCTTGGAAAAAAGAAGATTATACTAAATGGGGAAAATATATAATTGAAAAATTAAAAAAAATAACTGTAACATAAAATGAAAAATGTCTTACTCATTTCATTAAATTCAGGAGGAACGATGGGCCATGGTAGAATAATTACTTCTTTAGCAAATCATCTAATTAAATCAAAAAATAAGGTTACGATTGTTTCAGAAGTAGATTACTCTCATTTTTTTAGTTTGAGTAAAAATGTTAGAAAAATTTTTGTACCTAGTACTAAGCATGTCAATTATACTATTGGGGGCATGTACAATTATAAGCATAAAAGTAGAATTATAAATATTCTTGAAAAAGAAAAAATTGATTGTATAATTTTTTCTACATTTTTTGATCCTAATCTAGTAAAAGAAATTAAGAAAAGAAAGATTAAAGTAATTCTTTTAAGTTATCCACTTAGAGATACTTTCCGAAAGGCGTTAATCAATAATAAAGCATATGATTTATTTGATAAAGTAATTTCTCTTTATGATCTTTCAACAAATAGAAGACGATTGAAGAACGAAATATTAACTAATCCTTTAAAGATAATCAAAAGTAACCAGAAAAGGAATCCAAAATTTGACATTCTTATAACTTGTGGTGGGGGTGGCAGACCATCTTCTACAATTTTTATGAATAAAGTTCTTAACGCGTTAGACCCAATTTTAGAAAGAGAAAATTTAAGAATAATTTCAATTTGCGGAAAATCAAATAATAAAAAGAGGGTGAAAGGGATAAGATTTATCAAATGGTCAAAGAGATTTGAAGATATAATAGCGTCTTCAAAATTAATAATTTCAGAAGCTGGATACTTTACAATACTTGATTTAATTAACAATAGAAAATCAGCGATTTTTATTCCTGGCATAAGAATAATAGATAATCAAGAACTTAGGGCATTAACGCTTGAGAGATTTAGGATAGGAAAAGTTTATTTCTCATTTGAAAAAGAACAAAAACTAACAAAACTAATTAGAGAATTTCTTGATAAAGATGTGAATAATACTGCGAAGTTTGCGGAAATAAAAAAGAGATTCTATAAACATAAAGATTTAATGCCTGTAATTTTGGGGGAATTAAAGTGAGAGTAATGTATATTTGTGGGATGTATCTCCCTTCCCATGGTGGGGCTGAAATGAGTATGTATAGTCTTCTTAAAGGTCTTCAGGAAAATTTTGGTTGGGATGTTATTGTAGTAACAGATTCGAGATATGAAAAAACAAAAACTAATAATCTATTTAATAAAATAAAGATTCAGACCGTAAATCACAACACGAGAATTAAGGAAATTGAAAGTTATATTTTAGATTTTAAACCAGACATAGTTCTCACTCAACTTATGTGGAGTGATATTGCTCTAAAATTAGCGAAAAAATATAATATTCCTTCAATAATGAGGGTTTGTAAAATACCTTTAGAGTTAGATTTAAGTGAAAGTTCAGACTATTCACCAACTAACATTATTACAACATCTAATCATGTTAAAAATTATATTAAAGAGAAATGGAATAGAGTTGCACAAATTGTACAACCATTAGTGGAAACAGAAGAATATATGGTTTTAAATAAAAAATTTAATTCAATAAATAATGAATATATCTTTATGTTTAACCCTTTAGTAAGAAAAGGAGGAGAAGTTTTTAAAAAGGTAGCAAAACAATTACCAAATAAAAAATTTGGAGTAGTGCTGGGTTGGTCATCTCTCAAAGAAAATTCTAATTTCAATAATTTTTCAAAAAAATATATAAAAAGAGTAACTGAATCGGAGGGCTCAAAATTTAGTGGTTCATTACCTGAATATGTAAGCTTTAGCGACTGTGATAATGTTAAAGTGTTTCCTTCAGAAGATGATTCAAAAATTTTTTATGAACAAATGAGTATTCTCCTAATTCCTTCTCAATGGGAAGAAGCATTTGGAAGAGTTGCGATAGAAGCGATGGTAAATGGTATCCCAGTTATCGCGAGTAATATTGCAGGATTAAAGAATTCAGTTGGGAATGGAGGAGTGCTTATTCAAAAAAATGATGTTAATGTATGGGTCAAAGAGATTTTAAAATTTGATGATAAAAAATATTACGAAAAAATGTCTGAGAAAGCTAAGAAATGGGTTAAAAATAATTATTCAGGAGACAATATTCTCAAGGAGAATGTAAACTTGATTAGGAATACAATTAAAGAAGCTATCTCTCAGCTATAAATTTTCTATTAATTCAAACTCTAAAATCTTTTGAATAATACACAAAGATTATGACCTAGAATTTTTAAAAGCAATTTTGTTAATTTTGATGATTTTAGATTCTAGTCTATTACAATCAATATACTTTCCTAGAGGTATATCTCCAAATTTTGCACCAACAGCCACACCAATTTTTTTAAGAAGATAATGGCTTTTTTCAAGTTCTTGAACACGGTTAAATAAGATTTTCTATTTAAAACTCTACCCCATAATGCATCAATATTATCTGCACCAGGAGTAATGATGCCAAGCCCAGTTATAACAACTTGTTTCATTTACTATTAATAAATGATTACAATTTATAAATCTTTGTAATTTTCTTATCAATCATAATTATAACGGTGATATATAATTAAATTAATTCTCTTATTGAGTGTGATATTTAGAACAAAGAGATAATTCCGCTAAATACTTTTGCTCCGTCAAAGGGCCCGAATGGTATCATGTTGAAGAAGAATAATATTATATTAATTCTTTTTGTTAATGCTAAAATAGTCATCTGTTTTGTGGATAGTCTATTATGATATTTTAATATCAAATAAGCTATCCCCCATAATAATAAATTAGTAAATGGGCCCGCAAAAGCAACTATAGCACTATCTAATGGATTTGTAAATGGAATTGAGACATAACCTGGAACCAGAATTAAGAAAGGGGATCCTATTGCTTTTAGAAATACACCAAGGGCCAATCCCAGATAACTAGCAAAGAATTCTGCATTCAATCCGAGAAATATTGCTACAAACTTGTGCATTAATTCATGTAATATGACAGCGGGAGCTGCAACATAAACAGACAATTTTAATGAATCATAACTTGACATAGAAGGAAATCTCATAAATCCTGAGAATATGTAACCTATTCCTATAGTTACTATAATCATCCTTACTATTTCAATTAAAGAAATCATTTTTATGAAGCTATATACAATCCTTCTTCTAATTCAGGCTCTTCAGAATCTGTTTCACTATATTCATCAATTATTCTTCTCTGCATTATTTTTATATATTTCTTAGTTTTCATAATTATCATAATATGATTATATTTAAAAGATTTTCCATTATTCTCATTTGAAATATTTTCTAGTCCATTTATTATATAAATATCTCAGTTCTTTCATTATTATATAATCTTCTTTATCATCTCTTGACAATGAACCTAAACACTTCTTTAAACCAATACCCTTTTTCTTAGACTTTACATTATTTAGATTTTTCATATAACATTATAACTACCTTAATATATAAATCTCCCTTTTGAAGTTTAATTATATTTAAAAGTCTGTAAAACATATTATGTTTATGTACAGAAAATTTAATCCTAAAGATATTAAGTATGATTCTTTGTTCAAGAATGTGCTAATGGAGGAATTTTCAGGAAATAGCCCTCCAGCAGTATTTGTAGGATCGAAATTATATCCAAATTTAAATGTCGGAATTTTAAGTCCCCCTGAAAAAGTGGAAAACTCATGGATGTATGATGCCCAAAAATATTGGTCTGAAAAAGAATTTACAATAAAAGACATATTAAACTTTAGAGCCAGGTTAATCAATTCAAGGTTTAAGGCAAATATAAATGATGTCAGG
>Ga0209542_10015561_pt1 | contig 12742 bp, 14 predicted proteins | sample RifCSPhighO2_01_FD_184028 | JGI IMG/M metagenome (GOLD analysis project Ga0209542, IMG submission 184028) | Soil microbial communities from Rifle, Colorado - Rifle CSP2_plank highO2_0.1 (SPAdes) (version 2) | ecosystem: Environmental > Terrestrial > Deep subsurface > Rock core/Sediment ...
CCATTATCTTTGGTATGAATGACCAGCACAGCCCCCTTAAGCTCTTGGTAGGTATTCTCAAGATACTCGGCCACCTCATTGCAATTTTTAGTATCGTCTGTCATTACGAACAATACCGCCTTCTTGCCTAGCTTCATATGCACATCGTAGGCCTTCTTCCATTCCAAATAGCCAAGGTGAATATAGTCCTTGTACTTGTCACTGTATTTGGAGGTCTGATGCTCTTGCAGTTTGGCCCGGCTGGCAGAATCGGGCAGGACCGGATGTTTAACTACATTTTGATGGATAGCCTCAACCAGAGGATAATCGGAGACTGTTTGCACGAAGATTGAGCCGTTGTTGTGCTTGGGGGTAGCTGTTACGTCCACTTGCAGGCTTAAGCGACCACCTTTCATCACAAGGCGGTTATGGATGTCCTCAATGGCCTTAAACCATGCGAGGCGTGGATCGTGGATATGGTGGGCTTCGTCGTTTAGCACCACAAGCTCGTCTACATTGCGGACAATATCGCCGAGGTCAAGCTTGGACTCATTGGTCGCTCCGGCTGGCTTAGAGCCGAGGAAGTAGTTGGCTGTGTCTTCGTCTTCAAAACTGGCCGATTCAGTTGCACCCTCATATACCCGGTGAATGTTGGTAAGGAATATGTTGCCGGTCTTACGTACTGTGCCGATCTCGTCTTGGATGTGCAGGGTCATTTGAAAGTCATTACGCCAATCTCTGCCTTGGTGGCCATTGTCTGGCAGGACCGGATCGTCAAAGAAGATTTTGAGACTATCAAAGTCTGCACGAATACGATCAAGCACGATAATGTTAGGAGTAATGAGTAAGAAGTTTCGGGCCAGATCCGAACCTGCTTCATAGAGCTTGTGAAAGTAGCTCCATGCGAGTATGAGTGATAATACTTTAGTCTTGCCCGATCCCGTCGCCATCTTGATGACATAGCGAGCCCATGACTCATCGAACATGCCGGCTGACACAGCCTTAGAGCTATCAAAACGGATGAGGTCGTACTTCTCCCGTGCCTTAGCCACCTCGTAGAGCCAAATAATCGTCTCCACGGCCTCACGCTGAGCGAAATAGTATTGGAACTGATTTGTTTGACCATCTTTGTTTTCAATGTAGTGGTCTGTCAGGAACCACCACTTAAGCAAGGTCTTGCTGGTCTCACTTGCTCCATCGTAATCACTTAACCGCCAGTCACGCACCTTCTTGCGGAGTTCTGCCACTAGTGGCGGTAAAAGTTTCTCATAAGCCTGATCTCGCAAATTCTCATCAGCCGGGAACCAGCGATCAGCCGGATCGAGTATCTCGTATGGCGACTTAGGAAATTTAGGTGATAGGGCCATAAAAGTTAAATAATACTACCCGTACTCCACCAGCTCTTCAAATCAACCAGAATTTTATTTCTGTTTGATTCATCCTCGACTTTGTTAATCTGGGATGCTTTCCCTCCTAGGTCATGAAAACTGTGTCCGGAATGATATATATCCTTACTGTCTATGATTATGTAGCGATCGTGACATTGACCATTCTCTCGTGCCTCAATATCTAATCTTGGGTATTGAGTTTTAAACTTCCCAAGATCAACGCAAAAACTATTGAAATTCTTATTACCATTATTTCTTGTCAGCAATCTAACTTTCACGTTACTATCAATAATATATGGCTCTATGATAGTAATGGTTGTTGGGTGCAAGAAATTATCCTCAATCCAGATCTCTGTACTTGCTGAACTAAAAATTTCTCTTAATATCTTTACCGCATCAAATGGTTGTCCGCCGCTAAAATACGTCTCGCTAACTGACGTGGGTTCTAGAGGATTATCAACAATCTCCTCAATTAAGGCTTTCCATGGGCCTAATTTTGATTCCGCTGTTGTTCGATTGTGGAAACCTGACTTAAGCATAAGCCTAAATCCAGAATTAAGTTTCTTGTGCTTCAATATTAGCGTTTCATCAGCCAACTCTATGGTTATTTGTCCCAACTCAGTTGCAATTTGTGTCTCTAAATCTGCTAGTCGCTTATTTTCTAGAATTTCCTGGTCACCTAATATGTAGCACTGCCTTATTTCATCCAATAATATGCTCAGCCTATTGACATAGTCGCCATCTTTTCTAGGCGATTCCCCTGGAAACTCCAACGGACCTAAGTGTGCATGTTTGCCTAATACGTAAGATTCTTCTTTTAGTAGTGCTGTAAGTGGTTCAATCAAGTGTTCTAGTTTATAGATCTCTTCTTTATTATTGTCCGTCAAATACTGCTTCTTCTTTAGCCTTACAAGTTTTTCTTTCCAAACTAGGAGCAGTCTGTGCGATAGCCTCGCCAGATTCCCGATCATGCTATTTGGAATATTGATCTCTATCTCGAATGGCTCACCATCATAGTGTCTATTCGGGTCATCATAATTAAGATTATGTTTATCTATCTTGGACGCAATATCACTATAAGCCTCGATAAGGTCTTGGAGCTCCTCTTTTATCACATTGTCTTGTTCTTTTTCCTGTAGATCTTCTAGGCGAGGGAGAAACTCGGTAATGGCAAGACGAAAATATTTTAATGTCGATGCGTATAATTCACTCATACATTCACTTCGATTATCTTCATCGTGTCGTTGCCGAATATGTCTACGACCTTTATGGCTATCTTCGCTTTACTCTTGCCAAGTTCTCGATCAACACTTGTAAGCTCTAGGTTACGATCCTTTTTGGTGCGAAATGACTGCCATTCGTTCTCGAACACATAACTACCAGTCCACGCCTCCTCAATGGCTCCAGTCTCCTCATTCTTAGTCCGAACAATTTCTTGTTTGCTCTCGAAGTTGAAGTCAATAGCCCAATAGTCAATCCAGTCCGTCCACTTCTTGGTAAGTAGCTCACGCTTCAAGATGCCCTCCTTGTCTTTGGTAACTTTAATAATCTGCCCATTCTCGACGATAAGCTTCTTGCCACCGGCCTTGAGATTTTCTTCTACTTCCTTGATAGAATCTTGGTTGTAGAACACGGAGAAGTCCGTGAGCTCAATGGCCACTGAACCCTTCTTCACTATCGGCTTAACCTCTATATAGGAGACATCGTGGAAAACAACCTGATTCTTCTCTATCGCTCGTTTGTCAAAGACATCACGAGGGATGTACTTGAGGGCTAGATCAATGCCCTTGCTCTTAGCTTCCTCTTGGATGTGCGGGAATAGGCCCATCTCAAACTCAAAGGCCAGCACGTCTATTTTAGTAATTTTCTTCTCGACACTCTCGTTGATAACCGCCTCCACAAAGAGGCGTGAGACTGGCAAATTGATGGGACCGATAGCAATAAGCCTAGAGTTCTTCTTGCCGTGGAAGGTCTTAAAGCCGTCAAAAGCCTCTGCTTTGTATGCAGACAAAATAAGGGCTACAAACTCCTTCTCCTTCTGAGCGATCTGTTTCTCCTTATCTGCTTCTCGTAAATTTGGATTGATACCAATGTAGTGCTGACGTTCATACTTGCCGAGGTTAAGGATCTCAAAAGCCCGGTAATCCTTACCTTCCTTCTTGAGCTCTCGTTGCACCCCAATCATCCGCTTGCGTGTGGTATGTATAGCAAACTTCCCCAGATCGCTACCAATCCACTTGCGACCTAGCTTCTCGGCCACAGCAAGAGTTGTCCCCGAACCAGCAAAGAAGTCTGCCACAATGTCACCCTCACTTGAAGAAGCATTAATAATACGTTGAAGTAATGCCTCCGGCTTTTGAGTTGGGTAACCTTCTCCTTCTTGAGCCTGAGAATTTATTGGGAAAATATCTGTCCATATATCTTCAATTGGTGTGCCTTGTGAATCATCCAAATAACGCTTAACCCTTGGCTTCCCAGATCCAGTAAACACGATAAGGCCTCTCTCCATGCCATCATTAATTCTGTCTTGCGACCAGATCCAGTGTTTTCCTGGTGGTGGGTCCAGTAATATATCAGCAAAATGTTTCGCATCACCTTGTCCTTTTTGTGTAAAATCGGCAAGCTGATACTTCCTACCAGTGGCTTCTTCCACATTATTGTAGTGTGTGTCTAATCTAGCCTCGTCATGGGCAACATGGAGCTTGTTAAAAAAATAATCTTTAGATTTTGCATAAGCAAAAATAGAATCATGGACATTACCAAACGACTTTGCTTGTCCTTTCGAAGATCTAACCTTTTGCCAGATAATCTCGTTTATGTAGTTACTTCTCCCAAATATGTCATCCAGAACCGACCTCATATAACTATTCACCCGCCAGTCACAATGAACATAAATACTCCCATCTGGTGCGAGTAAATCTCGCATGAGAGTAAGGCGTTCATAAATCATAGCAATAAAGCTATCGGCACCTTTGCCCCATGTGTCACGATAGGCAAGTTCTTCAAGCACTGATGGCTCTTTGGTAAATTCTTCATCGCCAATCTCTATGTTCATAGAGAAGTCCGCTCCCACATCGAAAGGGGGGTCGATATAAATAAGCTTTATGCCTCCTTGTTCCTCAATCTCTTGGCGTAATGGACCGTTCTTGAGGCTCGAGAGGATAAGTTTGTTATCGCCCCAAATGAGCTTATTGGTCCAATCACTAACTTGACGCCCTCGTGTATCAACGTCAAAAATTGATCTTTGAACCTTGAGATCCTTCTCGCTCCTCGGCTCATCCACTTGCTCAATAACTTGGAAGGGCAGGACGACATTAGTAACCTCTGATGTCTTGCCATTCCACACTAGCTCAACCTCTCGCTTGTCCTCAAACAATAAGAAGCGGTACTTATCCGGCAATGCCTTATTAGCCTCAACGTACTTGGCAATATCTCGTTTTTCATTATCTGATAGGTTCATATGGTTAGTACTTATTTCCCACAGATATGCCCTTAATATCCCCATGGAACATATTCTCAATTTCCTCGAGCCTATACGGCTCAAAACGTCTAAGATACTCTATTACCATCTTCGTGTGGTGTTTTGTATCTCTCTCAATATGATCCCACGAGGTGCTCTCACTGTTGAGCTTGCCAGTAATTAAGTTAACGATCTTTCCAAACACATCAAATAACGAATGGAGCTCTTCTTTTGTAATGGCTGGTAATTCGGGCTTATTGATATCATTATGGGCTAGCCATTTGTCACGATAGATCTTGAGTTTGTTTAGTGCTTCTTCGTTTACATTAAGCATGTTCTTTATTTCCAACAGGTCAGAGTGAGCTACACCCCTGAATTCCTCGACTAGACTGGCTAGAAAAACACGCCCTTGGCTTTGGTTATATTCTTTGAATGCCTCAGCGGTAAGACTTCTGAGATTACTCTCTGTAAAATTAACGATCTTGTTTATGTGTAGCGATTGGTCTGAAGCGTCAAATAATTTAGCAAGCTCGATAAAGAAATATACTCGCATAGATTCTTTGGCTATAAGAAGAAAGTTTTTATAGTTATTTAGTACAGCAACATTAGCCATCGCTTCCATTTCTCCTGCTATGTTTGGATCACCTACTTCCAGCATTCCCTCATACGCATAAAAGGCTGAAAGGGCATTAAAATACCCACTGCGAAGTATCTTGGTGTACTCCATCAGTGTCTTAAACTCTGTGTTCTCTTTATTATTGTGTATTTGATCGGACATGTGGGTTTAATTTACTCTTTGTCAAGCCCAGTTTATCACATTTTTGACCAAATTATAGCCTGCTAACTCAACAAAAAACGGTGGCCGAATTGACCACCGCTTAATGTTGGAAGTTGATGCCCTAGATTCGCTCTACGTTACTGACCTCAAGACACCCCTCGGTGATTTCGACCGGGACCTCTTCGAAGAGAGTCGCATTGTTGAGCATGCGCCTAGCCTTCCTACGGGCATCTACGTTGCTTGTAGCCTCAATCTCTACAACCAGTGGCTCTGTTTCTCGAAGCCATACTCTGTACTTTGGCATGGTCACCTTGTTATTGAGCACCCTTAAGCTCTCTGATAGCCTCGCTGGCGTCTGCCTTCGAAAAGCTTGGGATTTGAGCTTCCCAGCGAGCTCTTGCCTCCCCATCATTCACGTTTTGCAGGAGTTCGTAGAGGTAGGATTTCTGCTTGTCAGTGGCTTCCTGAAATCCTTGCTCCTCTTTGGTGTCGTAGATAGCGGAGACTGGCACAGATGCACCAAGCGATTGAGAGTTCGTAGCCGGAACCAGCACATCGAGTATCTTGGTAGCTTTAACCACAGCCTCGATAAGCGAGCTGTTTAGTGCCATGTGTACCGACTTCTCCACATAGCGACTCATTTTGGAGATTATGGAGCTTCCATGCCCGTAGCCTATGACCTCGTTGCCCTTTTTGAGTTCACAGTTGAAGGCGATAATGCCGGGGACATGAGAAAATCGCTGGAGTGTATCGTCATCTCTGGTGAAGGTCGCTGTTAGAGCGTATTGGCCTAAGCATTTATTGATCTCCTGCTGGACTGGATGATTGCTATCGCTAACGTCGAAGGCTGGCTTACTTGGCTTGCTCCATCTTTGTGAGGGAGATGATGGGCGGGGCTTGTACTGATAACTTGTTGCTGTTGCGTTCATAATTTTGATTAAATTTACTAATTGTTATTACTTCGTTTCCATACTTAACCTCGATTTCGCTCCCGATTTGGAAGCCTGAGTCAGTAAGGAAGCGATTTGCTAGCCGGATCATTGGTGTTGATTTGCCATCACCCGGGGCATAAGTTACGGTCATCATTCTTTTCATACCTTCGCCTTGACTGGCTCGACTTGGTTGATAAAGAAGAGATTGATCTTGCGGGGCCACTTCTTGACCACATTGCCTTTCTCGTCTTTCTGCTCGACTATGGTGATGCTCTTGAGGGCCTTGCTTCCTCGCTTCGGAACCATTCCCACGTCCAACCAACTCCGGTAGCTGCGACAGTTATGAAGCGGTTGATATTCGGCTCTCGCCTTCGGGCCAAACCTTTGCTCGATTTGATCACCCACGCTCTCAAAAGTTGCAGTACTGCCGGAATAATTAGTTGGCATTTCTTCTAAGAGATCTTTGATTGCTTTCATGTTAGTCATACTAAACACGCACACCCGACATAGAGTGCAGAAAGGTCTGTGTTTTATTTATAAATCCTTCTAATTAATCAAGTGGTAAGTTTCCTGTGAATGATGAGAGGAAATTTAGGGCTGTAAATACATGATTAATAACTACCTTATAAGGCTAGATGCAATGGTGTAGGTACCTTAATGCTAAAAGAGGTTGGGGGGGTCTTTCGGGAGCTTAAAGGCCAAGGCTGTGGATGTTACAAAAGGAACCGAGGGGCGGTCTTTCTTGTTTTTGGATCCTCTTTGATATATCGCAGGCCCCCAAAAAATTCGCCACCAAAATCTAGGATATCGGCCAGGGCAAAGAACTTGCTAGGTTGGCAGAAACGAGATGGGCTTCAGATATACTTAATTGGTGCCCTGGACACAGCCTACAAAATATTTGAAAAGAAAGGAGTTATTGAATGAAAAAAGGTTTTACCGCCTCCTCTCGTCTCAAACGAACTTTATTGATCCAGACACCTCTTTTTTGTTTTACATGGGATTAGTGGCTTTGATTGGCGATGAGCTGCGAAGGAATAAGTTCGTTCGCCTACCGCATTTGGGTGATTTTGCCCTAGTTGAGCAGAAGCCTCGTCCTGCTTGGATGGGCAAGCTACATGCTGTTATTGGTAGCCGGGAGATCTTGAAGTTTTACCCCAAAGAACGGCTAAGGAGATACTTCGCCATGAGACAGGGTTCCCCTCGTTTTAATGAGGTATTACCACCTCCGGCAATTAGATAATCCCTGTCTATCGGGATATTTGGCCTATCTTGGGTTGGTTGTTTTGAACTCGAACCTTTGACAGGGCTTAAGAACAGAGTATCGTAATGTGTAAGCAAGATTGTAACAAACCAAGCAATTTAGGAATACATGCCTAGCACTAAATGCATAACAATAAGGCAACCAGAACCTCATGCGCTCGTAGGATTGAGATTTGAGGTCAAAGGACTCGTACCGAAAGATTGGCTTCTGTATGGCAAGTACGGGCTTGGAGTTAACTGGTACGATGTGCGTGGTAACTTTATAAACGTATGTAGTCCCACAGCAGAAATACAACCGAGTGTATTTAATAAACTCAAAAAGTCGCTTAGGTTCACTTGTCTGGTCGATCTGAATCCCTTCCAGCAGTCACAACATCCAAGGGGTTTAGTACTTGAATTTAAGTGTCGAGACAATGAGTCTTCCTTTTTGCCATTGATAATTGAAGGGTTGGATCGGTTGGGTGATTCTGAACGCAAGGCTCTAGTCGGGATGTTGGACGACGCTGTTAAGCAAGTATTGCGCCGAACGTCTCTCCATGAAGAGTATCGGAAGGAATTGGCGGAGGTGAGAGTGAGATCAGTCATGGACGAAGCGCTCTTAAGCGAACTCTCGGGCATACTAGAAGAATCAGACACAGCCCTCGACCCATTCACTTATTCTTACGAGGATACTCGAGAAAGAGAGATAGCAGATAAGTACGCTGAGGTCATTCAGTGGAGAGGACCAATATTAGGAGGAGTTGTGTGTCGCATTAACGGATTTGAGATAACCGTCTATAGCGGAGATCATAGACCGCAACATTTTCATATAATCCACCGGGGACGAGGCATAGATGCACGTTTTTCGTATCCACAGATCGAACTTATGAGCTATAAGAAGTCGATAAATAAGATAGGTAGTGCAGAAGTGAAAAAGATCCAGCAGTGCGTCCGAAAGCCAGACAATCTAGCAAAGATGCAAGGATATTTTGATAAGCAAGTGCTAACATAACTCTAGCATAACGTATTCCCACTTTCCTGCTCATGATTGTGAGCACAATACGATCTTCAACAGGCTACCCGCACATTCCAAAGTCGTTCGTACTCCATGGTTGCTAAGCTCTGAGCGCAAATCAGCACATATATCCTCACCATTTAAATAACCCCTATACATCGGGACGTTCGAGGGAACCTGCACACGGGGATATCCTTGTTATACTACTGGCATATGGATAAGGGACCAAAATTGGCCGGTATTAAACCATTCCTCAAAACGGCCAATGGCCTCATAAGGAAGAGGATCAAGACCATTGAGGATATAAAGGGGTTCTACGTTGGAATTAATGGACTAGCGGCACAAGTAGTTTCAGGCTCGGCAGTTGCAAATACAATTAGATTGGAGAGTAATGCTGACAACCTCAAACTCCTCAAAGGTATAGCTTCTATCCTTGCATATGGAGAAGCGGCCCGGAGATCACCATTATTTGCAGATGCATCTCTGGCGACATTGGAGGTAGGAGCCTTTCTAAGAACCAATCCCCGAATCAAAACCAACGAGAGAGTTATCCAAAAGGAGGCCACTCTCTACTTCAATACCTTGGCAAACAGGGTTAAGAAGCTGGAGGATGAGGCTAAAATTAGCAAAGAGGATCATGTACAAATTGAGGTCTTGAAAGAAGAAATCCGGCAGATTAAAGAGGCTGGCACATCCTCCGTGGTTGAGAAAGATATATCCGTTGGATTTCTTGGGTACAAAGACCGCTCCATTCATTACAAGGGCAGCAGGATGAAACTCGCTCACCAATCTGTTAAACTCTGCCGACTGCTTATGGAAAACCCAGATGCCTACGTCGATGACAGTACGATCGGGAAAAGAATCACAAATAATGGACCTCTAACACACGAAAGCATACAGAAAGCGGTCTCAAAACTTCGCTGTGATCTTAGAGAACAACACTGCAAACTAGCCATAGAACCCGTTAATAAATCAGGCTACAAATGGACGACTGCAAATATTCGTTAAATATTCGCTAAAAGCGAACTAAAAAGCGAAGAATCAGCGAAAGGCCCGGTAGACAATACATGGGTCTTTTTTATTTGGGTCGGTAGAGACAATTAATTAGGTTAATTCTAAAATATATGACAGACAATAAAGTAACTGAGCATAACAAGAGCAAAGAGGCCAGGAAAGGCAAACACACCACGACTAGTAAGATTCTAGAGACGAAGCCGGGTTACGACAATATGGCGGGGATCACTTCGTGCTTATCGAAGGTCATGGATGGTTTACACATAGATTTCGTCGGGGTTGATGAAGGTGGGTCGATCAAAAGTTTTGTAGTTCTTACTCTGCACGACAAAGCAATAGCTGGATATGAACTGAAGTGGCCATACGTCATTCCAGCAAAGGGCAAGTTACATGACGTGCACACTAGTCTTCTAAAACTAGGGGGGTTGAACATGTAATATGACGGAGATTAAAGCCAATGTTGGTTGCAGGCTGGTCGTGTGTATGCACGACAAGGAAGACAGTAGGGCGAAGATAACCCTTGAGGGGCCTTCCACAGAAGAGTTGAAGGTCTACAATGAGCAGGGTTACGGAATCTTTGAGACGGCAAATGCCTTTCTCGCCACCAAAGAGCAGGTGGAAGCACTACGAATCAAGAAGAACAAACAAGCCTCAACTAAACGCCAAAAAGAGTTTCTCTCCCAGTTATTAGAAGTGTACGCCGACTTAGACGTGACCAAGGAGGGTGATGGCATACCGGAAACGGAGCGAGAAGAGATGAAGAGTAAGCTTCTGACAGAGCTAAAAGCACATTGCCCCGCATCGTCCTATGTGATCACCAAGAATGGCATACAACCACACTGGCGGATTGATGAGCCGAGCGTTGATCAAGGCACGCAAGAGGCATACACAGACGTAATAAAGGGTATTACCCAGTGGTCAAAGAGACATGGGAGCAAGGGTGACCCCATACACGACGTAACACGATTCTTAAGACTGCCTGGCTTTTACCATCACAAGGGTGAGCCTTACTTGGTAACCGAAGAGCCAGGGACCGATAAGATGTATACACTGGACGAGCTTAAAGCATCATTCCCACTATCTAAAGCTGTTACTGCAAGCCGGGATATTATAACTCCCGCCGTCGCAACAAACAGTCTTTACCAACAGGTACGAGAGCTAGACATTGAACGGGTTGCCATTGACGCATGGCGAGAAATTGGGCATGAAGCAAATTTTGACGACAAGGGGCATCTTGTTGTGGATGGGCAGGTCACCGCCACCTTCAAGGGCAAACTTGGAAATGGTAACTACATGGCTACCACAAGTGGTGACTACCCAGCCAAGGGTGATCCACTCGAATACGCAACCGACACGCTAAAAATGAACCGCAGGGAAGCGTTTAACTGGCTGTGTGGTAAATATGGTATTGGCGGCCAAAGCATGGAAACGAGCAAGAATGTCATTGGTGCGTTATCTGATCCTGTAACCGCAGAGCAATTAGGTAGGGAAGAATTTGCCCCCGAAACATGGGTAGTTGACCGACTGGTGCCAGAGAACCAGATTACAGTAATATCGGGTGCATCAAGTAGCTTTAAAACCATGAGCGTGCTCGATTGGGCGCTAAGCGTTGCTGTTGAAGGTAAGGCTTACGGACAATTCAATACATTGAAGTCTCCTGTCATGTTCATTAGTGAGGATGGCGATCATAAGAGGGTAATACAGAAGAGAATTAAGCTCCTAGCGGGAAGTGGACCCAATAATCTGTACCTATGGCTAGGTGTTGGGTTCAGAGTGACAGAAAGCTCCGTTAGAGACTTACTCACAAAGGTTAGGAAGTACGCCATCAGATTCATAATATTTGATTCCCTTCGAGGCATAGTGCCTTCAGAGTTTAAGGAGATAGATGCAAACTCTGTTCGTCAGTTGATTAACATGCTAAGACCCATTACTACTGCCGGAGCTACGATTCTGATTATTCATCATGACAGAAAGAAGCCAGCATCCGGTCGTGGATACACAAGCAAAGATCCTGGAGACCTTGGCGAAATGATGAGCGGGAGTGGCGATGTTAGAGCTGCTGTTGACTGCCATCTGTCTATGAGAAGTGGCAAGGACAAAAAATCCGACCAGGACTATATTGTTGTCACACAAACTAAATGCCGGCAGGAGGAACTATTGCCACCTTTCCGGGTCTTAATAAACAAGGAGATGGACGAAGAGGGTAAAACCACGAAACTATGTCTCGTTTATGACAGTGAATATGCACCAGATAATGCAGAGGAAACTATAATCAAAGCTAAAGAGGCCATTCTTGAGTTATTGGCTAAGAGCAATGACAAGTATGTATGTAGGCAAGTAATAATTGAAGCCGAACCAGCTGGGCTAAAATCAAGGAAGGTCGATGAAGCCTTGGCATCGTTAGAAAATGACGATAAAACTATTGCCTCGAAGACAGGCAAAGAACTTGGCAAGCTCAAGGAGGAAGCCAGAAGGAAATTTTACTACATTCCCGCCGAAGAAGCTGAAGACTAAGCTCTATTGAGTTGGCACGGCTAGATTAAACATCCTACAACTTCTCACGTGCACTCTCTTAAGAGGAGTGCAACGTGCAAAGTAACTAAGTAGGTCGCTCTGCATGCAACGTTGCATGAGTGTCGCAACTAGCGTAGACAATAATGAGTAGGTAGGTAGCCTGATAGCTAAAATAAACTTCGAACCTTTTTAGGTGCTTCTTTAATCATTCCGCCTCACTCATGGCAATCATAACCTTGTGCCAAGCGTATAGCTCTGTTACAATTTGAGGCCAGAGTGTAGCCATATTCAGGCCCCCGGCTCCCTGGGTAGAGCGCCGCATTTGCAATGCGGAGGTAAGCGGTTCGAAACCGCTCGGGTCCACAAATGAAAAAGTGCGACCATAAAAGTGTTGGAATGCTAGTTTGGCAAAACAAGAGTTTA
>Ga0209542_10015562_pt1 | contig 12740 bp, 14 predicted proteins | sample RifCSPhighO2_01_FD_184028 | JGI IMG/M metagenome (GOLD analysis project Ga0209542, IMG submission 184028) | Soil microbial communities from Rifle, Colorado - Rifle CSP2_plank highO2_0.1 (SPAdes) (version 2) | ecosystem: Environmental > Terrestrial > Deep subsurface > Rock core/Sediment ...
GCTTAATGGCAGATGTTAGCGGTAAAAAGGTACTTGTTATAGAGGATGACGTTTTCCTCGCGCAACTTCTCACAAACCGCATAGCGAAAGTTGGCGCGGTGGTTCTGCGTGCCGTGGACGGAGAAGAAGGAATTAAAATGATAAAGGAAAACAGGCCCGACTTGGTTCTGCTCGATTTGATACTTCCCAAGAAATCTGGTTTTGAACTTTTGGAAGATATGCGCTCCGACCCATCCACACAAGGAATACCCGTGATTATAGTTTCAAATCTCGGTCAGGAGAGCGATGTTGTAAGGGGCAAAGAGCTTGGGGCTGTTGAGTATTTTGTTAAAGCGAAGACTTCGATCGATGGGCTAGTGGAACGCGTCAAGGCTATTTTAAGCGAAGGGTAAAGTGCCTCCTTTATCCTTATCCACATTGTTCGAGTAGTCTCTACCTCTGCGTGATATAATTATCGTACAACTGATAAAAGGTCGATTCGACTCATTGAAGAGTTAATCAATGCAACAGAAGAAAGGATTTACACTGATCGAGCTCCTAATCGTCATTGGTATCATCGGTATACTCGCGGCTGCCGTGATTGTAGTTTTGAACCCGGCGGAGCTTCTAGCTCAAGCGCGTGACGGAACAAGATTGTCGGACGTCGACTCTATAGCCTCCGCGATAAATCTATATATCGCTTCGTTCGATGGCCCCGATCTTAACTATAACGCGACCGGAACGGTAGCGACCTATAGCGAAGCTGGAGCGGCGTGTCCGTTTACAGCGACGTGTGTGGAGGATCTAACCACAGGGACAGACGGCAGTGGTTGGGTTCGTGTTAGATTCGATGATATTTCCAGCGGTTCGCCTCTGCCGGTTTTGCCGACAGATCCAACCGGGGGTACGGCGTACTTCTATGCTTACGCTGGGAGTGATGTCAGCGACACATTCGAGATAAATGCTGTACTTGAGAGTCAGAGGCACTCAGGTAAGATGACGACTGATGGAGGGCTTCAGGATAGTTACTACGAGAAAGGTACAGAGCCAGGTCTAGATTTATAGGTGATTCTTAGTTCAGTATCGCTCTTAATACTTGGAGTGATCTGGGGAACGTCCCTTGTTGATAAGGGGCGTTCTCTTTTGTCGAGGCATCACTGGGGGATCTTTTACGCGTCTGCGTTAATTCTTTTCTCATTCGCGACGTATTTGGGAGCGCGTCAGTTTATAGCTACATACGAACATCCGATAGGAAGATTTTTTGATGTAGGGTACGTTCTTATTTTCGGGATTGGTGTGCGCATCTTTTTACCGTATTTGGTTAGTCTCATTTTCGCTTTCATATTTATGTCAGTTGCGAGCGCATACAATAAGAAATACAACGAGCGTTTTTTTGAAAAAGAGGAAATACAAATGGGGGGATTATCGTTACTGTTAGTTGGACACCCAGGGTGGATTTTCTATCTACCCAGCGTTATTTTTATTTATCTCGTATTACACGTCTATCACACACTTATACATGGAGGAGGGGCGAGACTTCCCGTTTATCATTTATGGGTGCCCATAGCGATATTTGTTATACTCATTAGTAAGTACTGGATTGCTAATACAGTTATCTGGTCCCTTTTGAGGATTTAATGAGTTCCAAAATCCACAATCCCGTAAATCAATCGAAGATTTATACATAATTGGCATGTTTAAAATCCCTGACGAAAAACTGAAAAGTGTGCTAGTCGGAAACGGTCTTATAACCGCTGAGGACTTTGATAAAAACTTGGAAGAAGCGGGTCGGCTTGGGATGAATATTGGAGATATGCTTATTACTCGTGGTGTTATCCCCGCCAAATATATAGAAAACGCGATTGGAAGTTCTCTGGGAGTCTCGGGCGCGGGCCTCGAAAATAAAGAAATAGGCGTTGATGTTCTACAGTTGTTACCCGAGGAAGTCGCAAGACAAAGGCGCGTGGTGCTATTCGGGCGTGAGGCGGATGGTTCAATTTCTACTGCCATGGAAGATCCCACCGACCTCTCTACTATCCAGTATCTTGAGCGCTACTTAAAAGCCGAGATTAAGCCATACCTTGCCTCTACGGCTGATTTGAATAAAGGCTTCTCTCTTTATAGCAGGGAAACGGCCTCGAATTTTAAGGAAATTATCGAGAGAAATATTGCCGCCTCTATCGAGAGCAGGGTAAAAGGGGAGGAAGCCGCTAGCGAACTGCCGATAGTCTCGATTCTAGATAACTTACTTGCCTATGCCATGTCCTCAAGGGCATCCGATATTCACATGGAAGTCTTTGAAGAGTTCATTCTCGTCCGCTACAGGATTGACGGAGTTCTTCATGAAGTTCTTAGGATTCCGAGAATTGTACATCCCGCGATAATTGCGAGAATTAAACTTTTAGGTGCACTCCGAATAGATGAACACACAAGGCCGCAAGACGGTCGGTTCAGATATAAAATAGGAAGCGATACAATTGACGTACGTGTGTCAATCATACCGACTTTCTATGGAGAGAAAGCCGAGATGCGTCTTCTTCCGAGTTCGATTAGACCCCTTACGTTCGGGGATCTTGGGATGCTTCCAGACACAGTAAAAATTCTCGAGGGGGCTATCAGAAAAAGTTTTGGAATGGTACTTGTGACGGGGCCAACAGGTTCCGGTAAGACAACGACTTTATACTCTGTTTTAAGTGTTCTTAACCGCCCGGAGGTAAATATTGTGACAGTTGAGGATCCGATCGAGTACGACATTCAATACATAAACCAAACGCAGATTAATCCGGCAGCGGGAATAACTTTCGCAAACGGACTACGTGCGATTTTGAGACAGGACCCTAATGTAATTATGGTTGGAGAGATTCGTGATGGTGAAACTGCGGGCATAGCAGTTCAGGCGTCTTTAACCGGCCACCTTGTTGTTTCATCGCTTCACACTAACGATGCGCCTACAGCCATACCGAGGCTTTTTGATATGGATGTCGAGCCGTTTCTAGTCTCGGCAGTTTTAAACGCAGTGCTTGCACAGAGGCTTGTCCGAAAAATTCACACCGATTGCATAGTTTCTTATGAGCCCGATGCCGAGACGCTCGATGCCATCCGCTCACAGTTGAAACAAGCAGGCGTTCCGGACGAAGAGATGGACGCGAAACTTCCGGATAGATTATATAGAGGTGCTGGGTGCGAGGCTGATGGCAATACTGGATATAAAGGACGACTTGGCATTTACGAGGTTTTGGATGTGACTGATGAGACTAGAGAATTTATTGCAAGCCCAAACTTTTCGCTTAGCGGCTTGAGTAATGTCGCAAGAGAACAGGGGATGCTAACAATGTTCGAGGACGGACTGAGAAAGGTCGAGCGTGGTATTACCACAATCGATGAAGTTCTGCGAGTAGTACAAGAATAATATGCAGTTTCATTACAAAGCGTCAGAGACAAGCGGGAAGTTAATAGAAGGAGATTTGGATGCTGGGAGCCCGGGGGAAGTCTTGGAGTGGATGGTGCAACGTTCGCTAAAACCTATCTCTATCAAGGTTGCTGGAGTTGGTGCGGAGAAAATTATGAAGGGTAGATTTTCCGCCAAGATTACCATAGAGGATCAAGTGTTTTTAACAAAATATCTTGCTCTGATGCTAAAAGTTGGCACAGATCTTTTTAAGGCTATCGATATACTTGTGTTAGATTTCAATAAGCCTGCCATGAAAGCCCTCCTCCTTGAGATGAAAGACGCCCTCGGCAAGGGACAGCCGTTTTATACTACGTTCGCAAGACATCCCCAACACTTTTCTCCGGTTTTTGTAAATCTTATAAAGGCCGGTGAATCATCCGGCACATTAGAGGAGGTGCTGAATAAACTTAGCGTAGATCTTGAGAAACAGTGGGAGTTGCGCAACAAGATAAAGGGCAGTCTAGTATATCCATTCATTCTGGTTATACTCTCGCTCGTCGTGCTTTTCTTAATGGTTTCTCTTGCACTTCCGCAGATAGCGGAAACGTTTACTTCGGGAGCGCTTGAGCCGCCGCTATTCTCCAGAATCGTCTTCGCCATAGGATTTTTCTTCAGAGATTACATGGTGCTGCTTATCTTCTCATTCATATCAATGGGCGTAGGCACATGGATATTTTTGAAAAGCGTCACTGGCAAGAGATTCGTTTCAAGACTTATAGGTAAAACCCCTGTTGTCAAAGAAGTGATACGCAAAATTGCACTTCAAAGATTTGCCTCTACACTGTCGTCTCTTATACGTTCTGGTACACCAATTCTGGAAGCGCTTGAGACAACGGCCGAATCTGCTGGGATAGGAGAATTGAAAGATGCGTTGATAAGAATTGCTAGAGAAGGGCTAACAAAAGGATTAACTGTTGGGGAAGCATTCAGAAAAGAGCCGTATTTTCCACGAGTTGTTGTTAACCTAGTCGCTATATCCGAGCAGTCCGGACACCTAGAAGAGGTGCTAGATACGCTCTCGGATTTCTATGAGTCGGAAATAGACGCATCTATAAAAACTTTGGTCTCGTTCCTTGAGCCGGCGCTCCTTGTTGTAATCGGAGGTGTGGTAGGGCTCGTCGCTGTTGCTGTGATAGTCCCAATTTATCAACTCGTAGGGCAGGTGTAGGTCATGAAAAATAATTTCGGCTTTACTTTAATAGAACTCCTTATGGTCATAGGGATTATCGGTGTTTTGGCAGGTGTTACCGGGTCAAACTATCTCGGCGTTAGAAATAGAGTTGCTTTTGAGAACCAAGTTAACAAGATTACCGCAGACTTAAGATGGACTATGTCTAGATCTCTTGCTCAAGAGAGCGATGACCAATGGGGGATTCGATTCAGCAACGCGACTAGTGGGGCGGATTTTTATGAGATATGGCACGGTGCAAATTACGAGTCAGCCATAGTGGTTGATTATACAAACCTTCACGGATCTGTGGCTTTTTCGGATCCCGCATCAGGCGCTACTAAGGATATTATTTTTCTCAAATCCACCGGTCTTCCTCTAGCAAGCTCGACTCTGGAGTTGTATTCGCTTAGCGGGAACTCGACCGGAACTGTAGAGGTAAATACCCAAGGAAGAATAGACTTTACACTAAATTAAGTCCGTAAATTCATTAGCATTCCCTGTGTTATTATATAAATGTATGAGAAGTCGTACTGAAGCGGCTGTTTGCGGTCAGTCTTTGGTTGAATTAATAATTAGCATTGCCATTGTGGCTATTCTCGCAGGTTCTGTTGTCGGTGCACTTTTATTGTCCGTCCGGATAAACAATGAAAGTATTAATTTTAGTACAGCCTCCCCGCTTGGGCAGGAAGTTATAGATAACGTTCGTTCAGTCTCCGAAAGTGATTGGCCCTCACTTTATAGTCAATCTGATAAGTCGTCTTCATCGACGTATCACATCAACCTCGATTCTACTTCCACTCTTTCTGTAGCTACTGGCACAGAGGAAATAGAAAGAGGCGGCATAACTTATACGCGCTGGTTTTCGATAGAAAATGTAAGCAGGGATTCGAGCGGTGATATAGTCGAATCGGGTGGGACCGAAGACACTTCCACACAAAAAGTTGCGGTTCACATTGAATGGCAGGAGGGTCCAGGCACAGCTTCGGTCGGTCTCACCGAATATTTTACTAGGTGGACGCGTAATGAATCGACTGTTTTTACTGATTGGAGCGGAAATTCCGGAATTGAGGGTCCGATTACAAGGCCGGATAATAATTTTTCCGCGACATCAGGAAGTATTGATCTTTCAACTCAAGGGGAAATTAAAATTAATTAGACACGCACATGCTTAAATTATCAAAACAGCTATTATCCATATTGATTTTAGTAACTGTTGTGTTTGTTGGTTTGGGTATAGGCAAGGTGTCCGCCGCAAGTCTAACTAGAGCTATCGTGGCTGGCGCCGATGATGGTTATCAATCAAATGAGTCGTTGAGCATCTTTAACTCGTCCAATACATACGGTCTAACCGGGGAAGATGATCCCGGTAATTCAACATACTCTTACAATGGGTGGTTTCGTTTTACCAATATCACGATACCGCAGGGCGCTATTATAAGTAACGCAACATTAACACTTAGAACTACAACCAATACATTTGGGGCCGGCACCAACTATTCTATGTTGTACGGCGTGGCCGAGGATAATCATGTCGCTCCTACCAATACTGGGACGTGGCAATCTGACCATGCGCTTCATACGACTGGTGTGGCGTGGAACTTTACGCAAATAGATGCATGGGATAGCGTGTTGACATCCCCGAACTTCGCGGCAGCAATTCAGCCAATTATTAATAGAGCTGGTTGGGTTTCCGGAAACGCTATCGGTATTCATTGGGACGAGAATATGGCTGACCAGGATATGTCTCAGGGATGGGTAACGTGGAATAGCTCGACTTATATTGAGCCGCAGTTGAGTATCACTTACACGGTTCCGCAATGTCAGGATGGATCAGATAATGATGGCGATGGAGTCACAGACTTAGCTGATCCAGGATGTTCAGGTAGTAGCGACGATAGCGAAATCTCACAGTGTCAGGATGGATCAGACAATGATGGAGATGGCGTGACTGACTTAGCTGACCCAGGATGTTCAAGTAGTAGCGACAACACTGAAAACACAGCGACCACGCAATGTCAGGATGGTTTAGACAATGATAATGATCAGGCAACAGACCTATCTGATTTTTCATGCTCCGGCGCGACGGATAATGATGAGACGAATCCAAAAGCGCAATGCCAGGATGGTGTAGACAACGCCGACCCAGAGGACACCCTGTTTGATTTTGGCTCGGACTTAGGGTGTTCAAGCAAGCAAGATAACGATGAAGGCAACACAGTCCAATGCAATGACGGGATTGATAACGCAGACCCAGAAGATTCTCTAATCGACTATCCAGCTGACCCAGGATGTTCTGGCACCTATGATACCAGCGAGTCTAACACAGTCCAATGCAATGACGGGATTGATAACGCAGACCCAGAAGATTCTCTAATCGACTATCCAGCTGACCCAGGATGTTCTGGCACCTATGATAACGATGAGTATAATATACCGCCTGGGTCATCTGGATGGCTTATCTCCAGCACATTTGATACAGGATTTTCAAACGGGGTTAAGATAAACGCAATTCTTTGGCAGGGGACTCTCGGGGGAGGTTCGCCGAATTATGTGAGGTTCCAGATTGCTAGTTCTAACTGTACAAATGGCGCCTCTAACGCACCGACCTGTTCAAGTGGTGGCTGGGGAATACCAGTTGAAGGCGATGGTGCTTTTATAGGTTCTGACGGCACGGCATCGACGTACTATTCGCCGAGTGATGCGAATGTGAGTTACGTTATTCCAACTGACCAACATAATAATAAGCGTTACTTCAGATATAAAGTTGAGCTGTATAAAAATGCTGCTCTTTCATCTCCCGAGGTTGAAGATGTCGTGATTAACTGGTCTCCCTAGCTATGAGCAAGAGAAAAAACATTGGAGTCTCAGCTTTACCGACAGTTCTCATAATTTCGATGGTTATAATAGAGGTTGCGGTAATTAGCGTTGTTCTGGCTAATGCGTTTAACAACACTCGGTTTGGTGAACGTTTGGCTCGAGAGGCATATAGCGTGGCTAGAGCTGGGGCGCAAGATGCTATACTGAGAGTGTTACGTTACAAAGATTGCCCTATCACTCCAGGTTGTCCATCGTTGTACTCTCTGCCGGTTGGAGAGAGAAGCGCGACTGTAAGCATAGAGAGTGAAGGCGTCGTCGTGACTATTCGGTCTACTGGTAGTGCATATCTGAGGAGTAAGGGTGTTGAGGTAATACTCGGCGTTGATGCGAGCACTGGAGAAGTTTCGATGCAATCATTTAAAGAAGTAGCATTATAGTATGAGCAAAGAGGACGCTCTTAGAAAATTGGGGAGATGGTTCGAGAAGATATCGCCGCCTGTGCCGGTTGGTGGACTTCAGATAACTGACTTCGCTGTTCGATATGCGGGGCAGAAAGGAGGGCGTTTCATTGTTGAATCAATGCGTTTACAGCCTGGAGTGATTGAGGATGGAAAGGTTAAGAGTAAAGAAATTCTGGTGGCTGTCCTGGCGGAGCTCCGCAAACGGGTGGCTCCAAACCCGAGAAAGCCTATTAGCGTTGTGCTCAGCCTATCAATGCGTGATGTCTACATACAAACATTTAGCACCCCACAGATAGGAGAAGGGGATTTTGAAGAAGCCGCAGGCCTAAACGCTAGAATGATATCTCCTATCAATGCCGACAACGCATATTATGGATGGCAGAGGGTGTCTCAAGGATTCACGGCTAGCGCCAATGCAGATATGCTTGGGGCGTTTGTTCAGAGACCTGTCGTCGATGAGTTTGTAGAAATCATTGAATCTGCCGGGTTCGGCATAGCAGCAATCGAATTTGATAGTATGAGCCTGGCAAGAAGCATCGAGCGTGCGAAACTAATCGATAGTGAGAAGCCGTTTATAATTGTTCATATCGCGACTGAGGGGATAAGCATGGTTGTGGTCCGCAAGGGACTTCCACACTTCCACTACTTTCATCCGTGGTCCGAGATACAGGGCGATGGGAAGTCTATAGCCGTTGATAGACTGAAGGCTACACTTGAAGATGAGCTTGAGAGAGTTATTAATTTCTACTTCACTCATTGGAGCGGAGAGAAAATCAGCGATGTAATATTTATCACGCCCGTTTTTGGGGATGATATAACCGAACTTATGAAGGAACAGTTTAGCGATGCGACCGTGCAGATCATAGACCCAGCGAAAATAAGTGTTGTTGTCGGAGCGGCGTGGAGGGGTAGGACCCCGAGATCGTCAGATACCGAAATCAGTCTGGCAAGTCTAAGCGCGCTCGGTGTATTCGAGCGTCAGCAGCTCATAAATTTTGTGAGAATCTGGCGGAATATACTTGCGACTGCTCTCGGGTTTCTCTTATTACTCTTCGTGTCCACAAATATATTTCTTCGTAACGAAATGTCCGAACTTGTTAGAAGCGGAGGGTCGGTTTTATCCGATCCAAGCATCAAAGAATATCTGTCTTTGAGCGCTGAGGCAGAGGAATTTAATAAGTTAGTCTCTGCGATTGCCGCCATAAAAGGGGGCGGAGTAGAGGTTGCGCCGCTACTTTTGAAGATGAGAAGTCTTGCTGGGGATGACGTGAGTATTACAAGGCTTGGTTTTGATCCTTCCGATTCCTCTATGCTTGTTAATGGGACCGCCCCAAATGAAAGTACCGCAGTGGAGTTTAAGAATAGAATTGCGAGCCAGCCTCAGTTTACGGGTGTAAATCTTCCGCTAAATAACATTTTGAGTTCCGGCGATCGAGTGTCGTTTAGTCTAAACTTCAAAGTAGCTAGTTTTGATTTCGTCGAATAGTTTCTCAAGGATTTGTAGCTGTTGCTTACCGATTTTTTTGAGTACGAACTTGCCGGCTTGCTCGTTGCCGTATCTTACGCCGAGCCTTAGCCTCGAATACTCATTCGTTCCGATAGATTTAGTGATAGATTCTATCCCATAGTGCCCAGCAGATCCGCGCGCGTACGAGATTTTATGATTGCCAAGTGGAATATCGGAATCGTCATGTAGAACCAAGATCTCGGCCGGCTTGATTTTGAAATATAGCAATAGCTTTTTTACAGACCTGCCCGATGTGTTCATATAGACAGTAGGCCTAGCAAGGATAATATTGCCCAGTTTCACGTATTCGAATAATTTCTCCTTTTTCCACTCCGGTTTTTCCGCCTGGCGTCCGGTCAATACGCTGTATAAGTAGTCTAGAAACATGGAGCCGACATTGTGATAGGTGCCCTTATATTCCCCGCCAGGATTTCCCAACCCCACGATGAGCTTTATGTTTTTCCCATGAATCGAGACGCCTGTGCCAGGAGCGGCTCCCTTTTTCGAAAAAGTTATATTGAACATCAGCTTCAATTGTATTAAAATGCGCCCTATGAAACAATTTCTTCTGCCGCTCCTCGAAGTTTTCGAGATTTTGGCGGTTGTCCTTATCTCTATATATGTAATTTATGGGTTTATTGCCCAGCCGTTTCTTGTCCAGGGGGCCAGTATGGAGCCCAATTTTTCAAGCGGCGATTATCTTCTAGTGGATGAAGCGACTTATTATTTCAGAGAACCTGTGAGGGGAGAAGTAATTGTGTTTAAGAACCCAAACGACGCCGATGAATTTTATATCAAGCGCATCGTTGGTCTACCGGGAGAGGAAGTTATAGTGAGTGACAACGAGGTTTTCGTAAATGGAGAATTGGTTGATGAGCCTTATCTTGCCGATGGGATTAAGGTTGATGGGAGGTATGTGTTTCAGCTGGATCAAGATCAGTATTTTGTGATGGGAGACAACCGTCCGCAGAGTTTCGATTCCAGAAATTGGGGTCCATTGGGAGAGGACTTGATAATAGGAGTGGTTAGGTTGAGATTTTGGCCTCCGGCTTCGTTTGGGTCGTTTACGTATCAAGCTAGCCAGTAGTATGCCGGCCGTAAAGAAACTTCGAGCTAAGAACGGGCCGACTTATAAAGTGAACACAAGCGTGAAGGCGAAACCCGATAGCGGAGAAAAACAAAGGGGGAATAGGGACATAGACTTTCTTATGCCGCCTCGGGGGATGCACGACGTTCTACCGGCTGATGCCCCAGTGAGAGACAAAGTTGTCGAGGCCTCGAGACGGATGGCAGAGTTTTATGATTTCGCCGAGATAAATACCCCGGTTCTCGAGAAAGTCGAGTTATTCAAAAGGGGAGTGGGTGAGAAGACGGACATTGTCGGAAAAGAAATGTACACGCTTCGTACGAAAGGCGGTGACAAGCTGGCTCTTCGTCCAGAAGGAACCGCGCCGGTTGTGAGAGCATACCTGCAACACGGTATGCACAAACTTCCGCAGCCGCAAAGGTTTTATTATTTCGGTCCGTTCTTCCGTCACGAAAGACCGCAGGCGGGCCGCTATCGTCAACTCTGGCAAATCGGATTGGAAATAGTCGGAGGTGAGAGCGATCCAGTCTACGATGCCCAGATAATCGTTATGTTCTATAGAATCCTTGAGGAGCTAAAGACTGGCCCGCTCTCTGTGAATATGAATAGTATCGGATGCCGCGTTTGTAGGCCTGGGTATCGGACTAAATTAGTTGCCTACTATAAAGGAAAGGATGTCTGTAAGGATTGCAAAGATCGTCTTAAAGATAATCCTATGCGTCTCTTGGACTGCAAGAAAGAATCGTGTCAGCCATTTAAAGCCGATGCTCCTAGTATTTTGGATAGTCTCTGCAGTTCATGCAGGAGTCACTTGAAGCAAGTCCTGGAATATCTCGAGGAGCTTGGGCTTCCATACTTTATGAATCCGACATTAGTGAGAGGTCTGGATTATTATAACAGGACGGTTTTTGAGATTTTTCCTGATGGAGAGGATTTGGCGTTAGTAGCCGGCGGTCGCTACGACTATCTTGCAGAGATGTTAGGAGGTAGGCCAACGCCTGCGGCTGGGGCTGCTATGGGCGTTGATCGCATCGTTGACTTAATGAAAGGAGAAAATCCAAAGCTTCTCCAGCTTAGAATTAAGAAAAAGGTATTCTTGGTGCACATTGGCGACCTTGCCAAAAAGAAAAGCCTGCCACTCATGGAAGAGTTTAGAAAAGCGAGTATTCCTATAAGAACTTCATTCGGTAAAGACTCGTTGTCCACACAGCTCGAGGCTGCGAACAAAAATCGTTCTGATATGGCGCTCATCTTGGGTCAGAAAGAAGTATATGAAGAAACTATAATAATCAGGAATATGGAAACGGGGGTTCAGGAGACTGTGCCGTTTTCTAAAGTAGTCGACGAAGTTAAAAAGAGGTGGCGTTCCTAGTGGATTGTCTTTTTTGCAAGATTGGCTCTGGTGAGATTCAGAGCTTAACGATCTACGAAGATAGTAACGTACGCGCGTTTTTGGACATTCACCCGCTAACGCTTGGGCACACAGTTGTCGTGCCAAAGAAACATTATGGCAATGTTATAGATTTGCCAGAGGAATTAGTCGGCCCTGTGTTTTTGGGAGTTAAAAAAGCAGCTGAAATGCTTAAGCTTGGCCTAGGAATTGAGGGTTTTACAATCGGAATAAATCACGGTACAATTGGCCACCAGGAAATAGATCACTTACACGTACACGTAATACCTAGACGCTCTGGCGATGGAGGCGGCAATATACACTCAATCGTTCATGAGGTATCCAATGAGGACTTGGAAGTGACGTATAAGAGAATTCTGGATAAAAACAAATAACAATGGCAGTAACAGTAAAAAAACGAGAAGGGGAATCTCCTACGGCGCTTGTCTACCGCTTTTCAAAGAAGGTGCAGAGGAGCGGTCTTTTGCGCGAGGCTAGAAAGAAAAGATTTCACGTGAGAAAGACCAACAAGAACATGCGCAGAAAATCCGCCTTGCATAAAGAGAGGAAGAGCGCCGAGATAGAGAAAGCCAAGAAAAGCGGAACTTTCTGGAAGTAGTGCTATATGTCTTTGATCGACGATTTTAGGTCGGGCATAACTGAAGCGCTAAAAACCAAAGATGCGCGTAGGGCCGAGACTCTAAGGGGTTTGCTCGCGAGCGCGCACAACGAGGAAATTGCAAAACGTTCTAGGGGAAATGCTGGAGAGCTTTCGGATGAAGAAGTGATAGCTGTTTTGCAAAAAGAGGCAAAGAAGAGAAGGGAGGCCATCGAGATTTATGGAAAAGCTGGACGTCACGATCTTGAGGGGAAAGAG
>Ga0209542_10015564_pt1 | contig 12739 bp, 11 predicted proteins | sample RifCSPhighO2_01_FD_184028 | JGI IMG/M metagenome (GOLD analysis project Ga0209542, IMG submission 184028) | Soil microbial communities from Rifle, Colorado - Rifle CSP2_plank highO2_0.1 (SPAdes) (version 2) | ecosystem: Environmental > Terrestrial > Deep subsurface > Rock core/Sediment ...
AAAATCACCGAATACGCATTGTCTTTTATAATGCTCTCAATTAACTTATTTTCATAAGAAATAATAGTTTTACCGTGCTCGGCAAATTTATTATAGTTGCTTTCTTTTTCTCCACTTAAGATTAATTTGTCCCAAACCTTAAAATCAAAATCCAATAACCCTGTGTACGCAAGAACTTCTTTAACATTTTTTGATTTGAATTTCCAAAGATCGCCTTCTTCAACCAATTTCACAATCTTCGGCATCTTCTTACTGGGATGAAAATATTTGAAAGCCAGTGCCGCTCCCGAGTGTTTTATGTCAAAAACATGTTCTGGAACTTTTTTTATAAAATCCTTGGCGCTTATATGATGGTCTATCGCTATAACTTTTTTATTATCCTCAATGAATTTTTCGAGGTACGGAGCATAGTACATAAAGTCCAGCATGTAGACGATTCTACCTTTGATTTCTGAAGGCGGAGGATTACCGAACTTTATGGGAATATAATTGGCTTTGGAGCCGAATTTTTTCCAAGCCGCCCACGCGGCGGTAAATCCGTCTCGGCACTCGGCATGATATAAAACGCATGTCGGTTTGAGCTTTTTAGATTTTAAATTTTTTTGTTTCATTTATTCATTGTAGCCCCTGAAGCGGGTAGCGAGAATCGGACTCGCGCCTCAACCTTGGGAAGGTCGCATACTACCATTGTACTATACCCGCCTTCGCTCGCCATAGCGAGCTTCGGCGGGCAAGCCCGCAAAGATCGCGAAGGAGAGTTTTATTTATTTTATCTTAAAATCTTTGACTTTTCAAGAGTTTAATGTGAAAATTTAGCCAAATTTTCGGCCTTTAACAATTATTCCGCGAGGAGCAAATGGACAAGAAAATGGCCCTGCGCCTGTCTTTGACTTTCGCCGCCATTTATTTCTTTTCAACAAACGGCATGGCTTCCCTGCCGGGACTTGCCGTAAGCTATCTCTTGAAAGACGTTCTGAAAATGACGGCCAGCCAAGCGTCGTATTTTGGCGCCGTGACCCTGCTCGGATGGGTAATCAAGCCGCTGTGGGGAATGATTTCCGACGCCTTGCCGCTTTTCGGCTACCGCCGGAAATCTTATCTTATTCTGACCAGCTTAGTCGCTTCCGCCGTTTGGTTCATGCTCGGTCAGGTTGAAAATTACACAATTGCTTTACTTCTTACCGTATTCACCCTTTCAAATTTCTTTTACGCTTTTAACGACGTCGTTTGCGACGGTTTAATGGTTCAGACCGGCAAGCCGCACAATCTCACCGGCAAATTCCAGTCATGGCAATGGGGCGCGGTTTATGTCGCCCAGATTTTCACTTCGCTTGCCGGCGGCTGGGTCGCGACCAATCTGAAAAATCAGACAATCTTTTCCATCAATGCCGTTTTCCCGCTGATGGTGCTGGCCTTGGTCCTGTTTTTCGTGAAAGAAGAAAAAGCCGAAAAAAACAGCGCGCATTGGAAAACCAGCGTTTCGGCGCTTAAAGAAGCGGGCCGCGACAAAGTATTATGGTTTGTGGCGTTCTTCATTTTCTTCTGGAATTTCAGCCCGTCTTATGGAACGCCGTTCTTCTACTACGCCAACGACGTTCTAAAGTTTGAAAAAATGTTTTTCGGATATGTCGGCGCCGTCGGCAGCGCCACTTCGGTGCTGGGCGCCATGCTTTTCTCCCGTTATTCGGCAAAAGTGCCGATGAAAAAGCTAATTTACTGTTCCATCGTAATAGCCGTCATCACCAATCTTTCTGACCTGATTTACTTCACGCCTTTTATCCTGAACCATCTCTGGCGCGCCAAAGTTATGTACATCATAACCGCCGGCACTATGAGCATCTTGGGAACTTTTATCACGCTGGCGATGATGAACTTGGCCGCGGTTATCTGCCCGAAATATAGCGAAGGAACGGTCTTCGCGGCGCTGATGTCGGTCTGGAACCTGGGCAATATGGGTTCGTCGGCCTTCGGCGGCTATATGTTTGATTTGGTGGGCCTGAAAATGCTTATCGTGGTTTCGGCAACATTTACCGCCGCGGCCTGGCCGCTCGTCAGATTCTTGAAACTGGAAAAATAACCCCAATTGCGGGGTTTTTGTTTTTTATGTTTAAAATTATTAAATAAAATGCAGTTATAAATCCGATCGGCAAAATAACTGCATTTTAAATAATTAATAGGACTTCACTTAAAAAAATAATGCCACCACTGCTTGTAATTCGGCAGATTTTCCATATTTTCAGAAACTTCCGTGATTTCTTCTTTATTTCCATTTGTTGAGGTTGCTTGCGGCAAAATTATGACCACTTTCTCGCCTTCTTTTTTAAGATTAAGCCGCACTCGCGCTTCTTTTTCAAGATTGGATTCGTTTCTATAATAATCAACTAGTTGATTTAAGTCGTTTTTTTGTTTGTTTAGATTGGCAATTTCGGCGTTGAGTTTATCCAATTCTCCTTTAACTTCATACCGATAATAAAGCTTCTGGAAAATACCAACGGTTAAAGCCAATAAAATCGGAATAAGAAAAATAAAAAATATTTTTGACTTAAGCAGTTTTTGATAAACCGTGATATTGTCTTTTTCTGTCATCATTTATATAATACTTATATTATGAGCAAAAGACAAAAAAAAGCGATTGGCGCTTTGTGGCTGATAATAACTATTTTAGCCGTTCTTTCAATGGTAGCGTTTCTGTTTATTCCGCTGTTGAGATATTGAAGCTATTTTTAATTTATTTATTATTTAAACTATTCCCCGCTGCGGAACATTTTTAAATAAACATCGCTGTCTAGTTCTACGCGGCCGAAGGCCGCTCTTTTCTTTTTGCCTTTCTTTTGTTTTTCTAAAAGCTTCATTTTTCTTGTAACGTCGCCGCCGTAAAGATAGCCGGTTACATCTTTCCTCATGGCCGGAATGGTCTCGCGGGCAATAACTTTACCGCCAATGGCCGCTTGCAAAGCCACGGCAAAATTTTGCCGTGGCACAATATCTTTCAATTTTTTAACTATCGCGTTGCCTTCCCGATAAGCCAGCGTTCTCGGTACAATTTTTGAGAAGGCCTCCACCGGTTCGCCGGCGACTAAAACCTGAAGCTTAACTAAATCGTATGGCTTAAATCCGATAAACTGGTAATTCATTGAGGCATATCCTTCTGACACGCTTTTTAAGCGATCGTGGAAATCAATTAAGATGTCGGAAAGCGGTATGTCAAAATCAATAATTTGATGATCTAAACCAAGATATTCCGTTTTTTGATAACTGCCGCGGTAATTATTCATAAGTTTCATAACATTTCCCAAAAATCTGGTGGGTACAAGAATTCCCAAATGTACCCATGGTTCCTCAATGGCTTCAACATGAGATGGATCGGGCCAGTCGGCGGGAGTAAAAATTTCTTCAATAGTACCTTTTTTATAAATAATTCGGTAAGAAACGGTTGGCGTTGTTACGACTATTGGCAAATTGTGTTCGCGTTTTAATCGCTCAACGGTAATATCAAGATGAAGCATTCCTAAAAATCCCAATCTGAAACCGCGGCCCAGGGCCTCTTGGGTTTCCGGTTCAAAATGAAGAGCGGCGTCATTTAATTTAAGTTTTGGCAAAGCTGTTTTTAACAAATCAAAATCATCGGCGGATTCCGGATAGAAACTAGCCCAAACCAACGGTTTTGGCTCGCGATAACCAATCATTGGTTGGGCATCAATATTTGCCGCAAGCGTATCCCCAACTTTTATAAGAGAAGGGTTTTTCAAACCGGTTGCGATATAGCCAATTTCCCCTGAAGATAATTTTTCTGCCGGTGTAAGTTCCGGTTTAAAAACACCGTTTTCTAAAACCTGAATTTTGGCTTTAGTAGCCAGCGCGATTATTGTTTTTTGCCTTGAAATTTCTCCTTCAATAACTTTAATGTAGGCAACAACACCTTTATAAGCGTCAAAGTGGGAATCAAAGACCAGGGCGCGAAACGACTTGTCAATATCTACTTTAGGCGCTGGAAATTCTTTAATTATTTTTTCTAAAATTTTTTCAACATTTCGGCCGGTTTTTGCCGAAACCATTAAAATTTCTTCTGGTTTTTGGCCAGTAAGTTTAGCGATTTCTTGTTTTAAACTCTCAAGCTTTTCAGAATCGTTTATCATATCTATTTTATTTATAACGCCGATAATCTTTAAATTTTCCTTCTTTGCCAGATGAAGATTGGCTATTGTTTGAGCTTGTATTCCTTGTGTCGCGTCAACTAATAAAATCGCGCCATCAACCGCCGCCAGAGCGCGAGAAACCTCATAAGTGAAATCAACATGACCCGGAGTATCAATTAAATTCAAAATATAATCTTTCCCGCCGTAATTGTAATTCATCCTAACCGGCTGCATTTTAATAGTAATCCCTCGTTCTCTTTCGAGTTCCATCTGGTCTAAAAATTGTTCCCGCATTTTTCGTTTTTCAATCGTATTGGTTAATTCTAAAATCCTGTCCGCCAACGTGGATTTTCCATGATCAATATGCGCAATAATTACAAAATTTCGTATTTTATTCATTGAAAATTGAAAATTAGAAATTGAAAATTGATTACTTAGTATTGGTCGTCAAGAGATTCGCCGGGAGTAAGTTCTGGGTTTTTAATACCGCGCCAGTTAAAAAACGTGGCGGGCATATTCAGCATTAAAATCTCTTCCGATTTTAAAATAAACGCAGTTGTTAAATAACCAAATGCCGCCAAGATAAATGCTCCGGAAGTTTGCAAAAACAATCCAAAAACTGTACGAGTATTAAAAACAATATTTAATAAATATAGTCCTCCATAAGCAAAAACAACACCGATAACACTGGCTATGATGATTTTCATAAGCGATTTTTTAATTTCAAAAGTTCCAAAATCACCGACATGTTTTTTTAAATCAAACCAATGCCAGGTAATATTTATAATTGAAGCAATGGTAATAGCGAGAGGCAATCCTAAAATAGCAACGCCTTTTATGTCGTTAACTTTTAAAAAATTAGCCAAAATATGGCTTAAAATTGGAAATTTTATAAAAGTCATTACAAACAAAAAACTTAATGCCACATTTATTACCATAGAAATGATATTTATAAAAACCGGAGTTTTGGTATTATGAAAAGCAAAAAAAGCGCGGGTAAAAAGCGGCAGAAGCGCTGCGGCAAAAATACCGAAAGAAAAAAGACCCAAAACCGCTGCGGTAAGCCGCGTTTCATCCCAACCAAATTCGCCGGTGCCCAAAATTATCCTCACTATTTGAGCCCTAAAAACAAAAAATAACAGCGAAATAGGAATAACTATAAAAAATGTCTGGCGCACGGCAAGAGAAAATCTTTTTAAAAACAAATCTTTTTTCCCTTGGGCGTAAGCCAAACTCATCGCCGGAAAAGCAGCAGTGGAAAATGCCACACCAATTATCCCTATGGGGACCCATCTTAAATTATCGGCAAAATTAAATATAGCAATACTTCCTATTGCCAAAGAAGAGGCGATAGCGGTGGCCACAATACTGTTTACTTGAAACGCTAAAAGCCCCAGGGTTCTCGGAAACCATAGTTTTACAATTTTAATTAATCCCGGGTTTTTGAAATCAAGAATGATTTTAGGCTTAAAACCAATGTTTAGAAGTGATGGAATTTGAATTATAAAATGCAAAAAGGCTCCCAAAATAACACCATAAACAAGCCCCCAAATTCCAAAACTTGGAGCTAAAAATATAATTCCAAAAATAATCCCCAAATTATAAAATATTGGCGCGAGCGATGTAATTAAAAATCTTGAATGTGCTTGAAGCAGGGCGCTGATTAAAGCCGAAATTCCCAAAAGTAGCGGACTAAGAAATAAAATACGGCTAATCTTCACTGTTAAATCAAGGGATGGCTTATCAAAGCCGGGAGCAATAAAAAAAATAAGCCATGGAGCGAATAAAATTAAAATGATTGAAAAAATTAAAAGTGCCAGAAGTAAAATATTTAAAACATTGCCAACAAACTTCCATATATCATCTTTATCTTTTGTCAGATATTCATGAAAAACAGGAATAAAAGCCGATGAAATTGCGCCAACAATCAATAAATTATAAACAAGGTCGGGGATTTTGAATGCGGCGTAATAAATATCGAGAGTTTGACCGGCTCCAAACTCTCCGGCTAACATTCGATCGCGCCACAAACCAAAAATACGGCTTATCAAGCCAAAAAATGCCACTGTTAAAGCGGCTGAAGAAATTTTTTGGGATTTGCTATTTATAAATTTTCCTATAATTGCGAACATAGATATAGTGAAATATAACAGAATATTAGATAAAATGAAATGTCGCTTCCTAGGAAGCGACATTTCTAATTGATCTCATAAAGGAAACTATAAGCCGGATTCTGTCCCCGCAACTGCGGGGAACGATTATCTCTCTGGACCCCGCATTGCTGCGAGGTTCTAGCCCTCATAACGAGGTTGCACCCAGTAAGGATTTAGCCGTTTCAATCCGATGTTACCATCGGCATCATCCAATTTTCATTGGAGCTATGACCCTTTCGGGCTATAACGTCTCTGTTCGCACCTCTCGCGTTATTAATTCCGCGGCGGGCCGTTAACCCGTACGCTTTTCACTCGACATTTCGAAATATCGATATATCAAGTTGGTGTCCGGACTTTCCTCCCCCACTCGTAATTTCGAAATATCGATATATCGAGTAAGAGCAATCGTCCATTTCCTTATTAAATCTTAAGATCAATACCTTCTTTAGGAAGGTATTGTGATGTTAACATAAAAACTCTCAATTAACAAGAAACATGGTGTTTTTATTTTTATAATAATTTACTCTTGCTGTCTAATTCCCTATTTACCAGTTTGTCGGCTTTTTTATTCTGTTCTCGGGGAATTATTTTAATATCGACTTTATCGTAATCAAGCCGCAGGTTCCAGGCCTTTATAAAAAGCGGCTGTAAATCTGGATCTTTAATTTTGTATTTTCCCAAAAGCTGGCGACCGATAAGTTCGCTGTCAACTTTTAACTCTATTTCTTTAATTCCTAACTGTTTTGCTTTTTGCAAAGCAAAAATCACTGCTTCGTATTCGGCTTGGTTATTGGTAACTTCGCCAAGATAATGGGAATATTCTTTTAAAACTTTTCCCGATTCGTCGGTAACGACGACTCCCAAAGCTCCCGGTCCGGGATTGCCTCGGCTTCCGCCGTCAGTATAAATTATCGCTTTAACAGCCATAACAGATTAGCAAGAAATTTTAACATTAAATTCCTCTTTTTCCGGTTTTGGAGTGAGCTCAAGAATAATTTCTTTATCATCAGCAGGATCACAATGAGCGTTTTGCTGCTTATTAAGAAAACCTATTAAAGACGCGGCATCATGTTTATTAGGCGTTAAAGCGATTTTGTATGAATTTTGGATACCCAATAATAATTTAATGCGTCTTACCGCTTCAATAGGAGTAGTGATACCTTGAACGATAAAATCATCAACATTCATTTCTTTTGCCAATTTTTCATCTTCCGGGCGGCCGCGATGCGAGTTAATTGCCACGGGAATGTTTGCCAGTTTTGGATCGGATTGAAGTTTTGCGATTAGTTCAAATCCGGTCATTCTTGACATGGTGATTCCGGTAAAAATAATATCAGCGATATTGCCGGCGCTAATCATATCCCAGGCTGCTTGCCCGTCGTGTGCAATCAAAACTTCAAAACCTTCGTCTCTAAAATTTTTTGCATAAATTCCGAGTAAAAATTCATCGTCATCCACTATAAGTATTTTCTTATTATTTTTAATTTCCATATTTATAAATTAATTTTAATATTTTGAATTATCCCAAAAGTAGCAAGAGTAGTGATTAAATTTGAACCGCCATAGCTTAATAGTGGCAAAGGAATGCCAGTAACCGGGAAAAACCCCATATTCATACCAATATTAATAGAAATATGAGTTAAAAGCAAAATCATAAAACCAAAAATAAAAAGCCGGGCAAAATTGGTTGTAGCGCTCATTACCATTATAAATAATCGCCAAAAAATAATGCCCCAAAGAATTATTATCAAAGAAATTCCGAAAAATCCCCATTCTTCAGCGATGGTAGCAAAAATAAAATCAGTATGTTGTTCCGGCAAAAAATTAAGCTGAGATTGGCTACCGTGGCCTAATCCTTTGCCCCAAAAACCGCCTGAACCGATAGCAATGATTGACTGATTAACATTATAGCCCCGTCCGAGAGGATCTTGGGTCGGCGAAATAAATGTTAAAATACGCGCCCTTTGATAATCTTTTAAAAAAAATCCCCATCCCAGTCCCGCTAAAATTAAAAAAATCATTAAAATAATAAGAAGATGCCTCATTCTTATTCCGGAAATTAGCATCATTCCTATCCAAATGGCGATAATAAGTGTCGTTGAGCCCAAATCCGGCTGAAGCAATACTAGTAAAGTCGGAATGAAAACATAAAAACCTGATATAAAAATATGTCTTATCAGGCCAAAATCGATATGGCGGCCGGAAAAATATTTTGCGAGCAGTACTATTAACGCAAATTTTGTTATTTCCACCGGTTCAAAGCCTAAGCCGCCAGATGATAAATTAATATGAAACCATGAAACCGATCCTCTAATTCTGCTGCCAAAAACAAAAAGAAAAATTAATAGAATAATAGAAATAAAATAAAGCGTTAAAACGACTGCTGAATAATTTCTTAAAAAACGATAATCAATTAAGCTAAATAAAAACAACAATATTAAACCAATTACGGCAAAAATTAGCTGCTTTTTAAAAATAACAAAAGCGCCGGTTCTAGCCTCTGAAGCTGAAGCAATGCTTAGTATGCCAATAATTAAAAGCAAAATAATTGCGCCTATTAAAATCCAATCAATTTTTTTTATTGGCCAAGCAATTCCGGTGTTTCCCATAAATTTGTTGAAATACTTAAATCCACAGATTCCGGAGTTCCCAAGAATTGGGAAAACCAAGGAATGCTGAAAAATCGGCGTTCTTTTGAGTTGAGATTTTCTAAAACGGTCGAACTGACGGCGATCGGTAATTTTTCCCTGTTTAATACAACCGCTGAAACATAAACTTTTTCTAAATTAAATGGAGTATTATTATTGGCTGTAAAATCAACCATAAAAAATTTTCCAGAACCGGATTTTCCTTTCCCATAATTAATATTTCCCAAGGTTAGATCTATGCCTTTAAAACTTAACACTTCGCGCCAATTCGGATTATCTATTTCAAATACAGCTTTTATCGGCGCTTTTAATAAATTAATTCCACCTTCCACAATATATTTTGATTCTCCGGGCCAAATAAAAGATTTTCCAGTCAAAATTCTTATAAGAACATTATTTGTGTCATATAAAGAGAACGTGTAGTTAAAATCGCTGGCACCAAAATTAGTGTTGGGATTTCTGATTTTAGCGGCCATGGAATAAGTATTAGCGCCGATATTAAAGATCTGAGACCAAATTATTTCAATCGGATGTATAGTCGGAGCTGGAGCCGGAGGCGGTACAGGCGTCGGTCGAAATAAAATGTAAACTCCTGTTCCCAACCCTAAAAAAATTGCCAAATAAATAACGGCAATAAATATTTTTTTAAATAATCTTCGACGTTCATCCATAATCTACATTATATATCAAATAACTCATAAAAACAAAAAATGCCCTACAATTACAGAGGAGTTTTAGTTTCTACAAGATTATTATTTAATCTTCGAGTTCTTTTTTTAAATCATCTAAGGTTTTTTTCAATTCCTCTCTCTCTGTTCAGTGCTAAGATGATCAGTACGTTGTCTCAATGATTGAATATCTTTCATTAATTCATGAAAAAATGTTGACGCTAATGCTTCTTCTTGTTGTCGAACAGATGCAAGTTCCTTTTCTTCAAACATAAGTTTAATATTTTATATATTGTTTAAAATTCGACCGATATTATCATAACATATAACAGATTTCTATTACAATTACGGATTTTTAACCGATCGGAAAAATATCCGTAATTTAAAATTTGTCGTTAATTCGACTATTAAAAATACTGTCTCAAACTTGTGGGACAGTATTTTAATTTCTATAAAATTAACCCCATTGTCCCGGCGATAACTACTTTCCCCGACCATCGAGGGTCGAGTATCATCGTCGACACGGCGTTTAACTTCTCTGTTCGGAATGGGAAGAGGTGGTGCCGCCGCGCTGTTGTCACCAGGACAATAGGGTTAATTAAAAATTAAAAATTGTAAATTGAACGCTTTCGCGCTTATGTATGGGATGAGTAGATTTCGCTTTATTAGTACGACTTGGCTCAACGCGTTACCGCGCTTACACCTATCGCCTATCAACCTCGTAATCTTCGAGGAAGCTCTCGTCCCGCAAAGCGGGACTTCGATACCTAATCTTGGAGATTGCTTCGCGCTTAGATGCTTTCAGCGCTTATCAATTCGGAACATAGTTACCCGGCGGTGCCCTTGGCAGGACAGCCGGTACGCCAGAGGTTCCGTAATTTTGGTCCTCTCGTACTAAAAATTACGCTCCTCAAGTATCAACGCCTGTAGCAGATAGAGACCAACCTGTCTCACGACGGTTTGAACCCAGCTCACGTACCTTTTTAATTGGCGAACAGCCAAACCCTTGGGACCTTCTCCAGCCCCAGGATAAGATGAGCCGACATCGTATATTTTTCTGTTATTACTAACAGTATGGACTATATCTTCTTCCTTTCATGGCAATCAGCCATGATGAGGAGTTGGCGTATTAGCGTTTCTTATTTGAAACACTCGTCCCGCTAAGCGGGAACAGTCTCTACGGGGTTATAACGATTTTATATTTCATAGAATCAATAACATGCGGAGCGATTATCTTCATAAAAAGATTAATGCTTGTCTTCATGATTCTAATTCTAAAATAATGCTTATCTCTATTTAATCTCGCTTGTATGCCAAGCGATCTTAAGCAATGAAGCAACCTCTTTTGGTCATTAACCGAAAATTGCTGTGTATTCAAATACACATCACGATCACGAGATTTACTTCCATCATCCATATACCAAACAGCCAGTATTACGGGGTCAATTATTAGACCAGCGGGAATTATTTTTCTTCCGTGCTGATAAAATTGATGATATAAATCCGTTAACACTTTATGTTGTTTGGTAAAGAATCTATAAGCAATACGATTTTCATTCGTTGACCTTTCTTTTGGAGATGATTCACAGAGTCTTTTTAAAGACTTAAATTTATAATCAACATATACCTTTGCTCTAATAGAATGATTTACTTCTAAAAAAGCATTGGATCTGCCGGGTATAATTCTCATATACCCGTCACCCAAAAGTGAGCCGACAATGATTTGTCGTTCAAGCTTCGTTAAACTTCCCACGGTATTATCCATATAGTTATTTTACCACATGGAATTCACCGTTATAAGCCAATTTTTTTCTTTGAGATCTTGCCTATCAAACAAGATTTCTCAAATAGCTAATGCGATTACTCGCATGGCACCCCAATATGTTAAGGTGCCGAACCGCATCGTCGATATGGACTCTTGGATGCGACTAGCCTGTTCAATGCTTTTACGCATTAGACTATATCTTCATCCGCCAACATCTGCGAAGTTGTGGCGGAGGCGGCGTCTGGCCGACGTTACGTCGGCCTCACCCACTTAAGGGATCAGTCGTTACGGGGTCAAGAAGATTTGCCTATTTTATAATCAAATAAAGGCAATATGAATTTTTCTATTTTTTTGTGAAATTTAATTGTTTCCTTCGGAGAAAAATAAAGCGCAAAACCCTTTTGTTTTTTATCCAAGATTTTTGGAAAAATATCAAAATTTTTCTCAAATATAATCTTAGCTGTACTCGCTTCTTTTTTATCAACTCTTCCAAGATACAAATAACTTACTTTATCACGATTGTAATAATAACCGTCATCCATATACCAAACCGCCAAACTTAAAGGATCCTTTAAAAAATCTTTTAAATTTTCCGGTATATGTTTTTTACCGTCAGAATAAAATATTGCTCGCCACTTGCCTAATTCCGGCATGGAATTAGATTGATGGCGCCAATATTTGTATATTTGGCCACTCAATGGATGTTTTCTTTCAAGATAATTTGGTTTACCTTGAAATAATTTAGGGAATTTACTTATTTTCCAAAAAAGATAATCTTTTTGCCGCGCACCTTGTTCAAGGCGCAACCGCGCATTTTTTTTGCCGGTTTTTTGCAAATAAGCATCACCTAAAATAGTTCCGACAAGAATCGCTTTTTGTTCTTTGCTAAATTTCACAAATTTTGTCCCTGCGGGACATCTCCCGAAGGGAGAAATTTAATAATCTTCCGACTTCCCACGGGGTTGCAAGAACTCAAAACCTTTTCAGGTAGACCGGTTCTCGTTTCTCCGTTATAAGCCGCTTTAAACCCTTCATCATTACTGATGAGGGAGACAACAACACCTGTGATTATATCACGGTGTCCATCCCCGGGGTAGCTTTTATCCGATGATTGTTTGCGTTACTACTAACCACAAACAGTTCACTAAGCCCTGCTTTCGCACCTGCGCGGCTTGTTTGCCTTGCAGTTAAGCCAGCTTTTGGCTTTACCCTATCGCTTCGATTTCCATCCGAAGCTAGCTGACCTTAATGGACTCCTCCGTTACGCTTTTGGAGGATAGCGCCCCACTAAAACTGCCCGCCAAGCACTGTTCCGACTCGTTTTTTCCGCGTCGGTTAGATTATAAAGTTTGAAAGAAAGGTATTTCAC
>Ga0209542_10015569_pt1 | contig 12735 bp, 13 predicted proteins | sample RifCSPhighO2_01_FD_184028 | JGI IMG/M metagenome (GOLD analysis project Ga0209542, IMG submission 184028) | Soil microbial communities from Rifle, Colorado - Rifle CSP2_plank highO2_0.1 (SPAdes) (version 2) | ecosystem: Environmental > Terrestrial > Deep subsurface > Rock core/Sediment ...
TTCTCCTGAAGATCTGAAATTCATTCTGGTTGATCCCAAGCGTGTGGAGCTGACGATCTTCAAGGGAATCCCGCATCTGAAAACGGATGTGATTGTGGAAATGAAGAAGGTCGTCAACACGCTGCGCTGGGCGGTCGGAGAAATGGAACACCGGTATAAGGTTTTGGAAGAGGCCCACGCCCGGGACATCGTAGCTTATCGTGAGCGAGCGCTTCTCGGCGAGCAGAAGACGGTCGTGAATGCGGAAAGCGGGAAAGTCACCAAAGAACCGTTCGAGAGCCTTCCGTATCTTGTCATCGTCATCGATGAAATGGCGGATCTGATGTCGATGCACGGCAAGGAAGTCGAAGTGCTCATCAACCGCTTGGCGGCCAAGTCGCGCGCTATCGGCATCCATCTTCTGCTCGCCACCCAGCGTCCCGAGGTGACGGTCATTACCGGACTCATCAAATCCAATATCCCGACCCGCATCGCTTTCCAATTGAAATCACAGATCGATTCGCGGACGATCCTGGCCGCCGGCGGAGCGGAAAAGTTGCTCGGCAATGGAGATATGCTCTACTCGCCATCCGAAGGCACGGAACTGAGGCGCGTCCAGGGGGCGTTTGTTTCCGAGGACGAGGTGAAGCGCGTGACGGCGTTTCTCCGCAAGCAGAAGGAGGATTTAGGTGAAGAGGAAATCGGGGATGATTTTGGAGACGTGGGTCAGGGCAGTCTCATCGAAGAGCTCGATCTTCTGGATGGAGGAGCCAAAGAAGATGACCTCTATGAAGCGGCCAAAGAGCTTATCTTGGCCACCGGGAAGGCTTCTACGACCTCTCTCCAGACCGCGTTCAGTATCGGGTATCCGCGGGCGGCCAGGCTCATGCATTTGTTTGAGGAAAACGGCGTTGTGGGCATGGTGGACGGCAAGAAAAAAGTCCTTCTGAGCAAAGCGGAGAACGCGGAAGGGACAGAGGAAGAGAAGAAGAAATACGGCGATGATGCGGCAACTCTCCAGAGCGAACGCGACAAGTGGCAATTGTAGGTTGAGATAATTGATAAGGGATAAGAGATGATTGATAATGGGGAGAGGATACATGAAAAGAGGGATCATGTATCACTTATCATGCATCCTGTATCCGACGGAATCTTACATTATGGCCAATGAAGGTTTTACCAGGAAAAAAGTCGAGTCGCTTACGCTGGGCGAGAAGCTGAAAAAGCTGCGGGGTGACTTCCGTATGAGCCTATCCGAGATTTCCAAAGCGACGAGGATTCAGGTGAAATACCTGGAGTATCTGGAAAACGGCCAGTACGCTAAATTGCCGGCGGAAGTCTATGTCAGAGGATTCCTCCGGAGTTACGCGCGCTATCTGAATATCGATGAGCAGGCGCTCGTCAAGCTCTATGAGCGCGAGCGCAATATCCAGGCCAACTTGAGTCATGTTCCGTCGAAGAAAACTTTTGCCATGAGAAACCTCGACATTTCCTCGCTGGTGATCACGCCGCGCTCTTTGGTGATGGTGCTCATTATTCTTCTCGTCGGGGGAGCATTTGTTTATCTGTATCGTGAATTCCAGGCGTTTGCCAGCGCTCCGCGTCTGGTTATCCTCAGTCCGCAGAATGGGAGAGTGGTTGGGACGAGCGAAATAACGGTGATGGGTAAGACGGACAAAGGGGCGCGCGTTTCCATCAACAATCAGTCGGTCTTCGTCGGGAGCGAGGGCGAATTTTCCGATAAGCTGATCCTCCAGTCAGGGCTGAACACGGTCACCGTGGTTTCGATCAATCGTTTTGACAAGGAAAAATCAGAAACGCTGTTGATTGAAGCGCATTATACGCCTGCGGTTCCCGAGGCTTCTCTTGGAGGCATGTCCCAGGTTCAAGAGAGAGAAACCTTTCGATTGGACGTGACGGTGCGCGAGGCGCCGACGAAAATCACCCTGGAAGCCGACAGTACGCTGGTGTTCAGCGGCATGATGAAGCCGGGAGAGGTGCAGACGGTTACGGCGAAAGAGCGCATCAAGGTGGTTTCAGAAAATACCGCGAGGACGTTCGTGCGTTTCAATGGTTTGCCGGAGGTACCGCTCGGGAATGGGAAAATAGCGCGACAGGAAGTCATCTTCACCCCGGCCGGCAAACAAGAGTAGACACACTCTACTGTGTATGTTAATATGTAAGTACGGTAAACAAGTAAGTCGGAAAGCCCATAAAGTTTAAAAAGTTAAAAAGTTTACCCCGTGAAATTCCGCCAGAGGCGGATCAGCATAGCTGGATTTCACAGGGTGAATAAAGTAAAAAACATATGGCAAAGGCGAAACAAACAATGAGTGAGGGGCAGGATAAGATCAGAAGCGTGGTAAGCGCGATTGAGGAGAAATTCGGCGAGGGAATCATTATGAAGCTCGGCGATGTCCGCAAGGTGGATGTCGAGGCTATCCCGACCGGTTCGGTGTCGCTCGACATCGCGCTCGGCATCGGAGGCGTGCCGCGGGGGCGGGTGGTGGAAATCTACGGGCCGGAATCATCCGGCAAGACGACACTCTCGCTGCATATTGTCGCCAATGCACAAAAAACGGGCGGCGTGGCGGCCTTTGTGGATGCGGAACACGCGCTGGATCCGGAATACGCCAAGCGCATCGGCGTGAATATAGGCGATCTCCTCATTTCCCAGCCGGATAATGGCGAGCAGGCGCTCGATATTGTGGAGACGCTCGTGCGTTCCAATATGGTGGATGTGATCGTAGTGGATTCGGTAGCCGCGCTCGTGCCGAAGGCGGAAATCGAGGGCGAGATGGGCGATTCGCATATGGGGCGGCAGGCGCGGCTCATGTCGCAGGCGCTGCGCAAGCTGACGGCTATCATCGCGCGTTCCAATGTGGTGGTCATCTTCATCAATCAGATCCGGATGAAAATCGGTATAATGTTCGGCAATCCGGAAACGACCACCGGCGGGCAGGCGCTCAAGTTCTATTCCTCGGTGCGCATCGAAGTCAGACGCAGCGCTCAGATCAAGAAGGGTGAAGTAATAGTGGGTAATCGTACCAAGGCCAAAGTGGTGAAAAACAAAGTGGCTGCCCCGTTCCGGACCGCTGAGTTCGATATTATGTACAATGAGGGCATTTCCTTTACCGGTGATCTTCTGGATACAGGCGTGCTCTACGGGGTGGTCAAGAAATCCGGCAATTCATTTGCCTTCGGCGATGTGAAGCTCGGCGTCGGCCGCGAAACTGCCAAAGCTTTCCTCAAGGAGAATCCGAAAGTCGGCAAAGAGATCGAGAAAGCCATTCTCAAGCAGGCCAAGGAAGGGATGCCTGAAACAAAAGCGGAAATAGAAGAGTAACAGGCAGACGCTTTTTCCACTGAAGCGATCCCGCCTTGGCGGGATCGCTTTTGTGCGTTCATGCCCATTAAAAACATCGGAATCAGGTATGTTATACTGTTTCTGTATGCGACAAAAGAAGAAAATTTTCTCTCTACTGATGGGCGGGATGTTTCTGGCTCTCGTTTTCGTTATGCCCGGCCAACACGCTTTTGTTCTCGCACAAGAGAGCGCCGATGAGATTGAAAGTGATATCAGCAAACTTGAGAAAAAACTGAAAAAAGAAACCCAGGAACTTGATGCGTTGAAGCAGGATTTGAATCAGATCGATTCTTCGCTCACGTCCACGCAACAGCTGATACAGCGTACCCAGAACCTGCTCAATCAGACCGAGCAGACCATCGGGCAGAAAGAGCGTGAAATCGCCAACCTTGAGCAGCAGCTCGTACTGGAGCGGCATGTCTTGAGCGGGCTCATTCAGGAGATGTATTTCAACGGCAGCATTCCGCTTCCTGAGGTGATATTGTCGAGTAACGATTTTCTCGGGCTCTTTCAAGAGAATGACAGTCTTTTTTCCACTCAGGAAAAAATGCAGGGCGTGATTCAGGACATAAGTGAGATGCGGGCAAAAATTACTGACGAAAAAATTTCTTTGGAAGATGTCAAAAAAGATCACGAGACATTGCTTCAGATAAAGAGCAGACAGAAGCAGGTTCTAGTCGCCGAAAAAATAGAAACAGAGGATGATCTCGAGGATCAGCAGGCGACCATTGCGGAGTTGCAGTCGAAACTGCAGGAGTTGAAAGGTGATTTGAACAAATTGTTGGGGAAGAGCTATGATGCGAAAAACATCAAAGACGCGATCCAGTTTGCCGCTAGCAAGACGGGCATACGGGAAGGATTTCTTTTCGGAATGTTGTCGGTTGAATCACGTTTGGGAGCTTCAGTCGGCGGTTGCGATTATAAGCAGAGCAAGATGAGCGCGTATCGGTTGGGGATTTTCAAAGAAATAGCCAACGAGCTCGATTATGATTACAAAAAATTAAAAGTATCCTGCCCGCCGAAAAGCTACAAGGGAACCGGCGGCGCTATGGGTGCGGCGCAGTTTATGGCGGATACCTGGAAGGGATACAAGAGTATAATCGCGTCCAGAACCGGGCACAATCCGCCTGATCCTTGGAATTTGACGGACGGCGTGGTGGCTATGGCATCGAAGCTGGCCAACGACGGCGGCGCCAAGGGCGGGAATACGACCATCAAGAGTCCTTGTACCGGGAAAAAAGTGAGCGTGAAATGGGAAACCTATGCCTCGATGCGCTATCTCGGCTGGTCGTGCTTCGCATTGAATAATTATGCGAAGACCATCCAGAGCCTTTCTGGCAATTACAAAAATCTCTAGGCGAGGTTCTTTGCGATCGCACCTACAGACATTGACGGGCTTGCCAAAAGCGAGGGTATCTGGTAGTCTGGGAAGACAACTGAGAAAGTCCGACGTTTCTCCCGCCGAAGGTACTGAGCTTGTCGAAGTACACTTGGGACTAGAAGGAACAACCCCCGTACCAAGGACTCTCGTTGTTGACGGATTTTTTATTAGAGACACAAATGTACACGAATAATGCCACGAATGTTCTCAAATGTGGTAGTAGTATATAAAAGCCGTTTGTGTTTATTCGTTTTAATTAGTGAGTATTAGTGTATGCAAGAATACGAACTGTTGTATCTCGTCGGAGAGTCCAAGGAGAGCGAGTTGCCGCGTATCCGCGAGGCGGTAGAGAAAATGGTCGTATCCGCCGACGGGACGTTTCTTGCTCCGGTGACGGAAGAAAAGCGCAAAATGGCCTATGAGGTGAAAAAAGAGGTGCGCGGGACCTATATCGCCCGTCGTTTCACGTTGCCCGATAAAGACGAGCGTGATGCGAGCGAGACCGCGGAAGCGGCACATCCGCTCGTTGTTATCAATCGCGCCCTCCAGCTTTCCAAAGATATCTTGCGTTTTCTTATCGTCTCGGCCGAAGGTCTGCCGGAATTGAAAGCCATCGAACGCGTAGAACGGCCGAAAATGGATAGCCGCGGAGGCCGCTATGAGAAGCGTGGGGCAGTTCGCCCGATGCCGCAGGCTCCGATGGCTCCCAAAGAGACGGCCAAGCCAATGAGCGATGCCGAGATCGACGAGCAATTGAAAGAAAAACTTGATATTTGAAATTGACTTACGACTTACGACCAACGACTTACGACAGAAGAGGAAAACTTAGAAAAATTTTAGAAAATAATAAAGCATATATAATTCATTAAACAACGCAAGTTACTCGAATTCAGTCGAAGGTATACGGATTATATTCGTGGCATTCGGTAGATATTCGTGCAATTTGTGTTCACAAAGCAATGAACGTGAATAAAGCCATTCTCGTCGGGCGGTTGACGCGTGATCCGGATATGCGGACCACGCAAAGCGGACAGTCAGTAGTGACGCTCTCTATGGCCACGAACAATTTCTGGACTGACAAGAGCGGTACGCGCCAGGAGCGCACCGAGTTCCACAATGTCGTTTTGTGGGGGCGGCTGGCGGAAATCGCCTCGCAGTACCTCACCAAAGGCCAGGAGTGTTTTATCGAGGGGCGTTTGCAGACGAGGGAATATACAGCCAAAGACGGCTCGCAGCGCCGGGTCACCGAGATTGTCGGAGAGAATATGCAGCTTGGGAATCGTGCCCAAGGATCTTCTCAGGGGAGTGCGCGGACAGGTAGCGCCGCCGTAGGAGCGTATGCGGGAGCGGGTCAAGGCCGATCAAAAGCTCCGGCAGAGGAGGAAATCCCGACCATCAACCTCGATGATGAGAAGAGTGAGATCAAGATCGAGGATGTCCCGTTTTAAATGAAAAATGTAAATATCAAAATGCAAAATGACAATGAAAAATTTAAAGTGAGAGAAAATTAATAAACATTTTAGAATTTCATAATTTTGCATTTTAGCTTGTCATTTTCACTTTTGATTTTTTAATTTTACAGTATCTATTATGGAAGCAGCAATGAGTAAAAAACTGGCGAAGCTCGATTACAAGGACGCCTATTTCTTGCGGCGCTTTTTGAATTCGCAGGGAAAGATGTATCCGCCGAAACGCCACGGCCTCTCTGCCAAAGAGCAACGCGGTCTGGCGAACGCCGTAAAACGCGCCCGTTTTATGGCGCTTATCCCATATGTCGTGAAATAAGAACAAATGACTGACAACTAACAACTGACGACAAAAAAAGACAGAAACGCTTTGAGGATTTCGTCGTAAGTCGTAGGTAGTAAGTCGTAAGTTTCTTTCACTATGTTGAATCTTACAGAGATCAAAACCGGCAAGAAAATCATCTGGAACGGCGAACCCTACGTCGTGATGGACTACCAGCATTCGAAGATCGGACGTGGGGGAGCGGTGATGCGCACCAAATTGAAGAACCTGCTCTCCGGAGCGATTATCGACTATACGTTCCAAGGCGCCGAAAAAATCGAGGAGGCAGAAGTTTCCAAGTCCTATGCGCAGTACCTGTACCGTGCCGGGGAGGCATACCAGTTTATGGATACGGTGACCTATGATCAGTTCTCGCTTTCCAAAAAGGTGCTCGGGAATATGTATTTGTACCTTATCGAAGGGACTGAAGTTTCCATCCTCAATTGGAATGGGCAGCCGATCAACCTGGAATTGCCGATCAAAGTCACGCTCAAGGTGACCGATGCGCCTCCGGGTATCAAGGGCGATACGGCATCAGGCGGCGGCAAGGTAGTCACGCTCGAAACCGGCATCCAAATTACGACCCCGCTCTTCGTGAAAACGGGTGATAGCGTCATCGTCAATACGGAAAAAGGGACGTATGTATCGAGGGCTTGATATTTTAGAAAGAATGGGTCGGGAAGGGCTCATTTTTTGTTTAAAAAAGCTTTAAATAAGGGACATTTACGCTGATAAAAAGGGTTGCTTTTTTTCGAGAAAAAGGGTAGAATAGATAGAGGAAACAGTCGAAAAAAGTACTGTTTTCTTAGTTTAATGCTATGTCCTTATCCACATATTTGTGGGGCATTCGTTTGTTCACGCTCTTCGCGTTTTCTGCGTGGCTGGGAGTGCTTATCGGGCTGGATCCGGAGGCTGCCGGGAGTATGGGAGCGGGACTATTTTTCATCAGTCTCTTCGCATTCCTCACTGGATTCCTCACGCTCTCGGTGACGTGGGTATACCGGAAGGCGCTTCGAGACACGGGAGCCGCTCATCATTTGAGCGGAGCGTTCCGTCAGGCGTTTCTGCTGACTCTGTATGCGCTGGGCATCGTTTTTTTTCAGTATCAGCGGATTCTGACTTGGTGGGATGCGCTTCTCCTCCTCGCGGCGATACTCTTGATAGAATTCTCATCCCGACGCTTTTTTCAACACAAAAATGAGTAGGGGTTTTTGATGTAAGGATGGTTATCCCGCCCCAATTCCGAATATGACTGAAATAATATTTAATTGTTTTCTCGGAAGCCCTGCCCGCATCGCTACGCGAAGCGTTGCAGGCGGGGTCTTACAGCTCCATATGAATGAGGTTAAGGTTTAATTAGAGAATTGAAGCGGGACGCTCACAAATGTAGCTTCTCGTTTCACTCGAAGACATTTATGGCGAAAAAGACAGAACAAACGAGTTATGGCGCGAAATCCATCCAGGTGCTGGAAGGTTTGGATCCGGTGCGCAAGCGTCCGGGCATGTATATCGGCGGCACATCGACAGAGGGTTTGCACCATCTTGTTTGGGAAGTGGTGAACAATTCTATCGACGAAGCGATGGCCGGACACTGCACGGATATTTTAGTGCGTCTGCTACCGGACAACTTCGTGGAAGTGACAGACAATGGCCGCGGCATCCCGGTGGAGATTCATCCGCAAACGAAGAAATCTACGCTGGAAACAGTCATGACGATGCTGCATGCCGGGGGAAAGTTCGGCGGCGAAGGAGGCTACAAGATTTCCGGCGGCTTGCACGGTGTCGGTGTTTCTGTCGTGAACGCCCTGTCTCTCGTTACCAAGGTGACGGTGGAGCGCCAGGGGAAAGTGTGGGTGCAAGAATACAAACGGGGCAAGCCGGTAGCCAATGTGAAAGCGATCGGCAAGTCCGAAAGAACCGGCACGACAGTGGCGTTCCAAGCCGACTCGGAAATTTTTCCGGAAATCGCTTATTCTTGGACGAAGATTCTCGAGTACCTCCGCTATCAGGCCTTCCTCACCAAGGGAGTGCGCATTCGTTGTGAGGATTGGCGCGAAGCCAAAGGCAAAGAAGAAGAATACAAAGTACGGCGCCACAGTTTCTATTTCGATTCCGGCATCGTTTCGTTCGTGAAATTCCTCAATCGCAAGAAAGCGGTGAAGAATCAGACGCCGGTATACATCGAAAAAACCCTGAGCGATATCTCTGTGGAGGTAGCGCTCCAGTTTACCGATGGCTTCAAGGAACACGTGTTCGCGTTTGCCAACAATATTCTGAATCCGGGTGGCGGAACGCACGTCACCGGTTTCAAGATGGCGCTCACCCGTGCCATGAACGACTACGCCAAGAAAAATAATCTCATCAAGGAAAAAGAGGGTGCCTTTACTTCGGAGGATTTGAGCGAGGGGCTGACGGCCGTGGTCTCTGTGAAGCTCATCAATCCACAATTCGAAGGCCAGACCAAGGACAAGCTCAATAACCAAGAAGTCCGGGGCGCCGTATCGTCGGTTACTGCGGATGGATTGAATGAATATCTGGAAACTCATCCGGCCGATGCGCGGGAGATGATTGACAAGTGCCTGCTTACGGTGCGGGCGCGCATTGCCGCCCGGGCGGCCAAAGATGCGGTGTTACGCAAAGGGGCGCTTGAAGGGATGACGCTGCCGGGAAAACTGGCTGACTGCACCACGCGCGATGCCACCCGTTCCGAAGTGTACATTGTCGAGGGAGACTCCGCCGGAGGCTGTTTTGATGGAGATACGAAGATAGCATTAGTGGACGGAAGAAATCTTTCTTTTAAAGAATTGCTAGCAGAAGACAGACAAGGAAAACAGAATTTTTGTTATACCATGCATGACAACGGACATATTGGTGTTGTTCCGATCCTTCATCCAAGAATTACCAAGAAAAAAGCCGAAGTAATAAAAATTACCTTGGATAATAGTGAGAAACTTATCTGCACTCCTGATCATCTGTTTCGCTTGGTGGATGGCACCTACATGTCTGCTCGCGACTTGACTCCTGACCATAGCCTTGCCCCGCTGTATCGAAAATTATCGAAGAGAGAAGGTCGTTCTACTTTGGATGGTTATGAAATGGTCTTTGATCCGCAAGCGAAGCGCTGGATACATACGCACGTGTTATCAGATATCTTCAATCTTAAGGAGAATGTTTATCTATCTTCCAATGGAGTCTATCGCCATCATGTAGATTTCAACAAATTGAATAACGATCCGACAAATATCCAGCGGGTTTCTCGCGAAAAGCATCTGCATTTGCACGCTGTTCAGTTAGAAAAGACTTTGCATCGAGAAGATGTGAAAATAAAGTCGACACTGGCCAGGCAGACGGAAGCATTTAGAAAACAGGCGAGAGAAAAAGCTCTTAAAAACAGAGAATTACTGAGTGCCAATGCCAAAAAGCAATGGGAAAATGAAGAATATAAGGAATTCATGACGCAAAAGTTTCTTGAGTTCTACGCTACCGATGCTGAGTACAGGAAGAAAAACAATCAACTCCTTGATAACAATCAAAAAGAATATTGGTCAAAAGACGAAAATAAGGAAAAGCAAGCAACAAGAGTAAGAGAGTATTTTGAACAACATCCAGAGCAGAAACAGTGGCTTTCCGAAACTGCGAAAAAACAATGGCAGGATCTGAATCTGCTCCATTGGAGAAAGGAAAAAACGAAAGAACAGTGGACTGCTGATTTCAGGAAGAAGAGAAAAGCTTCTTATAATCAAACCTATCTTCAAAAAGCTTTGAAGACTTTGCACAGTCTTTACGAGAAAAGCCACAAGGTGGATAAAGACGCTTATAATGAAGTCAGAAAAGAATCAAATGACAAAAGCTTGATCCGCTATGAAACTATCTGTCAGAGATTTTTTCAGGGCGAAGAGAAGAAATTACAGGAAGCGGTGATACATTTTAATCATCGGATAAAAACGATAACGGCAGTATCTCAAAAAATTGATGTCTACGATATCGAGGTTCCTGGAACGCATAATTTCGCTCTTGCCTCGGGAATATTTGTCCATAATAGCGCCAAACAGGGACGCAACCGCGAATTCCAGGCCATTCTGCCTTTGCGGGGCAAGCTGGTGAACGTGGAGAAAACCAGTCTCGACAAAGTGGTGAAATCCGATACGCTCAAGCCGATCATCATCGCGCTCGGGGTGGGTATCGGGGAAACATTCGATCTTTCGAAACTGCGCTATGGCAAGGTCATCATCATGGCTGATGCCGATGTGGATGGTTCGCACATCCGGACGCTCCTCCTGACGTTTTTTTATCGCTATTACGAATCGCTCATCCGTGGCGGGCATATCTACATCGCCCAGCCGCCGCTTTACCGTCTCCAAAAAGGCAAGGATGTTCGTTATGCCTACACAGAAGAAGAAAAATTGCGTCTGGTGGAGACAATGAAGAAAGAGGCTCTGGCGAAAACTGCCGCTAAAAAGGACAAGAAGGCGAAGAAAGCTGAACCCGCCGTCGTCAAGGCTTTGGCGGGCGAAGGAAGCGCAGTCGAAGTTGTTTCAGACGAGAGTGTCGACGAAACAGTGGGCGGTGTCTCACTCCAGCGTTACAAAGGTCTCGGAGAAATGAACCCGGAACAGCTTTGGGAGACTACGATGAATCCAGACAATCGGATTATGCTTCAGGTGAATATCGAGGATGCCGAAGAGGCCGACGAGCTTTTCGATATCTTGATGGGCAACGAAGTGGAACCGCGTCGCCGTTTCATCCAGACCCACGCCAGGACCGTCAAGAATCTGGATGTGTAAGAGAGGGGGATGTGGGATAAGTGATGCACGATAGGGAATCAACATAAAAGCGCCCCGAGGGGTGCTTTAGTGTTCCTGATAAGACAGGCTACTTCTCCATACCGAGGATCTTGAACATCTTCGTACCGCAGACGGTGCATATGCCTTTCATGGCGCTCCGGCCGTTCTTCATCACGACTTTCTCCGTGTCCTTCATTTCGCGCTTTTCCTTGCACTTCATGCAGTGCCCCGTCTCAGCTACGACAATTGCGTCAGCCATAGGGTTCTGGTTAGTTAATTGGTTACCCATGTAGTATACACATATTGAAGAAACTTACAAATAGTGGGGTTGATTCCTACACCGACTGGACTTTGTATTATTTAAGCCTTTGGTCTATCTCTGACTTCTTTTTCTCGGATTCTGGCTTGTAAAACAAAAACTTGTCTCTGCCTATCCTGTGCTATCAGGTCTGCTCCCTCTGCCTGCTTTTCGAGGTCTCTTGCTCGTTGCATTAATTCAGCTGCATTGTCTCTAAACATTCTGGCCGCACTCATATTCCCTCTCAATTCTGATAAGGCTTCGCTTAAGGCTTGCTCCAAATTCTCGCCTTGTCCACTGTCTGGTGGTGCATCAAATTTCATAAAATATAGTTAATACTGACCAACATTCCAACCATATAATACTCCTCGCATATTATCCGTGCAAGTGAGTGCTCCGTTCAGACTTATCTTGCATTGGACAGGACGCAGGGTTGACTATGGCTTATTTCTCATGGTAAGCTATCATAGCTCAGATAGCTTCGAGTCTAGGGCTCTTTTGAAAAAATAGTTACTTAATTTTGCTTTTGAGACGTATAAAGGGGTTTACCCCGTTACCTATTTTGAAGAATTGTGAGAGAGCAGTAAGTCCAAGCCGATAGGCGACTTCGTCTTACAATGTTCTAGAAGGGGTATTGCTCCTAAGATAGGTAACGGGGTATACTAGTTCTATGAAAATGCCACTCGAGAATTTGCAGTCTGTCGTGCGGTGTCCGGTGTGCAACAAGAAATACCGGATGACCAAGATGCTCGTTTTGGACGAGGACGACAAGCGGACGACGCTTCACATCACCTGCGAAGGCTGTGGGGCGGCATCGATGGTCTTCATCTCGATGGGACAGTTCGGGGTGGTTTCCTTGGGTCTGCTCACCGATCTGAAGCAGAACGAGGCGCGCCAGGTATTCCAGGGTGAAGCTATTTCATCGGATCAGGTTATTGAGGCTCATCAATTTTTGAAACAGTATACAGGGGGCGTAGAGGAGTTGATATAATTGAAATTTAAAAGAGTAGTGTTATGGCGGGGTTTACATTGCAAGTGAAGGTTCGCGAAAAGGCGGGAAAAAATCTGGATACGATGCGCAAGCAGGGATCCATTCCGGCGGTGCTGTACGGCCACGGCATCAAGCCGCAGATGTTCT
>Ga0209542_10015570_pt1 | contig 12734 bp, 11 predicted proteins | sample RifCSPhighO2_01_FD_184028 | JGI IMG/M metagenome (GOLD analysis project Ga0209542, IMG submission 184028) | Soil microbial communities from Rifle, Colorado - Rifle CSP2_plank highO2_0.1 (SPAdes) (version 2) | ecosystem: Environmental > Terrestrial > Deep subsurface > Rock core/Sediment ...
AAGAAAAGGAATTTATGATGTCGTGGTTGGGATCAATCTTTTGCGCGAAGGCTTGGATCTGCCCGAGGTGTCGCTCGTGATAATTTTGGACGCGGACAAAGAAGGTTTTTTGCGATCGGTAAGCTCGCTGATTCAAACAATGGGGCGGGCGGCGCGCCATGCCCAAGGCCAAGTGATTATGTACGCGGATAATCTCACCCGCTCAATGAAAGAAGCGATTGCCGAAACCGATCGGCGGCGTCTTGTTCAGGAAATTTACAACAAGAAACACAACATTAAGCCGAAGACTATTCATAAAGCCATTCGCGAAGACACTTGGATTCCGGTTAAAAAAGAAAAATCCGTTCCAAAAATAAATCTATACAAAATTCCCCAAGAAGAATTGCCTTTTATCGTTAAAGACCTGACCAACAAAATTGAGCTGGCCGCCCAAAATCTGGAATTTGAAAAAGCTGCTCTCTGGCGCGACCAAATCAAGGAAATCAAAGAAAGGCAGAAGAAAGAAAAATAAACTAACTTTTATAATCTCTGGTCGCACATTGAACGATCGCACCATTTGCGACCAAATCAAAGAGACTAAAAAAGGGGTAGAAAAAGAAAAAATCAAAAAAATAAGGGCAGACTATTGTAAAGTCTGCCCCAATGGGTGAGATTTAGATTATTTTGTTTTTGCGCGGAGTTCGGCAAATGTGCAGTTTTGCCCGAATCGTTCGCGCGGCATTGTCTGCCTAGCCCGTCCGATACGACTGGAAACCTGCGCGTATTTTTTGTTCATATAAACGCGAGAAACTATTTGTCCGGCCTTTGAAAGATTCGGCAGGTCTCTCACGGTCGCAACGATTTGCGACGGATTAATCACTCTCTTAATGATTGACGGCCAAGAATAAAGCGCTTTCCAAAGATTAAAAAATCCGTTTTCCAGCTGTTCCGGCGTCATCAGTTCCGGGTAATAGACCACATGGCGGCCGTCATAATTTTCCCAATTATGATCAAATAACCGCCCTTCTTTGGCATAACGCTTGTATAATTCGGTGCCGGGAAGCGGCACTAGTATATTCAAGAGGGAAGTTTCAACCCTGTTTTTTACAAGAAAATTATAAGAATCTTCAAAAACCTTTGTTGTATCAGTGTCAAACCCGAAAACCATTCCGGCATTAAGCATAATGCCTAGATCATGAAATTTCTTTATCTGGTCCGGATATTTCTCCACCTCATTGAAGCTCTTACCGGTCAAAGCAAGGGATTCTTTGGAGACTGATTCGATCCCCACAAACATACCGATGCATCCGGATTTAGCCATCAGCTCTCCCATATCGTATTCAACGCCTTTATGCCTTATGCTCTTATCGACCGAGTACAAATTTGTCTGCCCTCCCCAGCAAAATCTGGGGAATTCTTTTTTCACCTCGCCCAATTCAAGCGCGAGTTCAGCGAAATAACTTCTATCAAAGCAGATATTGTCGTCCACGAAGGCGAAAAAATATCTGCCAAATCCTGATTTGCGTTGCGATAAAGTTTCCCGTATGTCTTTCGCAACGGTTTTGACATCGCGTTTTCTGAATGTCGGTCCGTTAAAAGAAGTGACCGAGCAAAATTCGCAATTCAAGGGGCATCCCCTTGTCGCCTGGCGACTGTTCTTCACTAAAAATTTATCCGAACCGATCAAATTATATCTGGGCTTGGGCCAAATCTCCGATTTCGGCCGGCCGTTTGCGCGGTAAATTTTCTGCAGATTGCCAACAAAAATGTCGCATACCAATTTTCCCCAAACTTCTTCCGCTTCGCCCAAGACCACCGCGTCAGCGTATGGCTCTATTTCTTCTTCAAAACGCTCGCGATGATGATCGTACAGCGAGGTCACATGGACTCCTCCCCAAACGACGATTTTTCCCCGTTTCTTAAACTTTCCGGCAATCTTCGCCGCCCGGTTGGCTTTGTAGCTCATATTTACCGATATGGCTATAACACTAGCGTCAACCGCATCAAACATTTTATCCGTTTCCAGCGGCTCAATCGCCTCGTCAATCGCTTCAAATTCGGCAAAATCGGGAGTCAATGCGCCCAGCACAGCGGCAGTCAAAGAAGGAAAACCGATAAACGATATATCCTCCTTCGTGTAACCCTCCACCTTATCAAAGGTCTCCGGCGTTACGAATAGTATTTTCATCTCTATTCTCCTTATATTGTTGTTTTTGGTTAATTTTACAAAGAACTTATGTAAACTATGCCAAAAAGGCATAGATTCATTGCCAGTCAATAGTAAAACAAGCCGACACTATTGTCAACTGTCGGAAAATATGATATGATTGGGTTGTTTAATATTATTTTTAATATACCCATTCAACAAATCAGCTAAACCGATTTCAATTTGGAAATTGGGATTTGGAAATTGGAATTTTCCGTTAATATGCCTATCAAAAAAGCTTCGTGGAAATCTTTGCGCCAATCGCGCGTGCGCGCATTACGGAACAAAGCCCGCAAAATCATCCTGAAAACAGGCCTGAAAACGGCCGCCAAAGCGATTAAAAGCAAAAGCGCGGAAGCGGGCGAAACGGTAAAAAAAGCGATTCAGGCCCTTGATCGTTCGGCCAAAAAGAAATTGATCAAAAAAAATACCGCGTCTCGGCTGAAATCACGGCTGATGAAAAAGCTTAATTTATCGGCTAAGTAGTTTTTCTCGCCGTTTCCGCTATTTTGACAATCAATCGATCCAGAAGGATGAGTGGCGAAAGAGCGGTGGTTTTCAAATCGCTGTCCGCCTCAACCAAAACATTCAATATCAATTTTATCTTATCGTCTGAAAAGCGCCTGGAAAATTCTAGCGCTTTTTTGCGCGCGAAAGGATGAAGATCGGGCCGGACGACACCGGCTTTGGCCTCCCAAATATTCCTGAATTGGCCCGTGAGGATTGCGAAAAATTCCTGAAAACTAGTACCCGATTCCAAAAGGCGACCGGCCGCCCGCAGACTGAAATGGGTGTTGCCGGAAATTATTCCGTCTAAAACTTCAAAAACGGTTTGCTCCGAAGCGACGGGAATATTAAGCTTTACGCTCGGAAAGGTGATATTTTTCTTGGTGAGAGCGGAGAGCTTGCGCAATTCATTGTGCAATTTCCAAAGATCAGGCCCTATTCTTTCGGCCAATTCGCGCGCCGCCGCCGCTTCTATTTTTGCTCCGATTTTTTTACATTCAAGCTCAATCCATTGAATCAACTCTTTCCCAAATAGTTCGGGAAAATATTTCACATACGGCGAATCCAAAAAAATTTGTTCCAATTTTTTACTACTTTCTTTCGGCTTGGCCTTAGTCGTACTCTTGCTTATTTTTCTTGTTTTTACTTTAGCTCCGATTTTACGGTCTTCCCAAATCACGATAATGTGCTCGCCGCCCGAAGAATCCTTGACTAAAATATCGGTCAGGATATTTTTAAAAGCCGGCGGCGCCTCAAGAGCTTTTTTAAAAATCACCAGTCGGCGGCGAGAAAACAGAGACGGCGCGAATAACGCGCTTTGTAAAATTTCTAAAGCGCTATCGTCTTCGCCATTAATAATCGCAATGGATGATCCGCTTGGGTCTACTTCGCGCTTAAATTTTTCCTTGATTTCTTCCAGCGCGCGCATTGAGCTGAACGAATCTTCGCCGTGCAAAACTATAAGCATATTGACAAATTATTTAAAATGTATTATAATCGCAATAATTTAGTCCTTTTTTACTATACCTGAAACAATAATCTTTAACAACCCGCCAAAATTTCAAAGAAATTTAAGCGGGTAAAGGAGGTGTCAAATGTGTTGCGAGTTAAAAAAAGATGAGTTGGATCCGGAATTAAAAAAAATATTATCGGATTTATTATTAGAAGATGGTCTTTGCCCCAAAGACGACGACCAACTTATTGAGTGGATTAATCGATCTCCCTATCGCACCTTACTTAGCCGCCCTCCCCACGAATTTTCAACCACACCTACATAAGCAAAATTTCTCTATCTATCGGCCCCTTTACATTCTTACTGGGGCTTTTTATTTTTCCCAACTTTTTCCAATACTGGTCTCCACTATGATCGGTACGCCCAAATCGTAAACTTGCTCCATTGTTTTTTTAATTATTTTCGCCGCTTCTTCGGCTTCCTTTTCCGGCGCCTCAAAAATCAGCTCGTCGTGCACTTGAAGAATCATTTTCCAGCGGCCTTGAAGTATTTGCGGAATTTCATAAAGCCTGATCATTGCCAATTTCATCAAATCCGCGGCCGTGCCTTGGATCGGATGATTGACGGCTTCGCGCTCGGCCGCGGCTTTCATCCCCTGATGCTCGGTCTGCAATTCCGGAAAATATCGCCGGCGGCCGAATAAAGTCTCTACGAATCCTTTTTCATAAGCCATTTGTTTTATTGATCCCAAATATTTGTACACGCCCTTGTGAACTGAAAAATATTTTTCAATAAAGATCTGCGCCTCTTCCCGGGAGATTCCGGCGCCCGCGGCCAAGCCATTCGCCCCCATCCCGTACATAATCCCGAAATTTATGGCTTTGGCATTTCGGCGCATATCGCTGGTCACTTTATCCGGAGCCACTTCCCAAATTTCCGCGGCCGTGCGCGTATGAATATCTTCGCCATTTTTAAAAGCCTCAAGCATTGTCTTGTCATTAGAAAGGGCCGCCGCGATCCGTAATTCAATTTGAGAATAATCGGCCGATATCAGCATATTTCCTTTTTCCGCAATAAAAGCCCGCCGGATTTTTTTTCCGTAATTTCCGCGAATCGGAATATTTTGCAAATTGGGATTGGACGAAGACAGCCGCCCCGTGGCCGTCACGGTTTGATTAAAGCTCGTATGGATGCGCCCGGTGGTTTTATTGATCAATTCGGGCAAAGCATCCAAATAAGTTGAAGTTAGTTTGGCCAATTCGCGGTATTCGGAAATTTTTGGGATTATCGGGTGGGCGTCCTTCAATTTTTCCAGCACATCGGCCGCGGTGGATAAGCCGGTTTTGCCGCGCGCGACGCCTTTGGCGGAAATTTTTAATCGTTCAAACAAGATTTCTTTCAATTGCTTGGTGGAATTGACATTAAATTCAATTCCGGCGAGATTGATAATTTCCTTCTCAAGCCTATCCATTTGAATATGCGCTTCTTTTGACATTTCAGATAAATACTCGGCATCTATTTTCATCCCGAAATCCTCCATCCGCGCCAATATGGAAACGAGCGACAGATCGATTTCCTCAAAGAGCTTTTGCATTTTCCTGCTCTGCAGTTTATGTGAAAATTTTTCGTACAGCCGGAATGTAAAATCCGCGTCTTCGCAAGAATACCAGGAAAGTTTTTCCGCCGGAACATTTTGCATTAGAATCTGCTCATTGCGCTTTTCGCCTATAAGCGCTTCAATCGGCATCATCTCATAACCGAATTCTTCAAAAACGATTTTATCCAAATTGTGCTGGCGTTCTCCGGGATTTAAGATGTACGAGGCGACCATTGTGTCAAAAAATACGCCTCTGACATCAATGCCTGAATGTTTTAAAACGCGAATGTCGTATTTCAAATTTTGCCCGATTTTACGGATTTTTGGATTGGCAAATATGTCTTTTAGAAGCGCTAAAAAAATTTGAAGAACCTGATTGCTTGCGAAATACGCCTCGCCTTTTTTCCAGCAAAAACTTATCCCCAAAAGATCCGCTTCCAGCGGATTTAAAGAAGTGCTCTCGCAGTCAAAAACAAAAAAATCTTGCTTTTGAAGCTTTAACAAAAATTCATTGAATTTTTGTTCCGTGTCAACCAAAATATAATTCTGCTCTTTGCTGTCGGAGTTAGCAACGGTTTGAGCAAATAACTGATCTTGCGTTTGCGCGGCAGGCAAAGCCGTATTATCCGATTCTTTCAGGCGGGCGAGCAAGCTTTTAAATCCCAATCTTTGAAAAAGCTCAGCGGCTTTAGCCTTGTTCACGGATTTAAGCTCCGTATCGCTTAATTTAAAATCAATCGGGACATCGCGGACAATTGTCACCAGCCGCTTGCTCAAAATAGCGATTTCTTCCGATTTGCGCAATTTTTCAAATACCCGCTTGGAAATGTCCGCCGGTTCTTTGGTTTTTGCCTCTTTGACCGCCTTGTATAATTTTTCAATCGTTTCGTAAGATTTGAGAAGTTCAGTGGCGGTTTTCTCGCCGATTCCCGGCACGCCCGGAATATTATCGGACGGATCGCCGCGCAAAGCCTTATAATCAATCATCTGCAAAGCCGTAAGCCCGTAACGATCAACGACAGCCTTCTCATCGTACATAACAATTTCCGAAATTCCCTGCTTTAAAGCGCAGACCTTGGTATTCTCATTAACTAACTGAAGAGCGTCCAAATCTCCGGTTACAATGATACTCTCAACACCGGTTCCGCGTAATTCTGCGTATCTATCCGCGTAATTCTGCGTGGCGCGCGTAAGCGTGCCAATAATGTCATCCGCCTCATAACCCTCTTTTTCAAAAATCGCCACATTGAAAGCGTCCAGCATCTCTTTGATAAGCGGAATTTGATCATATAAATCCTGCGGCGGTTTTGCGCGCTGGGCTTTGTATTCCGGAAATTCAATATGCCGGAAAGTCTTGCCCGGCAAATCAAAAGCCACGGCAATATAATCCGGCTTCAAATCTTTGAGCGTTTTTAAAAAAATGGACGCAAAGCCATAAGCCGCGTTAACTAATTTGCCCTCCCGATTTTTCAAAGGCGGAAGGGCGTGAAAAGCTCGGTGCAAAATGGCGTTGCCGTCAATGATGACGAATTTTTTTCTAACCATACTTATTTCAGCAACGCGTCAATCGTTGCTCTAAATTCATTCAAGGTCGCGGCCCAGGGAATAAAATACCCTTGATCCGAATCTGTTTTGAAAATAAAAAAAGACGGCACGCTGTCAACACCGAATTGCCGAGCTGCCGCAATGTCCCGGTTTACCGCTTCCTCGTTCAATCCGCCGTCAAGACAAGTATTGAATTTGTCCATATCTAGGCCGATGTCCTTGGCGTATTCTTTGATGTCTTTGGGAAGCAAGGAAATATTTTGATGGTCAAAAAGCTGACTTTGCATTTGAGTAAATTTCTTTTGCTCGTTGGAGCAAAGTACCGCCTCGGCCGCTTTTTTGCTGTATGAATGAAAAGCCAAAGGATAATTTTTCCAAACCAGACGGATTTTGTCCGGATAATTTTTTAAAATTTCTTCCAAGGTCTTTTGGCTGTCCGCGCAATATTGGCATTCAAAATCGGCAAACTCAATAATCGTGATCTCTCCTTCAAGATTGCCGACGATCGGATCTTTGCGCTCCAAAGGCGGGATGCGATCGGTCTTTTCAACATTCGGCGCCGGGGTGACAAATATGTCTTTATTTTTAGAAGAATCGGTTTTTATGGCATTATTTACCCCATCAGACGGTCCAATAATACTTTGAGCGAAAAGGACGATCACGATAAGGCTTACCGCTATGACAAGACCAAATATTAAATAAAATGATTTATTTTGCATACTACAGTTTAACTTTATACGCAAATCCCGTCTTTTTGTCCGTATAATAGAGTGTCTTTTCATCATCTGACAAGAATACTTTATCGGCCGTGAAGCGGCCCACCACGCCTTGGACTTGCGTCTTAAATCCAGTGCGCAAATCAATTTTATACAAATCGTCCGGCACCTTATCAGCCAATTCCCTGACCAATCCGGAGCCTTTGGGCAATTCCCGAGGCACGGCGCAATAGGCGGTAGTGCCTCCGTCGTCAAAAGTGCATTTATCCACCCAGGTCTGCACACCCAAGTCCTTGCGATTAAAGCCTATCCGATCGCCTTGCGCCTCCACGATCCAAAGAGTGGGCTTGTAATCCGCTTCCGGCGTATATACGCTGAAAAGAAGCCTGTCTCCTTGAGGCGTCCATTCGCCTTTGAAATCCCTCCCCGGCGCTATCATAGAACGAAAATTTTCGCCTTGAGTGCCGATAAAATACACTTCCTGCCTGTCCGCGTCAATTCCTTTTCTAAAGAGTGCTGCCACTTGTCCGGTGGGCGACCAATTGACCTGCACATTCCTGTCCTCGTAGCCCAAGGGCTCAATCAATTTGAAATCGGACCCATCAAATCCGGAAGACACCAAATACCGGCTTTCCGGATCAGGCGCCATAAATTTATACGCGATTTGATCGCCGGAGGAATTGAATGAAAAATCTTTGCCTTCCTTTGGCAAGGTATATTGCTGCTGCTTATTAAAATCATAAGCAATATTGGATCCGTCCGGAAATTGCACTATGGCTTTATCGGCACCCGGAGAGATTATTACATTTTCCGCATCAGGAAATTCTTGATCGGATAATGCTTTGCGCAGACCCGAATCTTCTGTTTTATAAAATTTGTCCGTATTTTTATCATAATAAACAAATCCGCCGTCAGAGGCTGCTCCGCCGCCCAAGACCGGAGCAGTGCTTGTCGCGATAGGCACTTGCTGGGTGATGACGGCGTTTAAATTGGCATCGGCGTTGATATTTTCATTGGCGCGGCCGATTTCGTTGGAATTGGGAAATTGGTCTCCGCCGTTAATTACCGGAATATCGCTATTATCATTGGCTCTTGGAAATACTCCTCCGCCGCCATTAATATTTCCATTGACCGGTCCGCCCACTGGCGCGAAGAAAAACCAATAAATCAAAAATCCCAGCCCCAAAACCACGGCAATAAATCCGAAAACGATCAAATATGGTTTAGCTTTTTCCCAAAAAATCCGCATAAAATTGTTAAATGCTTTGATTTATTTGATAAGGATAAATAAAATCAACTTCTGTGTTGGCGTATTTTACGCGCTTATCGCCAAAAGACAAGTTTACCACCACGGCTTTTTGCGGAGAAAATTTTTCAATAAAAAGTTTAAGGGGCGGCAATACGATCGCTTTGCCAAGCAAGGATTTAACCTCAATTGGTAAAAGCTCTCGCCCTTTTTCTATCACAAAATCCACCTCGGTTTTTTGCTTGGTTCTCCAAAAATGCAATCTGGCGGATCTATTCTCGCATAAGTTCAAAAGATCGGAACAAACGCCGTTTTCCAAAAGCGATCCCTTATCCGATCGGCCCGGAAACGATTGAAAATTTTCTAATGATAAATTTCCCATTCCGGAATCTAAAAAATAAACTTTCGCGGCTTTGATAATCTCCTGCCGGGGATTTACAAAATATGGTGTTATTTTTTTAATCACAAAGGTTTCTTCCAAAGCCAAGATGTATCGCTCCACCGTATGGCGATCAATGCCCAAATGCAGGGCCAGTTCGCCTATATTCACTAATTGTCCGATTTGAGCGGCTAAAAGTTTTATCATTCTGTTAAAAGCCGTTTTATTTTTTACTTCCAGGAATCCTACCACATCTTTTTCAACATAACTGCTGAAAATTTCCCGCAAAATAGCGATTTTTTCTTCTTGGCTTTCTGATAATACGACTCGCGGGTAGCCGCCAAAAATAAGATACTCTTCGTAATATAAATTAAGTTTTTTCTGATCAATCTCGCCGATAGAATCTTCGTTTTTCAAATATTCAGCCAGAAATTTATCTTTAGCCGATAAAAATTCATAAAACGAGAAAGACGGAATGTGGAAAATTCTTTTTCGGCCGGCCAAAGTTTCTTTCAATTTGGCTTTTATTTCCAAAGAAGAAGAGCCGGTGAGAACTAATTTGGCGTTCAATTTTGAATCATAAACGCCTTTAAAAAATCTGGCCGCTTCCGGAACTTTTTGCGCCTCATCAATAAAAACATAAATTTTCTTTTGTTTGGACCGGCCGCGCAAAAATTCAATGAAAGCGCTTTGGCTTTGGAAAATCTCCCAATCTTGAATCAGATCAAGATTATACCACAAAACATTTTCGCTAAGAATTTTTTTTTCGCTTATCAAATAAGATTTTAATTGCTCCAATAAAACCGTTTTACCGACTTGCCGCGAACCGGTCAAAAGCGTAATTTCCGGTTTATCAAGATGAGCCGCAATTTTATCAAATATTTCCCGATTTATATATTCTTTATTCGGCATACGATCAAATTATAACACGGCTAAATTAGGTGTCAATACCAAATTTAGCTGTGCTCAATTATGCATCAATACCAAATTCAGCAATAAATCCGAAAACGATCAGGTATGGTTTAGCTTTTTCCCAAAAAATCCGCATAGTTTATTATTACCCCATTACAATCTATTTAAACTCATTATGTTGACTGAAACAGCCCATAAAAAATTCCTTTTCTTTATAATATCCATGAATGGCACCTAGTACACCCTTAAGAAATGGATAATCCATCTTCGGATCATAATATATATTTTTTCCTTTTTCATTTACTATGCTACATGTACTTGCCTGATAATCATCCATAAATAAATCACTTGAATTTTTACATATTGAAGCGACTTCGTCCAACATCTCATAATCGGCTTGCCCGCAAACCTTTCCAAGTGTATCATCAACATCGAAGTTTATCTTGCTCCCCTGACCTTTTACAGTAGCATCGATTGATCCTATGCACCTTCCAGAAACCAACTCGCCCTTCTTATCAGCATCTATATAGCATAAAGACTCTCCATCAGGTGGGCAAGTTACAATCATACATCCATTCTGATATAAATTTTGCTTATTCAATCCTTCACACGCGGCCGAGTCTTTATTTTTTTCACAATCATTCATCTCATATCGAACTATGTCAGGATAATATGTTGAACCGCATCTTAATTCTGTTACTTTTACTATAGCCTTCTTGGAGATAGCGTATCCAGCAGCTAACATTGTTTCCTTATTATCACATAATCTTGATACTGGCTGAAAACCAGCGATCTGCGGCTCGTTTATCTCGGGATTAAATTTCCAATTCACCAAATCCGGATTAATTATATTCAAAATCATATATGACCCCAGAGCTAAAAAGAGGCCTAAAACAGCGCCGGAAATCATTGATTTGGCTTCTCCCACCTTAGACGCGTTGCCGCCAGCAAAAAGCCAGTAGTAGCCTCCCACCATCATCATTATCACGGCCGCGATACCGGCAATGCCGACGAGAAATTTATAAATAAGTGCGAGAAAATCAGTCATGTCACCTTTTCCGTCTCCATTGGCATCAATAATACTGTAAAATTTTGCATTTTCCGGTGGGCACAGCCCCTTGGTAACTCCCGGGATATTCACCTGCAATACAATAGTACCATCTTTTGGCGGGCATTCTTCTTCAGCGGCAAAAACCGAAAATGGAATTAAAAAATTAAATAAAACAATGGCCGCAATAATTATTAGTATTTTTTTTGAGCAAAAAAACATATTTGAATTATTTCCATGACTGCTGAATATTTATTTTACCATTTCTAATATCGGCGCTAATATTCCAAGCCATTTAAGTTGGGCCACCAAAGCCGCAAATACTCCGGCGGCAATTAAAATAAACATAAAGATAATAAAATCTAAAATAATAAGAATCGCGATCTCAATCCAATGAAGGGATGGAATCCGTCTTATTTTAAAATAATTTCCTAAAATCAATTGAAGATGCATCGTGATGACGGTTACAATCAAGGCGTAAAGAGATAAGGCGCATACCAAATTGAAAATCCGCCAAGAATTTTGAGCCGCTTTAACCACTTGAACGGCCGCTTCGGCCGTATCTTTCGCGCTTTCCTGATTTTTCTGTTTTACTTGCGAATGAGTATTTGTTTCTTGATCAAATTGATTTTTGAACATTGCTTCTTGCCCGGATAATTCAATTGATTCTTCAGACATAATTGATAGCCGTAAAGTTATAAAGCTGTAAAAGCCGTAAAGAAAATACTTGAATTTCAATCCGCAACTCTATGGCTTTACAGCTATTACGGCTCTACGGCTTTTTCATTTCCATCGCGCTTCATTCACTTTCCACACGCCTTTTTCTTTTAAGAAACTGACAGTCATATCCTGATAATAAATGCGGGCGTTGGTTGAAGTGCCGGTGGCTTCGCGGCGCTGACAGGATACTGTCACCTCGGCCTTGCCTTGCTCTTCCGAAAATGAATCCGTCTTTACCGATACGGCTTTGGTGGTGATGCCGAAATATCCGGCCGCGCTATTTTTATTTTTCTTCGCGTCAGCCACAAAACCATCGGCCCATTTTTGCATATTTTGCGTCATATAAACTTTTAAGCCCGTAACATTGCTGTAATTTGAATCAGTGGAAAAGCTCCCGAAAAATTCGGTAAAAAACCGCGCTATTTTTTCCACATCGCTTTTTCCTCGGCTAATCGCGTTTGCCTGTTGGGAATTGGCTCCGTTTGTGTTCGTTTGACTGCCGGCCGGAATATTGGAATTGGATGTATTCGTATTAGGAACATTGACTGTTATATTTTTATTATTAACCGCGTTATTATTGGCATTTTGGATAGAATTATCAGTTTTTTTACACCCCAAACCAGCCAACGCTAAAACGGCCAGCAAAAGAACGATTAATTGCATTTTCTTAATTTTCATATTGATTATTATAACATAAGAACTTTAAAATCCCAATGTCAAAATCTCAATGCCAATTCAATGACTTAATAACAAAAACTTGAGATTTTTGATTTGATTTGACATTTGAGCTTGGGAATTGAGATTTATCATAAGGTAGCCACTTTCTTTTCCGTTTCATGAATTTCTTTATCATCGGTCGGTCCTTGCCCGCCGCCGCTTTGCTCAAATTCTTTTTTAGCCGCTTCAATTTCCAAAAGCTGCCGAGGG
>Ga0209542_10015571_pt1 | contig 12734 bp, 20 predicted proteins | sample RifCSPhighO2_01_FD_184028 | JGI IMG/M metagenome (GOLD analysis project Ga0209542, IMG submission 184028) | Soil microbial communities from Rifle, Colorado - Rifle CSP2_plank highO2_0.1 (SPAdes) (version 2) | ecosystem: Environmental > Terrestrial > Deep subsurface > Rock core/Sediment ...
TTGCTGTCAAAGCCGCTTTTCCAGTGCAAGCTGCAAAAGTAATACGTCTTGCCGTTATGCTGGCTCTTTTTTGCAGTCTACTCATTTATTTCCATTCCGCATACGATGTCTTTTGCCACTTTTCCACCTCCGCAAGGTTTGCCATTTTTCTACTTTAAAAATGTAAGTGCCGTTCCTGCGACCAGCACTATTATCAGCAGCACAGCGCCTATCTGGGTCCAATTTGTCCCAGACTCACCGTGGTTGTGCTCTGCATCTTTATGTTCATTGCCGCTATGGCCGTGGTCTGTTCCTGCGCAACAGTTCATTTTTCTACCCACTTTTTAAGAAAGGCTTTTTTAGCCAAATACAGTGTAATTACAATCAATGCAATTGCGAATGCCCAGTCAGGGATTGTTTTTGTTGATTCGAGTATTGCCTTTTGCATTCCCTGCAGCGAGATGGCGAGCTGCATTTGCTCAGTTGTTGATGCGGTAATTTGATGCGTGAATGCCGCAACTAATGTCAGTACGCCGATTAATACCAAAATCGTCCCGGACAGCACGCTTGTGGAGTGCAATTCAATTTTGTTTACAAGCACATTGATGCTAAATGACTTTCCTTTCACTATTGGGTTCTCTCCAATCTTGTATTTTTCCCATAGAAGAGCCAGCACCACGAGCGGAACAACCATTCCCAGTACATATGCCCAACCGAGCAAAAATGCTTGTATGAATGAGGCGCTTATCAGGGAGAGTGTGAGGACTCCTGCGAGCACTGGAAGGCAGCATGAGCTTGCAAAGCCTGAGAACAGTCCGAGCTGGTAAATGCTAATAGCGTCAACTTTGTCCATTGCCGGTGATTTGGTTTTGAATGGCATTGCAAGGGATTTTCCCAGAAGGGTAAAAATTCCAAGCAGCAGCATAAAGAGGCCACCTGCTATGAATATCTCGGTGTGGAATTGTGATGCAAGCTGCCCAAGCCCTGCGAGCCCAAGGCCAATCGGTATGAGAATTGTGGCAAGGCCGAGCATGAAAATAAGCGTCATTTTGAGTATCTGCTTTTTTTCCTTGATTACAAACGCAAAGTATGCGGGGAGAAGGAATGTAATGCAGCAGGGGGCAAAGAATGCCACTGCGCCGCTGAGGAACGCTGCAAGAATGGTTGCGGCGAGGAATCCCTCTATCATCAGGCTGCACCCGTTCCATTCAATGCATTTTTAACACTTACAAGTATGCTCTCAACCGGAACATACATTGTCCCTGTTCCGCCATGACGGTCGCCTGTCTTGGCGGGTTTGTATGCGCTATACCTCCACTTTATTGCTCCGTCTTTGCCAACCAAAACGAAAACGTGCCCTGGCCGCTCTCCCGGGTGCATACTGTCCTGCAGCACATCATATTTTGTTGAGGCTGTGAGGCTGTTGTCGTATAGCAGAGTATCCCTGATTCCATACTGGTCTTTTGCTTGGGCGAGGGCTTGCGGCGGGTCAACTGTTATCATGACAACTTCTATGTCAAGCGCATCGAATTCCGCCTGCTGCTTTTCAATGTCCACCTGCTGGCTCCAGCATGCCGGGCACATGATTCCTTCCTGGAAATAGAGAAGGACGTTTTTCTTTCCCTGCAAATTCGAGAGGCTGAATTGGCCTCCCCCAACTACCGGGAGGGTGAAGTCGGGGGCTTTGTCGCCTTCCTTGGCGCTTGCGCTGCTTGCGTTTGTTGCGCTCAGAAGGCCATAGCCAACAAGCCCTACTATAAGTATTATCCCTGCAAATGGCAGTATTTTTCCGATCATTTCCTTGCTCATTTTCAATTCCTCCTTTAGTATCCGAATATTGTCCAGCCTGGGTGCATTGCCTTCTGCATTAGAACAAATGTGATTGCAAGGGCAAGCATCCAGAACCCGTTCTTTATCCAAGGCTTGTATTTTTCCCACTCTAGTGGCATGGCTTTCCACCGCCCTTTGATGCAAAGTAACCCATCACAAGATGCGAACCAATGCAGAGTACTATGGCCAGGCCGAAAACCCAGAACCCGCTAAAGCCTGCTAGCTGGAGCCCGAATATCAGGATTACCGGCAGCAGGCAGCATACTGCCATCTGTGCAATGTGGCTCGATTTGATTTCTTCCCAGATTTTTCCAAGCATGTTTTTTTCCTCCGCAAGTTCATTGCTCTGCTGTTTGAACGATTTCATTTTTGTTCAGGTCAAAGTATCTTATTCCGCGTATCGCTTCAAGGTCCCTGAACACATAATTCCCGTCAGATTCCACGCTTCCGCCTTGCAGCCAGATCTGCGGGAAGCCATTATATGCATTAAGGTCACCTGAGAGGAAGAATGCCGGGACTTTTTCCATCTTGTATTTGGCAAGCAACGCTTTTCCCTCTTTGGAATCATAGCTGAATGTTTCCTGCACCACCGGAGTCACTCCAAAGGCGCTTTGGAGGATTTGGGTGTAAACTTCTTCTGAGTCAAAAACTTCATTTTTGTCAGGGACGGAAACAAATGTTGCCGTTGTTTTCCCACGCAGCTTTCCTGTGCTGACCTCAAAGTATATTGGTGGAATGTTACGCAGAACTAGCGTTCCATCATTTTCTGTTGTCCCAATTTTTGGCCAGTTCTCCGCGAGCACTTGTGCTTTTTTTGTCTCGCCTTGCAAAAGGATTGTGGGAATTCTCTCTATCCTGTATTTTTCAATCAATTGCTTTGCCTCTGTGGAATTCCTTTCAAGGGTTTTTTCCGAGACTATCTTTAATTCGGGAAGCTGTTGCAACTGTTCTGCAAGGGAAGCCAAGGTAATAAGCTTTGCTTCATTCGAGTCTGTTATTGTTGTAAGAGTAATTTCTGCAGGTTCTTGGATCGGTTGCGGAGCATTTCCATTTGCATTAAGCCCAGCAAGAGTTATATCCCTCGCTTCTACTTTTGCTGCCGTCCCCTGAATTGAAAACGCGCTATAAAGCAATGCGATTATCGCCAGCGCCGCTACCACCGTTATTGCTGCGAAAATTTTTTGCTCATCTTCCATTCAATTCCCCCCTTCCAGGCACTGCGCATATTTATCAGGGTGATGCCCCAAGTGCTCTTTCCACTGCTCCGGGTCGGTTCCTGCAGGCACTGCACAAATGTCGTCCGGGTTTTCATTGCTTGTGAATTGCTCAAAATTTGATCTGGTGTTCTCCGGTCTATTCGGCTGGATGGTTGCCGAGAAGTACAGCACCATTGCGCCAATCACTATTGCCCCGACAAATAACGCAACCAGGATTTTTTCGTCAATCATTTTCTTTCCCCCGGCATTACCAATTTTGGCTTGATGAACCTGGCTATTGCCGCCAGAACAAGTGTTCCGCCGATAATCCAGGAAAAGGGCTGAAGATTGATAAGATTCGTTGGAATGCCGGCAATTATTACGCCAAAGTTGAAGAGCATGAGGTTTTTGGAAATGCATTTAGGGTTTTTCAAAAACATTATTGTTGAAGGTATGAGCAGCAGCACTGCCGCGCCCCACAAGTACAGATTGTACTCAAAGAGGAATAAGAGGGGCATTCCTGTGAGCACTATGCCAATGCCTGCAAGAATTGTTATTAGTGCCAGGCAGATGCTGTGGCATAAGCTCCAGGAACTCCCTATGGTTGAGAGGAATGCTGAAAGGCCGCTGAATGAATTCAGGATTTTTGCTTTAAACGGGTCCGCAGACCCGGCATGTGTTCTTTCTGCCGGGTTTTGGGCGGAAAGTTCTGCATTATGAAAACAGTTTACCATTGCAATAACCTCAAAGCTTTACAAGATATGTAAAGCATTATTATTTAAACATATCTCGAAAAAGGAATGCAAAGTTCAATATTTGGGGCAGTGAAACGAAGGCAGTTGGCTTTATTGGCGGGAAATTGCCTGTCATCGGACCAATAATTTCGTAAAAAGTTGTTGTTTCTTGGGTTTTTTGTGTAAATTTTTTGCTTTTTTAGTCAGCCGAACGCGAGGATTTTGTCCGAATCTTCGACAAGCTTGAGCAGGTCTTTCATTGTTGACACCGGGCAATTTTTGCTGCCTTCTTTCTGTCTTGATTTCAGGCAAGTTCCGCAGGACAGTATCTGGCCCCTATTTTCGATGAATAAGCTGACTTGTTCTTTTACATTGTATTTTTCATTTTGTAGGTCTTCTATTTCAACACCTTCATTTATCAAAAAGACTTTTGTTTCGTGGTTTGATTTGAGTGCGGTTAGCCCGAACCTGAATGCATTCCATGCTTTTTCGGGTTCTTTTGTCCCCAAGATGATGCCAATTTTCATTTTCTTACCACTTTGGCTATTTTTTGCTTATTTTCAATCTGCTCAAGTAAAACACCCCTAATTAGGTTGCAGGCTTTCACCATTTTCGGGAAAGCGATTTTGTAATAAATGACTGTTCCGTCTCTCCTGCTTGTGACGACGCCTTTCTGCCTCAGTATTGCCAGGTGTTGCGAAAGATTGGCTTGCCTCAGACCACTATCCTTGATAAGTTCAGAAACGGATTTTTCTCTGCCGCCAAGCAGATAAATGATTTTCAAGCGCTTTGCATCGGCAAGAGTCTTGCAAAGTTCGGCATGCAAATTAAACAAACTATTATTCATACATTCATATATATGAATATAATCTATTTTAAATGTTGCCATGGGATAGGTTCCGGAAAGTCATTTGGTGCCGATACGAATGATTGCGTGTCTTGTTATTTCAAGGTTGCAGGAATTGTGCACGGTGCACCATGTCTCGCACTTTTCCGCAGTTTTAGCGTCGGCGTACTTCAAGCCGCATGATTCGCACTTGAAATATTTTCCAATCTTTTTGACCAAAGCCAACGCCCCATTGCACTCAGAGTTTGCTCCTTATTTTCTTTATGTCAAGCCCCTCTTTTATTAGCTGGTTGTCAAGGCGCATTTCCTCAATTGTGTCAAGCTCTTCCAAATGCACCGGGAGAAGGCCAAAAAAGCCCGCCCTTATTGAGTGGAAAAACCTCTTTATGTTAAAAAAGCCGCTTTTGAGATGCAATAATTCATGCATGAGGACAATCCGGATTTCTTCCTCGTCAAAATTCTCAACCAGGCCGGTTGAAATGAAAATCGTTTTTTTGAGGGCGGAAACAACGAATGCCGACTTGTTGGCATCCTCAAACAAATATAATTCGGGGGTTTTAATGCCAAGTTTTCCAGCTTCCTGCGCAAGCATTTTCTCGATTTTTTTGTCATTGTGCCTTTTCAGGCCCATTCTTGCAATGAAAGGGGTCAGGGCATATGATGTGATGAAAAACGCGAGCACAAGGAACAGTGCAATTGTGTGCGCAGTGTTGAAAATGCCGAGGGGGTGGTTTTCGGACGAATATGCGAGTGTTATGAGAAATGCAAAAATTGCCGTCAGGAATGCGGACTTGAGGAGCAAGTTCCGTTTTATGGAAAGCTTCCTGTGGAAGAAAATCAGGATTATTGCGGTAAGTGCAATGACTCCTATAAGAAAGTAGTTAAGATATGAAATAGTTGTCCCTGGGCCTAATACGCAGCTGTTAATGCATGCCATTTCCGAAGACATTTCACATAATCCTCCCTTAGAGATTCTTCTTCAAGTAAGCTATTGAAGGCTCGCCGAATGTAACCTTGAGGAAACTCAGGAATTTTTTTGAAATTTTGTTGGCAAGCTCTTCTTTCGTCACGCGGGCGCCATACATGTACTTAAGTCCGCCCCTTCCTTTCTCGATTTCCCTTTCCAGAAGATTTCTTGAAAACATCCGGTCCATAGTGACTGTGACCGTGGTATAAGCCACTTTGTTCCTCTTCTTCACAAAATCATAGACTTGCCTGCAGCTCTTCTTGTTCTTATCCTGCCAGAGGCATTCCAGTATGTCAGCTTCAAGGCCGCCCACTATGGAATTGAGCCCCTTCTTGTCAAAGTTTATTTTTGAAACATCCATGGTAGATCCCCTTTGGCCGGCGGCCATTGCATATACTTTGCCGCAATACCTTTAAAAATGTAATGCTTTACATTATTTGTAAAGCTTTGTATGTGAAGCTAAGGGGTGCTGAAAAATGGTGCATGATTGCTGCAAGCAGGAAGACAAGCAAATCAATCATAACGATGGTGTTGGCAAAAAAGAGCTATCAATAATATTTCTGATTATGGGGGCTTTGCTCATGGGCGCAATAATTGTCCAAGCATATAACTTCACCCAAATAAACCAGACAAATGTCCTGCTTGAAAAACAGGCATCTTCGCTTTCCATTGGCGGAAATTCGGTTTCCCTTAGCGGAAACAGTCAAAGTTCTGGCGCGATTGATATGTCGGGCTGGACAGACAACGAGAAAATGAACTATGAAATGCACGGGATAATCCCGGCACGCGCACAGGGCAGCTCAACTGCCCAAAGTGCCGCCCCTGTTACGGCAAACTTTTCAGAAGTCCTGCCAAAAGGAGTTCCAATAATATACGGAGTGGAGCTTGGGGTAAGCTACGATAATGTTTCAGTAAATAATCCCCAGAAGGCAGACCAGACAATTGCCACTCTATCACAGTTTGACAAGGAAAACAGCGGCAAATATATTGAGCTTTCGGGCGACGCGCAGCAAAGATACATCAAAATCGCTTCGCAGATTTCGTGCGAGTACTGCTGCGGGGCGGAAAGCATCATCTTTCCCGACGGTAAAAAGGCATGCGGGTGTGCTCACAGCTACTCCATGAGAGGCCTTGCAAAATACCTGCTCAAGAACCACCCAAACGATTTTACGGACGAGCAAATCCTCGAGGAACTCGGAAAATGGAAAACACTATATTTCCCAGGGGTTCTTGCACAAAAAGCCCAAGTAATGAAGGAAAAAGGGGTAGAGTTCAATTACATCAACCTCGCCTCAAACAAATATAGGGGCCTGGAGAAAGGCGCGCCACAAGGCGAATCTATGGTAGGGGGCTGTTGAAATGAGCAAATACTTCAACGTGGCGAATAAAAACCAAAAGGAGGTCAAATCATGCCATCAACAATAGAATACCTGGCACTGGTTGCAGTGGCAATAGTGCTCGTAATCTCAGTCGTGCAGGCAGCGCAAATTTCCGGCCTGAACGAAAAAATAACCCAGCAAAATGCGGCCTTAGCTTCACTTGCCTTAGGCGGAACGAACACAACAGTTGGCCAAGGAGCAGCAGCTGCTCAACAGGCTTTGGCGCCAAGCCAAGGTTCTGCAAGCCAGCAAATGGTCGGCGGATGCTAAACCAAAGAAGGCCACCACAATGGCAAAAATTGCAGTGATAGCACTATTTCTTGCAGCCATTGTGGTTCTTGGCGGCTGCCTAGAGCAATCAGAGCCAAAAATCGAAACATGCACGCTTAATGGCTGTTCAATTGGCGGCATAAACAATTCGGCCCATGATTCAAATAATATTGCAAATGCAAAGCCAGAAGACAAAAATATCGCAATTGAAAAAAGCCGTGGCGAGATTTTGCTCGAAAAAGTGGCGCCAAGCAAAGGAATCATATTGCCTGTGAAATGGGGCGATGTTTTGGCAAAAGCTGCTCAAGCGGGCGCAATAGACATGAACAAGTATAAAACCTCGCTTGCCCGTAGCGGGGCAAAACTCAGGCCAGAGCACGAAGAACTCATTTTGGATGGAAGCGATGAGAACATTTCATTCGCCCCAGATAACGCCTACTTTAACCTCAACATGCTCTGGGCTCTTGGCCTTGTCAATAAAAACCCAATCCTCACAAAAGGCAAGATTTCAGAATACGGGGACAAAAAAGCATACTTTGCCTCAACAGGCGGCTGGACCCTTGGCAAAAAAACCGGCGGCGAACTGCTCGGGAGCGCAAAAATAATCAATCTGACGCCACAACAGCAAAAAATAGTTGAAGAAGTTTCAGCCAACACTTACAGGCCATGCTGCAGCAACCCAACCGGATTTCCGGACTGCAACCACGCAATGGCAGCACTCGCCCTCGCAGAACTCATGGCCTCGCAAGGGGCTACAAAGGGGCAGATATATGATGCGCTCCTGGTCGCAAACTCATATTGGTTCACAAGAACATACGTAAACATTGCAGAATACCTGGCTGAGAATAGAAAGGATTTTAGCAAGGTTGACTCAAAAGAACTCTTAGGAGAAAAGTACTCAAGCCAAAGTGGCTATCGCAAAATTGCAAATTCATTGAAAAACATTCCAGAAATGCAATTGGGAGGGAGCACATGCGCAAACTGAAACATCAAAAAACAATGCCGGGTTTTAGTGAATGGCGGGGCAGGAAAAATGTCACCAGCAAAGTAACTGTAATTTTCATTGCACTTTTCTTAGTCGCAATAGTCGTATTTTTAGTGACAATGCTAAGCCTCACGCACGGATTAATGGAATACCGCACAACAGGCACTTCCGGATACGTGGGCTTTTTTGTTAATTACCATGTTGCATTAATGATCATCCTGGTGGCTGCAGCAATAATTTTTGGCGCAGCAATTTACTATAGTTTAAAAGAAAATAATCCCAAAATTTGAAAGGTGTCCAAGCACACAAACCTGAAAAGTGCAATTCATTGTAAATGGGTCTGAAAGCACCCAGTATGAGAGTTATGTCATTAGGGATGGATTCATAATAGAAATGCGTGCAACGAACTCAGAAGCTAGTGATATAGAATTAATTAACAGGGTTATGAAACAAATAATCCCAACTAATACAAAAGGCCAATGAATCTGTAAATTTTTTAAAAAGTAGAAGAAAGTGATTAGCAGCGTTCGGCGGTAAATCATTCCTATAAACGACTAAAAATGTAGATTTTCTTGGCTTTTGATGCTTAATAGGAACCATTTCTTGCCTTTTATGTAGGATAAAAGTAACTGCTAACAGGTTTTGGTAAAGTGTTGTTATAATACCCCCAATTGTCAAAATAAGGCATTTAAAAATCGTATTTTTTATACTACATTTTATAAAATTGTCTATAATCCCTCAAATCGTCATAACAAAGCAGGTAAAAAATTTTCTGTTAGCAGTTACGGATAAAAACAAGGTTTAAATATTCCATTTCTCATATTTATCTTATTGCATCCCCGGGATTGCTTCGGCAAACCCGGGCTTATTTTTATGTCTAATAAAAGAGCAACTTTGTTTATTGATGGCTCAAACTTCTATCATGCATTGAAACAGAGCAAGTTTTTGGACGTTTTCTCTTTCAAAGATTTCTTTGAAGAATTGTCCAAGAGTTTTCAGATAACAAAAGTCTACTATTATGATGCACTGAAAAATAGCCAGCTTGAATCTGGGCAATATTCCAAACAACAGCATTTTCATCGAAAACTCGAAAAGGAAATTCCATTGCTTGTTGTGCGCTCACGAAAATTGAAATATCTGCTTGTAAATGATAAGGTTGAAAAAGCAAAAGCCGAAGCCAAGTTTTGCGCTGATTGCAAACCCAAAATTGGAAAATTTCTCTCTAAGGCTGGTTTGATAAAAATGACTAAAGAAAAAGGCATTGACATAATGCTTGTGACAGACATGATTAAGGGGGCTTTTCAGGAGAATTATGAAACTGCTTTACTTGCAACAGGAGATGCAGACTTTGTACCTGCTGTTGAACTAGTCCAAAATCTCAAAAAAGAAGTCATAAACATTCATTTCTATGCAGGCAGCTCATCAGAACTCAGGGTGAAATGCAACTCGCATAAACTTATTGTAGTTGATATGAAAGGAAAATGTTCTTTCAAGTAAATAGAAAAAATCAAAAATTATGTGATAATCGCCAATTTGAAGGTGATTAACATGACCAGAAGAAATTAAGTGATTAGCAGCGTAAACTTGAATTTTGGTGCTATTTAGTAGTGAATTTCCACTTTTTCTCTATTTTTAGTGCCAAATAGCACTATTTTTATAGTTTTTGGCGGCAAGTTTTAACATGGTTTCAAAGTACGATTTGCTTTCTTCGGTTTTCCTAAATGAAGGCATGGCTGCATCCGAATTGCTCAAAAAACTGGGCAAAACGCCCTATGAATACGACGCATTTTATAAGCGGCTCAAACAGCTTGAAGAGGAAGGATTTCTCAAAGTTGAAGAAAAAAGGTACTTCCTGCAAAAAACTGAAAAATCAGTCAAGCTTTTGCGGGTACTTGATTTCTGCGTGAGAAATGCGATTAATTACAACGAACTTTTTTTGGTCAAAACTGTTGAGTTCATCAAGATGGGATTGGAAAAAAACCATGCCAATGGGGAACACTTCAACAGCAAAACAATCGCGAGAATTTCAAGCTTTCTCTCAAAACACGGCTTTCTTATAATAGATTCCCGCAAACCATTTTCCGGAACACTCGTATATTCGGATTTCCTGAAGAATGTCGTTGAATTGTCCGGAGGAGAAGCCCAAATAAACCGCAAAAATATATTTGAAGATGTAGATGAAGAAAAACTGAATATCAAAATGGATTCCGAATTTGCAAAATTCAGGAAGTCACCAAGGCACACCAGCGTCGATGACGAAATATTGTTTATCCACCGCAGCCTCTCGCTTGAAGGCAATACAATGACCTTATCCGAAACCGCGAGGCTCATAAAGCAAAACATCCCTCCAAAAAACAGGACTTTCCAGGAAATGCAGGAAACAATAGATTACAAGAAGGCGCTTGATATGCTAATCAAGGGCAAAAGCCACCTCGATCTGCAGAAAATCCTTGAGTTCCATGCAAAGGCGATGAACTGGATTGAAGCAGGTGCCGGAGAGCTGAGAGCACAAAATGTTCTGATAAAAGGCAACCCGGAATTCAAGACTGCAGATTGGAAAGATTTGCCAAGGAGGCTTGAGGATTTGTTTGAATATTACAGGCAAAATATCCGGAAGAAAATGAAGCCGCATGAAATTGTGGATTTTGCGGCATATCTGCATAGTGAATTCCAAAGGATACATCCATTCATAGATGGCAACTCAAGGACATCGCGCGCGATATTTGCCCATACACTGATGCAAAAAGGCTTCCTGCTCATAACATTTCCCGCCGGATTTGTACAGCAATACATGGAACTGACCAAGCTTTCCAAAAGCAGGAATGATGGGCATTTTAAGATTTTCATGAAACAGCTGGTTCTGCATTCATTAAAGAACACGAACCAGAAAATGAGATATGCATGAACGTGGTAACGCTTAGCCAGAGGCGCGATGACAAAAAGTTCGCCCTGCTGATGAAACTGATTGTGCTTGAAAATTTGAAGATGGCGAGCAGGAAACTGGAGTTTGAGTATAATACTCTAAAGCGGGATATTTTTGCGCCAGTTAGCTCTTTTAGATTTAGAAACATATGGCGAAATTACTCTTCTTCGCCCAACTTGAAATTTAAGAAATGTCGGACTAGATTTTTTGCCGATAAGATCTCCTTTCAAAGAGACCACTGCAAATGGATAATTTGAGAATAATTGCTTTAAACGGGGATCTTGCCGTGCTTTTTTAAGTTCTGAATGAAGATTCAGTGATTCTTTATTAAACGCCTTAGTATGGCCTAAGTGGGCACCTGAAAGAATGACAGCCGTAGAAAAGGCAGCTACTCCCGCCATTGGGTGTAAATGAGCAATTGCATGTTGAGCAGCTACAGCTCCTGGAATTCCGAATGAACTCACAGCTACTGTTGAACCAACCCTATAACGTTTTCTGTGCGCCAAAATTTTGTCTACGGCATATTTAACATTTGGCGGAAGTTCATTGTAAGTAATTTTTCCCATTTTAAGAAATAGTGAAGAGTTAAATAAAAATGTTACCTAGTTTTGAAAAATCCAAAAATTTCAATTTTTGAAAACTGCCCCTCGTAAAACAAGGGAAAAGCAGGAAAAGAGTTGCGATTAACGCAACTTGAATTAAAGAAATGATTAGCAGCGTATAAGCTGCTCCGGTCTAGAGACCAGTGCAAACCACATCGCAGGCAGGCTTAACTTCCTGGTTCGGAATGAGACCGGGTGTTTCCCTACCGCTATGACCGCTAATCAACATATTCCCCTATTGGAAGGTTTTTAAAGGTTGCTACAATTAAGGCTTTAGCCTTTTCACCTGTTTACGCAAGGTTTCAGGTCTAGGGTATTTGTTTGAGACGTGAAAGTACGTCTGGTTTCCTGTTGTGCGATTATTCATTATACCAATCAATCTAAATCCTTTCAATTCCTTATTTTTTGTTTCAATTATTTTTGGATAAGAAAATGCCCACGGGTCTGTAGTTGTCAGGTGAATGTCGTGTTCTCTCCAAAACCTTCTTGAACTATGAATCCTGTCAACTGAAGTGCTTTTGTGTACAATTCGTTTAGTTCCAGGTTTACCAGGGGGAGCCATTTATTACATCTCTTCTGCTGCGACCTTCTTCTTTGCTCCCTTCTTGCTTTTTTCAGGGGCATTGATGTCGCGGATCATTTTTGCTGCCTTGCGAAGACCTTTCTTTAGAAGCTCTTCATTTTTTGCGCCGGCGCAAATTAGTTTTCCGTTCTTGAACAAAAGCAATGTGAGCTTTGGATCATGGATCCTTAAAATTGCACCAGGGAACTGCTCCGGTTCGTACTCTACGTTATCCGATTCCATTGCTGTCTTGAAAAGATCAAGGTTCATTTTAAGATTTGCAGTTGTCACAAGGTTTACAACAGTGTACTCGGCATTCTTTTGCACCTTCACACTCTTTTGTATCTCATGGATCATTTTGGATGCTTTGTATATTGCAAGAGGTATCTGGCTCTCGCTACTAGCACCTGAGCAAATGACTTTACCGTTCTTGAAAAGGAGCATTGAAACTTTCGGCTCT
>Ga0209542_10015572_pt1 | contig 12734 bp, 13 predicted proteins | sample RifCSPhighO2_01_FD_184028 | JGI IMG/M metagenome (GOLD analysis project Ga0209542, IMG submission 184028) | Soil microbial communities from Rifle, Colorado - Rifle CSP2_plank highO2_0.1 (SPAdes) (version 2) | ecosystem: Environmental > Terrestrial > Deep subsurface > Rock core/Sediment ...
TATTGTTCACAAAAAACAAACATTTTTCAGCGCCAGGCTATCCGCTTGAAGTCATAAAAGACCCAACGGGGTGCGGAGACACATTTGGAGGGGCCTTTATCGGCTATTTGGCAAAGACTAAAGATTATACTGAGCCTAATTTAAGGAAAGCAATTGTGTATGGGAGCGTTGCAGCTTCCTATAACGCAGAGGACTTTGGAGTCAACAGATTGAAGAACTTGACAATGCAGGATGTTGAGAAGAGATACAACGAGATGAAAGAGCTAAGGGAATTCTGATTTTATGTAATCTAAACCTCCTCTTTAAGATTAGCAGTTACAATCATCGTCATCGTTGACTGGATTTCTTTTTTCTCTTTCCTGAATTTAAGAACAAAGTCGTTGAATTCTTCGACATCCTTAAATTTAAGCTTCAGAAGCATGTCATACTCGCCGGTTATCCCAAAAATCTCCTTGACATGGTCATCATGTATTATTTTGCTGTCAAGATAGTCAGTCGTCGTGCCCTTTACCAGCATCAGAACAATGAAATTCTGGTCTATTTTCTTATTATTGGCTTTTATCGTGAATTTTTCTATAACACCATCTTTCACAAGATTTTTTATCCTCTGATGCACGGTGCTTGGCCTTATCTTTGTTCTTTTGCTTATCTCTTTTATCGGCAGCCTTGAATCCTGCTTCAGAATCTCGATTATCTTCATGTCCTTTCCGTCCATGGAGTAGATATTTTTTTAATTTATATTTAAATTTTACTGTTTTATCCAGCTATTTCTTGAATTTATGGATTTTATCCAATATTTATCGAAAAAAATATAAATATATACCGAAATTAGCTATATTTGGTGATATTATGGATACAAATTCAAATTATGAAGTTAAAGATATGAAACAGGCAGACCAAGGAATGAAAAACCTTGAACTGGCAGAGTCAAGAATGAGCGCTTTGATGGAAGTAAAGAAAAGATTTCTTTCTGAACAGCCATTCAAGGGATTAAGAATCGGAATGGCGCTGCACGTTACAAAAGAAACAGGAATTCTTGTAAGGACTCTTATTGCAGGCGGCGCAGATGTTGCAATCACAGGATGCAACCCATTGAGCACGCAGGATGATGTAGCTGCTGCACTTGCAAAAGAAGGAATCAAGGTGTGGGCATACAAAGGCGAGACAAAAGAAGACTACTATAGATACCTTAACAAGATTATAGACTTCAAGCCGAACATAACAATAGACGACGGATGCGATTTGGTAAGCGAGATTCACAAGAACCATCCGGAACTCATAAGCAGCATAATCGCAGGATGCGAAGAAACAACAACAGGAATCATAAGACTGAAGGCAATGGAAAAGGACAATGCCTTAAGGTATCCGATGATTGCGGTCAATGACAACAAGACAAAGCATTTGCTGGACAATTATTACGGAACCGGGCAGAGCACAATTGACGGAATTATAAGGGCCACTAACATACTGTTTGCAGGAAAAAACGTTGTTGTGTGCGGCTACGGAAGCTGCGGAAAAGGAGTTGCATTAAGGGCAAGCGGAATGGGCTCAAATGTCATCGTCACTGAGATAGACGCATTTAGAGCGCTGCAGGCTGCGCTTGACGGCTACAGGGTAATGCCGATAAAAGAAGCTGCAAAAATCGGAGAAATTTTCATAACAGTTACGGGAAACAAGAACGTAATAGACATAGAGCACATTGAGCTTATGAAAGACGGATCAATCCTGGCAAATTCCGGGCACTTTGACGCTGAAATAAACGTTGCAGGGCTGAAGAAGATTGCAAACTTCAGGAACATAAGGCCGTTCCTTGACGAGTACACTTTCGACTTAAAAAGAATTTACGTGTGCGGAGAAGGAAGGCTGGTTAACCTTGCTGTTGCAGAAGGGCATCCTTCAGAAGTTATGGCAACATCATTTTGCGGGCAGGCTTTGGCGTGCGAGTATGCTGTGAAGAACAAAGGCAAGATGCCTCCAAAAGTCATACAGCTTCCGGAGCACATTGACAATGACATTGCCAAACTGCAGCTGCACGCAATGAGCGTTGCAATAGACGAGATGACTGCAGACCAGAAGCATTACATGGGAAGCTGGCAGGAAGGGACTTAGATTTTATTATTTTCTTTTTATTATTAATCGGCGAGACGGTATAATGCCGTCGAGCTGTATATTTTGTTGCGAAGCAACGGAAAAACTCATTAACTGATAACACTAAAAATGCAAAGCATTTTTTGTGTCAGAAAATCTTTTAAAGATTTTCGCTGACATTAAAATAAAATTCATTAAAAAACAAATTGATATTTTTAAAAATACTAGAAATTATAAAATTTAATTCTTCGTTTCCTGCTTCTGCTGCATGTGGACTTTAGGCAAGGGAATTGGCGGAGGCAAATTAACGTCCTGGCTTAATATCAATGCCTGTATGTTGCATTTTGTAAGAACCGTGTTCAAAAGGCCGGCCATTATTTCCTGTGCAACTTTCTTGTCTTTTTTCCATGAAGCAAGAATTTCTTTTGCTTTCTTTGCATCGGTCATGTAAAGCAGGTTTCCTTCAATTGCAATCTTTCCGAGGTTTGGCTCGTATTTTGAAACAAATTCAAAGGAGAATTTCAATGCAGTCTGCTTTTCCTTTCCAAGAGAGAGATTGTCTTCCACAACATCTTTTATAGACACGTTGTTGTTTATGTCTATCTTTCCCTTTGCAGACTCGTTCTTTTCTGCCGTTATTTTTGTGAAACTGAAGCCGACTATCATAAGAATAAGAAATAAATGAGGCTATTTAAATGTTGTTGAAAAGGTTAAGCGGCATTGAGAACATCATCAAGATTGGCTGCAGTAAGCCTGAATTTTATCTCAAGCTTAGGATCATTTCTTTTTACTTCTCTTCCGTCCTTAAACCTTAAAACTTCATCAACAGGCATTCCCAAAGGCCAATAGCCCTGAAAAATCCCTTCATAATAAATTGTCCTGTAGTATCTTAAATCAAATATAGAAGGCTTATTCAATGCCCATTCACGTTCCAAAGAGTATCCGGGATTTGCGTGCACTTTAACCAAAATAATCATATCAGATTTAAAAACTTAAGCCTTTTCCTATGTTAGAATTTCCTACACTTTCTTCTGTGAATTATACAGCTTTTCCACATAATCCAGCGTAGAAACTTCATCTGCGCCTTTATCCTCTCTTATTTTTATGACGCGAGGAAACCTTAATGCGTATCCACTTGTGTAAGAAGGAGATTTCTGTATTTCCTCATATGCGATTTCAATCACAATCTTGGGCTTTACTGAAACTGTTTTTCCCTGTTCTTTTGTTATCAATGGAGTTAAAATGCGCGTCATCTCAAGAAAACTCAAGCCTTCTTCTTCCTTTTCCTTCAATCCTGTGCTTACACGGCCGAGCTCAACAAAATCGCCGTTTTCATTAATGCACGAAACAGCATAGCTTGAAAGCCAGTTTGATCGCTTGCCTTCGCCCCAGTCAGCTCCCGTTATAACCAAATCAAGAGTTTCCATCACACTTTTGAATTTAACCATGTGACCAACTCTCGCACCAGGCTTGTAAGGCGCGCTCAAGGACTTGAACATCAGGCCTTCGTTCCCTGCCTCAACAGCCTGCTTGAAGAATTTTTCAACATCTTTTTCATTCTCTGTTATCAGAATTTTTGAGAGCATTATTTTTTTCGGCTCCTGCTTCACTATTTTTTCAAGAAGTTTTCTTCTCTTTTCAAAAGGATCGCTTATCATGCTTTGGCCATTGTAGGATATTATGTCAAAAACATTAAGCTCGACAGGAAAATCATTTGCCATTTTTTCTATGTCGTATTTTCTTTTTATCCTCTGCGATATGTTCTGGAACGGCATGTTTTTTCCAGTTTTTTTATTGTATCCAACCGCTTCAGAATCAATTATGAAAGATTTTCCATCAACATTTTTTTTGACAGCTTCAACAACATCCGGAAACTGGCTTGTGACATTTTCCAATCTTCTTGTGAACAGTTTTATTCCGCTTTCATCCTTGTGTGCCTGTATCCTGAAGCCATCGTACTTGAATTCCAATGCAGCAGGCTTCCCTACAGTTTCAAATCCTTCCTCTATTGTGTCTGTTTTCAATGAAAGCATCACTTTTATCGGGATGCCGGTTTTCATGCACATTGATGCAAGCCCGTTTAATCCATTTAATTTAGCGGCTTTTGCAACCTCATAAAACTCATTTGTCATGTCGTAAGCGTGCTGCACAGCATCAAGATATTTGTTATACACCTCACGATTTTCAACTTCTATGTCATTTCCCTCCCTCGTGTATTTCACTCCAGTGTCTTTTCCAAAAAATGCCCAAGTTATTGCATCTCGCATAGAACCCTCGCCAACTCCGATTCTCATTTCGCTAAGAATAGTTTTTACAATGTATTTTGCTTCAATTGGCTTTGCAGATGTCAAAAGCTCCGCTATCAGCTGCGTTTTTCTGTCGACAGTGCCCTGCCCTTCAAGCTCGGCGAGCTTTCTTACATTTTCAAATACTTTTTTTACAGTAAGCGTTGATGAATGAAGCGTAAACTGTTTTTTTCCTTTTACAATGCGCTCTGCAACAATTCCTAAATCACCAAGCGCTTTCCATTCTTTTTCTATCTGTTCAACATCTATTCCAGTTGCAAGATTCATAGCTTTTAGCATAGACCTTGATGCAATTCCTATCTCTCTTTGATCGTAAGTCGGAAAGACACGCCCTTCAAGAAGAAGAATGGCATGCTCCATTGAATCAACATCAATGTCTTTCAGAAATTCCGATATTATATGCACTTTTTCAAGTCTTTTTGTGGTCTTGTTTAATGACTCGTAAATATCAACAAGCTTTGAGTATTCCATAATACTGGAGTATTCTATATGGTTTATTAAGTTTATTGAGAATAAAGTAATTATTAATTTGTTTAATCTCTATTTCGTTTAAAAAGTGTGATTACTGCAGAATCATCAGCTTGAGTAGGAGTTTGAGCTCCAGTAACCTTATCTATGCTAATCCCACCAATAACTCTTCCCTGGGGGGTCCTATTAGTCGGGTCGATTGTGGGCTCATCAGTATCCAGAAGATATGTGGCGGGTCTAAGATAAATTGTATCTCCTTGACTTGGATTTAAAACCCAAGGTCCAGTGGACCCAATTGCACTGCCACCTATGGAAATGATAGCTACAGGACTATAATTACCTGACGGCGAAGTAGAACCAAGAAATTTTAGTGAGTAATTTATACCACCTAAATTAAAAGTTCTTTCTGAGCCAACAGGCAAAGTAAACCTCTCCATAGTTTTATATTTTGAATCTAGTGGCTCTGTAGGAGCGGTAGGGTGTTGGCATCCTTGGGATGCTGCTAGTGATAGTCCGACTGTTGCGGCTTTTGCTCCCCTTACAAAGTTGTCTATTGTTCTCATTTTATTTCATATCTAAGAAAATGATAATGGTATATAAATCTTTCTATTTTTGTTACTTAGAAATAGTAAATTTACTGCATTCCAGGTTCCCAGGAATCAGTCCACACGGTGCAGTGCTTCTTGCCTTCCCAATAATACCAGCAGTTCTTTCCGTGCTGCTGCCACCTTATGCAGCCGACGCAGCATGAAGGTACATTTTTTGGCTTTTCTTCTTTTTCCATCTTATTCCAAAAACTCGCCTTTTCTTATCTTCTCTGGCAAATATTTGTCTGATATAAATGTTATCCCTTTTGAAGACAATGCCTGGATTTCAAGCTTTGCCCCGAAGTCCTTCATCATTTTAAATTGCCTTTGCCATTCTTTATTCTTTTTGAACCAATCGTATTCTGAAATCTGCTTTAATCTCGTCATATCGACGTCTTTAAATTTGATGAAATGCTTTTTTAAGTCGTAGTTGTTTGCATCATCTCCTGTTATTCCAAGGAATCTTGCATTCTGCAGTGTCATTGTGCCGGACATGTGCGCAAGGTTTATCGAGCCGAATTTCAAAACAGAATAAATATAGAAACCCCAAGGGTCAAAATCCGCAAGCACATACAATGGGAGATTGTGCTCCTGTGATAATCTTTGAAGAAGCCTTCTTATTCCTCTTGTTGTCTGCCCCTGTGATGTTACGATGATGCAGTTCTGCTTTTCCCAGAATTTATCTTCGTGCAATCTTTCCCATACAGCCTGCTTCTCCATGTAGATTATGTATTTGGCTTTTACGCTTTTGAATTCTATCTCTTCAACATTTGAAGGAATGCTCCAGCCTCCGCTTCCGAGCTTTGCCCAGTTTATTGTATCGCCGGAATCTTCAATTGTGACATTTCCTGCAACAGAACCCATTTTGTTTGCATTTATGTTAAGCTGCTCCCTTGACAAGTCTGTTATGAGCTCCAAATCTTCAAGAGACTTGTCGCTTTCGCTCTGGTCGTCAACAATATTAATGTTAGAATTTGCAATAGTCCTTTTTGCCATGTAGAAAACATCTCTTAAGCTTGCGTGCTTTCCAACATCAAGCAGGTTCTTGCTTACTTTTGCAACTTCCAAGGTTTGCAAAAATTTCTTTGCATGGCCAACGTTGAAAAAAGTTCTCTGTTGCAGCTTTTCTCCCAATCCTAACGTTTTAGTGTCCTTGTCAAAAACAACGTTAGAAAGGCTTCTTAGGCTGAATTCTATTGTTGGGTTTTTTCCTTTTTCAATGTCTGCAACAAGCTTGCTTCCAAGCGCTTCAAGCTGCTTAACCGGTTTCTTCTCTTGCTTCTTCATTTTCTTCCTTTTTATTTTTAAAATCCATCCTGTACATCTTGTCGTCTTCGTCGTCTTGTATTATCTCATTTTTTATTTCAGGCTTTACAAGCATTTTCTGCAGGCCCTGGAGTATTTTTTCTTTTTTCTCTCCTGAAAGAACTGACAATGAATCTGCAATTTCAGGAATGTACCGTTCGAACATATTTGCCCTTTCAATCTGCTCTGAAACTTTGTATTTTTTCCTGACGTATGAGCCAAGCATCCTTCCACATTCCTGCAATCCTAATTTGATTTCTTTTATGATTTCAGCATAGTGCGCTATTGCTTCCTTTGACTCTGATGTGAACGGAACCCAGACAGACGACATGTGCACTAGAATGACAGCAGGGCCAACCGGAATTGAGTCGCCGGACTGGTTTAAGCCGTATGTCTTCCAGCTTGTTTCTGTTATTGAGTCTGTCATTCCGCATGCGCCTTCCTGATAAAGCAGCGGAACACGGTTTGCAAATCTCAGTATGTTGACTTTTTCATCTTTTGGAATTTCTCCCCCATAAGCAACGCCGACTTCAATTATGAACGGGTTTCCGCGGTAAACTGACGGAGGCCTTGAGGTTGTGCAGTAAAACTCCGCTTTTATCTCTTTTCTCAGCCCTTTTTCAAGCAGCTCTCTCCCTATAGGGCTTAGGCAATCTGTCGGAGGGGCAATTATTTTTGTTTTTTGAATTCCATTGATAAGACGCTCGCCCATATCCCTCGAAACTTCAGATGGTTTTGTATTCGGCAAAACAGCAGCATGCTCGCAGATTTCCTTTGCTGTTCCTGGTCCAACTCTTGAGAATTCTGATGTAAGGAAGCTTTGCAGCGTTCTGGATTCTGTCCATCTTAGCTTGTCCAGAAGCATTCCAAGCTCTATTCCATAAGGATGCGGCTTGATTTCCTTTGCCTCATCAGGCAGATTGTCAGTGCCCCTTGCATAAATCACCTGTTCTGATTTTGGATTAGTGTAGATTATTGTAACGTGAGGGTTTATGACTGCTGTCTGCTTAAGGTATTCGTCAACAGACTGGTTTCCTTTAAGGTATTCTGCTTCCAAGTCAATTTCAACTCTTGTGCCGTGCTCCATGTGCCATTCAACTACCTCTTCTTTTGCTATCATTGGCTTGTTGGTTTGAGTGTCAATGTTTAATTCATAATAATGCGCAGGCTCTTTTTTCCCTATTCTTGATGTGATTTTTACAGGCCTTCCAGTTGTCAATTGTGCATAGAGAACAGCTGCGCTTATTCCGATTCCCTGCTGGCCTCGTGCCTGCTTTAAAGTATGGAATTTGCTTCCGTAAAGAAGCTTTGCGAAAATGTTCGGAATCTGTTTTTTTACAATGCCCGGACCGTTGTCTTCTATTACGACTTTGTATTTGAATTCAGACATTTCCACTATTTCAACTGTTATTTCCGGCAAAACTCGCGCTTCCTCACATGCATCAAGGGAGTTGTCAACAGCTTCCTTTACTGTCATCAAAAGCGCTTTTCTCTTGTTGTCAAATCCAAGAAGATGGCGATTTTTTGTGAAGAATTCTGCCACAGAAATCTCTTTCTGCCTTTTCGCAAGCTCATCTGCGACCGGAATATATTTTTCTGCTTCTTTTGCCATAAGCGTCAAATTACCCTTGGAAATTGTTCCAGTAGGATATTCACTTCGTGAAATCCTACGATATCGGAACTTTTGTTTTTTTTCATTTTGAAATTACATTTCCATTATTGATTTTCTTTTCATGTCTTTTCTTCTTTTCTCAAGCCATTTGTAAACATTTGAATGATTGGAACCGCTGAGCAATGATTCTATTGCATGGCGTGCATTTGAAGCTGATTCAGGAAGCCCTATTATTCCTATTGTTTTGCCGAAAACAGATATGTTACACTCTGTAAGCTCTTCAATAAGCTTTCTTGACTTTCCTTCTTTTCCTATGACGCGGCCTTTTAGCCTTATGATTGCGTCTTTTGACCTTCCTACAAACTCTGCGACGTCAACAACTTCAAAAACATAATCCTGTTTAAGCAATAACTTTGCCAATTCCGGATTAAAGCCGCGCCCTATTGCTTTTATTATTTCCCTTGCAGAATAAAGCCCAAGAGCATCCTCTCCTGTTAAAGAAACATCACCTTCTTTTGAGTCAATGTCCAGCTTGGTGTTTGTTGCCTCTTCTATCTCTTTCTTTATGGACCCCTCTTTGCCTATTATTACAGCAACCCTGTTCTTTGGGACCTTTAGCTCGTATGAATATTCTACCATTTCTTTTTGAAACATTAAGTTATTTTTAAGTTTATTGAATTATTTTAAAAATACGATTTTTTAACTAATTTTTTATTATCTTTTCTTTTGTCTTTTTCTCGTCTACATCAAGCCCAATTTTCCTGAAGTAAGTCGCTATGTTTCTTACGTCTCTTTCAAGGTATTCAGCTGCCCTTGGATCCTCAATGGTTGTAGTTTGCGAAAAATCAATGAAAACAGGGTTCTGGTTGTTGTTCAGGATGTTGAAAGCAGACAAATCCGCATGAACCAAGCCGACTTTATGTAGCTTCTTCATGTTCAATACAATCTTGTCAAAGAATGCTTTCTTGTCTTTTACTTCAGAATCCTTGAGTTTTGGGGCAATTATCTCGTTTTCTCCTATGAATTCAAGCACAAGAACGTTGTTGGAGAATGCTATTGGTATCGGGACATTGACTCCTGCTTTTCTTGCTTTCATGAGGTTTCTGTATTCCCTTTGCACCCAGAGGAAAACAATGTTTCTCTTGCCTTTTTTGATATGAGAAAAACGAACGTCGCTTTTGATGTAGTCATACATCCTGTTGAAATCGCAAGTCTCTAATCTATAGATTTTTGCCATTATCTTTGAGCCGTCTTTTCTAAGGGCAGAGAAGATATTGGCTTCTTTTCCTATTGATATCGGGCTTTGAAGGCCTTCAAAATGCCCCTGGGTTATGAGCTTATAGACTGTTTTTTGGGTGAACGGGTCAAATACGTTTCCCCAGACTTTATGCTCTTCCTTTGCTCCTGATCTTTTTGCCATGCCTTGGAAGATGCGCCATTTCTATATAATTCTATTCAAAAAGGACATATAATATTAAATTTGTGTTCTTTTTTAAGATAGTAAAAGACAACATCTTTTCCTATATCCACAAACACCTTACCACTTTAAAATAGTAAATCAACCGAAACATTTATATATAACTTCTATTCCTCAGTAGTAACATATTACGTTGGGGAATGTAATATTTTATTTATAATCACCTCTTTTTCCTTAGCGGGGCGTCGCAAGACGTTTCGCTAGGGTTTTTATTTAAAATTAGCTTAAAACACTCATTTTTTTGCTTATTTTCTTTATTTTCCATACTGAAGATATTTCAAATAAGCCCAAATATCTCAAAACAAGCCCTTTGCAAAGATTTAAATATTGGAATAGATTACTGACTTTTGCCCGTCACGAGAGTACCAAACGGAGCTCACGATGACCGTCAAGCAATGAATTTTGGGGTTAGTGCAACGGGCTACATAATCATATTATAATCGAGAAAAAACGAAGCATTAGAATAAGCTTATCATTATCATCATTATTTATTTTGCATAACATACATTATGTTGATTAAATAAGAGTAATCATAGCTTGTTCTAAGAGTTTCACATAAGGAGAAGCTAACATATGGTCATTCAAAATCACAATCATTTTGGTTTGATAGCTTCTTCTATAAACTAATAATTCGTGGAGGGATAAACATGGGAAAAATAAGCCCAGTATCATCAAAGTATATAATTCACTCAAATATAGACATTGAGGGAGTAGTAGACAAGCCGGATGTCATCGGCGCAATTTTCGGCCAGACAGAAGGGCTTTTGGGAGCAGATCTTGAATTAAGAGAACTTCAGAAATCCGGCAGAATCGGAAGAATAGAAGTCAACACGGAAACAAGATCGGGAAAGACAAAAGGAACAATAATCATACCTTCTTCTCTTGACAAAGCCGAAACATCCATTGTAGGCGCAGCTTTGGAAATAATCCAGAGAATAGGGCCTTGCAATGCGAAAATCGAAGTAACTAACATAGAAGATGTCAGAATCAGCAAGAGAAGCATGGTCATAGAAAGGGCAAAAGAGCTTCTTAGAAAGATGATGGAAAACACCATGCCGGATTCACAGGAACTTGCAGATGAAGTAACATCGGCTGTAAGGGTGATGGAAATTGTTGAATACGGAAGAGAAAGGCTTCCTGCAGGACCTGCAATTGAAGAAAGCGACGAAATAATCGTTGTTGAAGGCAGGGCAGATGTTCTTAACCTTCTGAAGCACGGATTCAAGAACGCGGTTGCAATCAATGGCACATCTGTTCCCGAATCAATAGTTGAGCTTTGTTCAAGTAAAGTTGTCACAGCTTTTGTCGATGGAGACAGAGGCGGAAATCTGATAATCAAAGAGCTTACAGGAGTGGCTGACATAGATTTCGTTACAAAAGCGCCTGACGGAAAAGAAGTTGAAGAGCTTGCAAAGAAAGAAATTCACAAAGCATTAAGAAGCAGGATTTCAGGCGAGCAGGCAAAGCTTGAGCTTTCAAAGGAGCCGGAAAAGATGGCAATGGAAATGGTAAGAAGGCCGCAACAGCACAGCCAGCCGCCGCCGCATCATATGCAGCAGCAACCGCATGGGCAGCAGCCTTATCAGCAGAGGCCTCAAAGGCCTTTCCAGCAGCAGATGGCTGCTCCGCCTCCAATGGTGAAGAAAGCAATCTCAGTTGAGGAGAAAAGCAAATTCAAGTCAATGCTGGAAGATTTAATCGGAACAAGAGGAGCTGAAATACTTGACAGCAAGCTTGCAATACTCGGAAAAGTGCCAGTGAGCGAGATTCACACTGCTTTGAAAAGCATAACCAATGCGCACGCAGTAATTTTCGATGGAAGCATCGAAAGGGAAATTGCAACAGCAGCAGAATCTGCAAATGTCAAGTTTTTGGTTGCAATGGACTCAAAAGTCAAACCAAATGAGACAAGAGTAAGCATTCTGACTGTGAATGATTTTTAATTTTTTAATTCTTTTTTTATTTTATATTTAATCAATCTTTCAGAAGCCTCAATATTTTATGATGAGCTTTGGCTTTTCGCTTACAATTTTGGCTTTGATGCAGGTTGACGGGATTAAATCATCACCGTATCTTTTTGAATTTCTTCTGTAGTCATTGAACACAAAATAGCCATTTGGCTTAAGCACCCTTAGCACATCTTTCAGAATGCTGCGTATTTTTTCATCTTCAAAATAGTACATATAATTGTACGAATACACAACATCAAAAAATTCATCTTCGAATGGAAGTTTATCCGGCTTTCCTATGACTATTTTTACGTTATTTGGATATTTATCCATACTTGTGCTAATCCCATAACATTCTAACCTTTTATTATAGAGATTTGCCAATTCGGATATTGCGTTTCCTTGCCTATCACATCCCAAATCAAGAACTTTTATCGCCTTAAACCATTTTATTTTCTTCTCTACAAACCAATAGGTCTTCAAAACACTGTTAATATCATCAGAGCTTACAATTGCCATTTTATGCTATACCTCAACAGCGTAAATATAAACATTTCTAGAAATAAATCAAACCAGATTCTTCGATAAATTCTTTTCGCAGTCTTTAACATCATTCATGCTGCAGAAATTCTCTTTTATGACGTCTGCAGGCTGGACTCCGCCAAACTTTACCTGGTTGTTGACAAGGAAAACCGGGAAACTTTTCAATCCAAGCTCCTGCGCAAGCTGGCTGCTGTAAGAGTGCTTTTCAAATCTGGCATTTTTAAAATTGTCAAGGAACTCTTTTAAATTATTTTCTGCCTTAAGGCTTGAGGCGTCATTTTCAATCACGAAAATATCGAGCTTCATCGGTATGCTGTTCCTTGTGAAATAAAATGAGGATGCTGCAACATCATTGTTCAGCATGTAATAGCCGTTTTTTTCTATGAATATCTGCTTGAA
>Ga0209542_10015574_pt1 | contig 12733 bp, 10 predicted proteins | sample RifCSPhighO2_01_FD_184028 | JGI IMG/M metagenome (GOLD analysis project Ga0209542, IMG submission 184028) | Soil microbial communities from Rifle, Colorado - Rifle CSP2_plank highO2_0.1 (SPAdes) (version 2) | ecosystem: Environmental > Terrestrial > Deep subsurface > Rock core/Sediment ...
AATCGCATTGCAGGCTCAAGCTCCCCTGAAGCTATTTCAGTTCCATTCTCGCGCCTGAACTTTCCGCTTTCATGATACAGCCAGAGCAGCTTATCACCCTGGCATGTTGCATACAAAATAACCCCTCCTGTGCTGAATATTCTTGTTGCCATTACCTTTCCCCTGACTCTTGTCACCTCCTTTATTGCAGCAGGCGCAGCCTGTGCACATTCAGGGCATACATTGCGCGCGTGCTCCATGCCGCATACTGTGCATTTAGTCCACCTCAATTTTTCAATCAGTGCTAGTGGAAACTCTCCGCGCCTGTCTTTTTCAAATACAAGATGAAAATGCTGCAGCAAGTCATCTGGCAGGACTTTATAATGCACAGCTGGCTTTGGATACCTGACCTCTGGGTGAAATATTGTTATGCGGTGCAATGGCCTGGCATCGTGTGGAATGCGCTTGGCAGGATTCTTGGGAATGTATATCCCACCATATGGGCTGACAAAAAGCAGGCATTGAATAAGCATCACTGCAAATGCATACCAGTCTGAGCCAGCATTATGCGGATTGATTAGCATTGGAGCGGTTAGCTTCTTATCACAAAGAAGAGGGTCAACAAATCTTGCAGTGAAGAGCTTGCATAAGAACCTGCCAAACTGAAAGCTGTCTGCGTCTATAAAATAAGCCTCTGTGCCGCGGATAAGCACATTGAGGTCATTAAAATCTCCAATCACAACGCCGGATTTGTGCGTGCTGGCAACAGTTGCGTGCATGCCCCCGAATATCAGTGAGACATCATTGCTTGGCACAGCCTGCCGAAATGTTCTGTCAGCGTATTGCAGCAATACTTCTGCGCCATTGAGAAACTTCATTGTGTAGCCTAGAATTTTCTTGTTTCCCTGGTCAGTGGCAAGCTCCTGTGGCGTGATGATGTGGGTTGGCATATTGCGCGGAAATGCTGGTAATTTTTCCTGATGCTCAGCAATGCGCACCCTTGCTCCTTCTTCTTCATCAGGAAGCCCTTGATAATCCGGGTGCTCTGGCGGCTTGAATAGCTTTAGCACCATCCCGCTTCCTATGTCAAATATATCTGCCTCATTTCCCTTGCCGATTGATTTTGCAGGGTCAACATAAATTCTCTTGCCTTTCAGGTAGATATTCATTTTTCACCTCCTTTCTTTCCCGGCAATTATTATGTGCTGTTTTTCTTCCGAATGACAATAAGAGTTGTATCATCGGAAAGCAGCCCATGCTCTTTAATCACCTCTTGTTTTTCTTCATCCAGCTTCGTACACTCACGATTTGTCAGCGCAAGTTTTCGCCTGACCATATCCTGGTTTTTAAAATAGCAGTCCTGTTCCCAGAATTGGCCTATTTCGCCAACCATTTCATTTTTTCCGGGCATCTTCAGCTCAGCCGAGCTTATCATATCAGCCACGCCGTCTGTTCCTATCAGAATTGGGGCAATTTTCTGGCTTTCAGGGATGTGCTGTACCTGAAACTTCAGTGCGTCAGGGTAAGATTTGGTTAGCGAGGCTTCAATCAATCCATAGGCAATATATGGCGGCTCATTGTCGGGGAATGGGCCAATGGAATTAATCCTGCCATTCGCAATAAACACCCCGTCACCAATGGAAAAAAATGAAACTCCGAAGCGGGTAATTAGCGCGCCAACAACCGTAAAAAGAAGATACTTGCTGACTGTTTCTGAAAGCTCCCCTCCCATTGCATTTGCAAGGATGCGCAATTGGGCTAATACATCATGCCTTATCTGCTCCCAGAAATTTTCTGAGAACAAGCGGTTTTGGGAGTTGCTCTTAACAGCTTTGGCTGCATAATCCATGGCATAATTTGCAATAAGCGCAGCGCCAATCTTGGCACCAACCTCGCTGTGCTTGCTGCTTCCGCACCCGTCGCAAACTAGCGCTACAAGAGCATCCTCTGTTGCAAGCCAGCAATATGCATCCTGATTATTCCTGCCTGCAAGCACATGCTCTCTGCCAGCAACAGACCCTCCAGCTATCTCAAACTCTTTCATCACATTTCTCCTTTCTTTTTTGGGTTTTCCAGGGTTTTCCACGCAAGAAACATAATATTCCCGGCATAATTGTGTGTAATCCTGTTGATTAGTTATTTTTCAGAATTCTCTGTATCTTTAACTTCCCATAGACCTAGTTTTTACTCTTTTAGTGCCTTTTTCCTTCAGGCTTTCTCAAAAATCCTTTTTACAAGGTCTTCCGCTTTGTTTACTTTATGTTTTTTGTCTCTTGATGTTCATTGGTGTCTTGTGAAATCAAATGATGTTGCTACCTGTTATGTTGGGTATTGTGTTGTCTTTGTTCTGTGTTTTTTGTTGTCTGTGCTGCGGTTTAAATTTTTATTTTTTATTTGATGAATTAAATAAGCATGATTTTGGGCTCTTCGTTTTGTTTTTGCAGCATTTTTGGCTCGTTTTAATTTGGCTTTTGCCGCCCCCATATTATTGTATTATTTACAATAAGATATAGTAAATATTACACTATTTAAGCATTATTGCGGTGCAGGATACATATATTATCTAATACACTAAGTAGAAGAATATCCGAGGGCTAATGCAGATTCTTAAAAACACTAACAGAGAGAGAATTATGTGATGTTTGCTGAGAAAACGCGGATTTTCTGGCTTTTGGAGAATTTTTATGTCAAGAACACTTGATAAAACTCCATCCTTTAGGATGGAGTTGCGTTCTTGAGCATCCTAAAAACAAGGGGCTTTACAAACCACACATGTCAAGATTTTACAAAATCTTGAGCACTATCAGAAATCCATAAAAGATTTCTGAAGCTTTAGTGTGTGGTGCCCCATTGTTTTTTTGATATCCCAGAAATATAAGGCTTTCTGTCCCTGCTTATTATTGTCAAGCCAAGATAATTCTTGTTGTCCATTTGCGGGAAATCCTCCCTGAAATGGCATGCCCTGCTCTCCTTTCTTGCAAGCGCGCTTTCCAGGATTACAATGGCAGCATCTGCTATATTTCTGACTTCCAGAAAATCCTTGTTGACTTTATAAGTCCAGTAAAAATCATTTATGTCTTTTTTTATTGCAAGCAATACCTCTCTTGCAGCAACCAGCCTTTCCTCGTTTCTTGATATCCCGCATAAGGATGTCATGGTTCTTCTTATAATCTCCCAGTAATATTGTATTGTTGTCTTATCCTTAATCTCTCTGGCTTTCCCGACATTCCATTCAGGGGCATCTGCATTTTTTTGATTTTTCTGTGCCAGAAAATGCCGGGCAGCAAGCCTTCCGAACAAGATGCATTCTGGCGCAGAGTTGCTTGCCAATCTTGTTGCGCCATGCAACCCTGTATATGACACCTCGCCTATTGCATAAAGCCCTTTAATGGCAGTCTCGCTGTCTTTTCCCACCAAAACCCCTCCGTTTGAATAATGCTCTGCATATACAACAGGAACAGGCTCTTTTGTTATGTCTACCCCCTTGCTCAGGCAGAATTCATAAGAGTTCTTAAAGTCATTTTTTAGCCTTTCCTTGTCTATTGATGTGCAATCAAGCCACACATTCTGCAGCCCATTCTTTCTCATCTCAATGTCCTCTGCCTTTGTCACAACATCCCTTGTTGCCTTTGAGCCCAGGGCATCATACTTCAAGACAAAATCCTCTTTGGAATCTTTATGCAATTTTAATATTGCGCCCGCGCCCCTTAATGCCTCTGTAAGCAAAAATCTTCTTTCAGTTTCATTAACAGCAGATGGGTCATAGAACACAGTCGGATGGAACTGCACAAACTCCATATTTGCCAGAGGCAAGCCTGCCCTGTAACACATTGCAAATCCATCCCCTGTTGCAACATCCTGGTTTGATGTGTACATAAAGACTTTTCCCAAGCCGCCTGTTGCTATAAATATCCCTTTGCACTCTATTGTTTTAATTGAATTATCTTCTATGTCATGCACATAAAGCCCAATGCATGAATCTTTTTCAGATTTCTTTTTTAAGAGCTTGTTGCATGTTATAATGTCAATAGCAATATGCTCCTCGCAAACCATTATATTGCGGTGCTTTTTTACAAGCCCTGTCAGAACATTCATGATAGCATTTCCTGTCGTGTCTTTTGCATGAAATATCCTGTTTGCAGAATGCCCGCCTTCCCTGTGCAGGTCATAATCCCCGCTTTCATTTTTGTCAAATTTTACCCCTTTTTTCTCAAGCCATTTTATCACATCTGGAAAAAAATGCTCTGAGCAGAATCTCACAATATCTTTGTTGTTCAGGCTCTTCCCTGCATTTAATGTGTCTTTTATATGCGAATCAAAAGAATCCCCTGCGGCAGGCTTTCCGTTAACTGCTGTAACTGCTGTCAATCCCCCTGCAGTCAGGTAGCTGTTGCAGTCCTCAAACCTGCCCTTTACAAACAGCATAACCTTTTTGCCTGCATCTGCCAGCTCAAGCGCTGTTGTGCAGCCTGCAAATCCGCCGCCTATTACTGCGCACTCTGTTTTTATTGTTTTTGGCATGTTAAGCTACAGCAATATTGCCCCTCCATACTCCCAATTCCATCTTAGGCGCCCGTCTGGAAAGAAAATCAGGGTTCTTATCTCATCTGATTTCGGCTGGACCATTTCACAATCTGTAAGGCAGATATTTTGCCCATCAAGCTCGTAGATTACTGCTCCATGAGAAAGGGTCATTAATTTTCTTGCATTTTTGTCCATGTAATCTTTAATAACTTTTATTTCTGAATTTATGAGGACATGCTGCCTGCACCACTCTTCAACATCCTTATTTTCCGAGTGCTCAACCAATCCAAGTTTTCTTATTGTAAGCTGCTCAACAGAGTTGTTTTTTGCAAATTCTGCAAGTTTCTTTATCTCTTTTGGAGAGTCAATAAATCCTTTCACCAAGACGCAGCTTAATCTCACAGAAAAATTTAAATCATGAAGCTTTTTTATTATTTCTTCCAAATCAATATATTCTTTGTTAGGCGTAAAGATCTCCCCATTCCTTTCCCTTTTATAGTGGGCTATTGAGATAGCCATGGTGTTCAAGCCAAGAGCATACCATTTCTTAAGATATTCTTCAAACCCCTCTTTTTCAAGAGCCAATGCATTTGTCTGCAGCTCAATTAAAGGGAAATCAAATTTTCTCATATGTGATAGGTAGTCTGTGATCTGATTAGGGTAGAGTGTAGTCTCTCCTTTTCCTGTGATTAGAACAGTGGACACATTATTTACCTGTGAAAGCCTGCAAGCCTTATGAAAATTTCTCCAGTTTATTTTCTGCTCTTTAAAGCCGATTCTTTTCTTGCCAGTCATCTTTGATATGCAATAAGGACAGCTGGCATTGCAAGCGCCTGTTCCTGCTAATATACTGAATGTCTGTATTTTCATTTTGTTATCTTACATCTTATTTATGTTCAGAACCTCCAGGCTTATGTCAAGCGCTTTTGCAGAATGAGTTAAAGCGCCGATTGAGACAAAATCAACACTGGTTTTTGCAATAGATTTTATGCTATTGAGGTTTACTCCGCCGGAAACCTCAAGCTTAGCCTTTTTTCTTCCTTCTTCTTTAACAATCTTAACAGCCTTCTTTATGCTTTTTATGTCCATGTTATCCAAAAGCAAGATGTCCACTCCGGAATTTAAAGCTTCCCTAACCCCTCTCAGGTTTTTAACCTCAACCTCTATGGCTTTTCCAGAATGTTTTGCTTTTTTGACTGCCTCTGTTATGCTTCCTGCTGCCTCTATATGATTGTCCTTAATCAAGACAGCATCATACAATCCAAAGCGGTGGTTTTTCCCCCCTCCAGCCTTAACAGCATATTTTTCCAGCTCCCTCATCAAGGGCGTTGTCTTTCTTGTGTCAAGTATTTTCACGCCTTTTGCTTTTCCAGCTCCTGCCAGCTTAACAAATCTTGCTGTAAGCGTGGCTATTCCGCTCATCCTCTGCAGAAAATTCAGGGCAACCCTTTCACCAGCTAAAATCGCCCGGGCATTTCCTTTTAGCTCTGCAATAACCTGAAATTCTTTAACCTTTTTTCCGTCCTTTGCTTTCCTGACAAATACAATATTTCTGTCAAGCTCTCTGAACACCTGTTCTGCAATGCCAAGCCCTGCAATTATGCCCTCTTGTTTTGCAACAATCTCAGCCCTGACAATGGCTGATTTAGGAATTATTGAATTGGTGGTTATGTCTCCGCCGCCTATATCTTCTTTCAGTGCCTGTTTTATTACCTCATGAATTTTCATTTATGTCTGTCTCGCTTTATTTAATCTTGAGCATCCTGTCAAGCGCCATCTTGGCTTTAATTCTGACTCTTTTGCCTACATTTATCTCGTTTGTTTCATTTTTTAGGCATTCATAGATATTCTGCAGGTTGTTTTTCTTTTGCTGTATGCACACAAGCCCCGGCGTGTAAAATTTCTTGTTTGGCACCTCAATCTTTAGCCTTTCTGCCATTCCTGTTTCTGTCAAAACTACAAATTCCTTCAGGTGTGACTTTTTAGCAAAATCTATCATTTGCGAGGTAGAGCATATGATATGTGATTCATCTATAACCTCTCTTGGGCATTCTGGATGCGCCATAACAATTGCGTGAGGATGGAGTTTTTTTGCCTTTTTAGCCTGCTCTGAAAGAAATCTTGCATGGACATAACAGAAACCTTTCCATGGCACGATGTTTTTGCTTGTAAATCTTGCAACATAGTCCGCAAGGTTTTTGTCAGGCACAAATAAGATATTTTTTTCTTTCAATGAATTGACTACTTTGACTGCATTTGATGATGTGCAGCATATGTCACAAACTGCCTTTACCTCTGCTGTCGTGTTAATATAGCAAACAGCAGCCACATTATTCTTTCCATATCTTTTTTCAAGCTTCTTTTTTTCCTCCACTAATGCCCCCGCAGTTACCATTGCTGCCATGGGGCAGTTTGCCTCAAATGTCGGCAGCAGCACTTTTTTTGTCGGGTTTAATATCTTTGCTGACTCTGCCATAAAGTCAACTCCGCAGAAAACAATAATCTTTGCTTTTGTTTCAGCTGCTTTCCTGCTTAATTCAAGGGAATCTCCTACAAAATCTGCAACCTTGTAGATTTCCGGGCGCTGGTAGTTATGAACAAGAAGGACAGCATTCTTTTTCTTTTTCAGCCTGTTTATTTCCTTTATCAGCTTTTGTTCGTTCATTTTTGTTTAATCTTGACTTCTCAGTATTTATATTTTATCTTATTGTATAAAATACACTATTTAAATGTTTCGGTTATGCCTGCGTTATCGCGTTGTCTGGACTTTTAGAAAGATTTAAAGGTTAATATTATTTTTATTGTCTATGCAAAAAGAGGTATTTTATGTAAAGTCTTTAGAGGAAGATTTTATTTCCAAAACCCTAAAGGGAAAGAAAAAGGTAGATTTTCAGTCTATTGAAAATATAATAAAAACAAAAAAGATTAAACCAAATACAAAAAGTTTTGGTAGAAAAAGAAGACTTGCCTGCACAGCGTTAAGTAAAAATTATACCAAAACTTACAGACCTCAAGGAATAATCTTTAAGACAACAGACAAACCAGATTATGTTGCTCCGTTTGATTTAGTTTTATTAACAAAAACAAATAAGATAATCGTCCATTATTATAGAATAAAGAGTAATCTGCATTTTTACTATAATCAAGAGCTGATTTCAGGGTTTAAAAAATTCATATTTAAGACAGCAAAAGATATGCTTAAAAAATTCCCTTCTCCAGAAAAAGCTTGGATTGAAGTAAATGAATTTAGAGTAAAAAATGGATATAAATTACTAACAAAACAGAAATATAGACTCGTTGAGTACAATGAAATAATTTTCCACAAACCAATAAAGATAATCCCCATTGCATTATATGGTTACAGAAAAGAAGCAAGAGAAAAAGCAAAGAAATTAGGATTGCCACATTATATCGCAGCTAAGAATTTTTGTGAGAAAAATGCAATTTAGTGATTATTTCTTTTTGATTCTACCTAAAACCCTCAGAAATCTTTTATCTGGATTTCTGATGGCTATCAAAAATTAAAAATTTTTGAAGTCCCCTAATTTTTTCTGCCTCTTGCCTTCGGCAATCTCTTTTATATTAATGCTAAAAACCTCAAAGATGTTCTCAACTGCAGGAATAATCTGGTGCTCAAGATAGTATTTTATGTTATATTCCCCTTTTTCATCAGGCAGCTTGACCTTTTCGCGCACAAGCGCTTTTTTTTCACGGGTTTCTGCAATAAAATACTCAACAACCATGCCCATGTCAACAGGTAGTCCTTTTTCTTTCATCTTCTGGGCTGCAATCACATGCGGCGTAATTGCCTTGTATTCGGAAAGCGGCTTTTTCAGCTGCGTTCTTATCATTATGTCGCTCTTACCTATTTTTCTTTCCTTGATTTCCTTTATTGCATTTTTAATAATCTCAAGTGCAGACTTTTCATTTCCATCCTTCAAAATCTTCTGCAGGATTTTGTTCTGCAGCTCGCGGGCAAGTGTGCACCAGTCTCTCCTTACAGTTTCAAATCCCCTGATTTTTACCTTGCCTTCGTGATTGATTAAGGCATATTTCTTTTTTGCGCCAAACTCGCCTGTTCTCTTTGCCACCCATAATCCCCTTTTGTAAAAATCCTCAAGCTCAAGCTCCATTATGCCGGGCAATTCAGAGTTTAATTTTTCAAGAAACTTTAAGGTTTCCTGCTTTGTATGCTTGTTTAATTTAAGGGCTATAGAATCTGTGTCACTGTAAATAACCTCATAGCACTCTTTGTTTATTGTTTCTATTATTCTTTTTATAAAATCCCTGCTTATCGCTGTTGTCGCAGCGCTTGCTTCAGGGCAATAATATCTTGCGCCAAAAAATCCCTGATAGCCGTAGGATGCATTTGCCAAAAGCTTGTAGGCATTGCTTCTCGCAAAGGTTAGTGCATTCTTGTCCTTTTTGTATTCCTGCTTGTATTTTTTTCTTAGTTCTATTATCTCTTTCAGCATCAAAGGAAAGAATGCTGGTTTTTTTGAAAAATAAAATTTTTTATTGTCAAGGCTGATTTCTAATGCATCTTTTTCCTTGCTCTTTAAAAAATTGGACATTGACAGGTTATACGTGACGATGATTGACGGCCAGTAACTTGTAAAGTCAAACACAGCAAGGTTTTCATACAAGGCTGCCCGCGGCTGGAAGACAAACGCGCCCTCATATTTTTCCCTGCTTCTTCTTTCCTCTATCTCATTATGCAGGGGCCTCTTCTCTGCTATTTCATTAAATTTATTAAGATTATGCAGGATATAATTCTCAACCATTTGCGACATGCTGTCCCTTGCTATCTCAAACAATGGCTCTTGTATTATCCTGCTGAACTCTGAGATATCCGGCCAGATTTTTTCTGCAAGCTTGTATGTCAGCACAGAATCCTGAAGATTGTATTCAAAATATGCCTGCCATTCATCCTGCTTCATTTGTTTTGAATTTTTATGCTCAAATTCTTTCTTGCCCTCTCCAAGCAGCTCAGATGCAACCTCATTTAGCCCTAATGTTTCAGACTGAAGGTATTGCGAGTAAGCTGTCCCTATAAAGCGAAATAAATCAACATGCACAATTCCAGATATGATGGCAGATGGAATTCTTCCTCTTGCAAATGATGGTTGTGAGTTGTCTATGCCAAGCGCAAGCTTAACCCTGTTCTTCTCTGCCCTCGCTTTCAAATACGGAAGGTCAAAGCCGTCTGAAAAATAGCCGACAAGCACATCAGGATTTTCTGCCTTGGCATACTTTACAAATGCCTCAAGCATGTCTGCCTCATCCTCGAAGCATTCCACATAGCCAAGATTGTGCTGGCATTTCTTCCATGTCAGAACCTTTCTCAGGTTTTTTCCAACAAGAGAAATCATTAAAATCTCGCCCTGCCCTATCTCAAGCTCATCTGCCTCTATGTCAAAGGCAAGAATTTTTGGCTCAAATTTTATATTTTTGTTTTTTGCGCTTTCAGCTTCATCTATTTTTTCTATGCTCTCCGCCCTTATGCACAAATCAACATCCATTACAGAGTCTATTCCCCCAAACTCGCTTGAATTGTTTAAAATTTCACCAGAAACCTTATGCCATTGCAGGGGCTTTACCTGCTTTTCTGTTATGTACTTTGTTATGATATTCAAGTCATACTCTCTTCGCGCCTCTATCTCTGGAAAATCAAGCCTATCTGCTACTGGATGCGCATCCTTGTAGTTTGTTATAGAGATTTTTACTGCTTTAACGGGCTTGCCAAGAAAATTTTTCTCGCAAAGCTCGGTTTTTTCAACTTTTGTTGTCCGCAGATTGCCCTCAATCTTAATCTTTTCAATCTTTTTTCTTAGCTCATTTATCTTTTTCTCACTCGTGCCCTCTTTTAAAATAGCCCATAAATAAGGCTTAAAGCTGTCTATAACGCAAACCCTTTTCCCCTTGTCATCCCTGCCGGTTATTTTCACATAGTTCCTGCCCTGCCAGTCAAAGCTGCCATAATCTAAGGGAATGAAGGTGGTTTCCATAAACGAAAGAAGCCGGCAAGTTATTTAAAACTTGTTGTGTTAAGATGGAAATTTCATACCAAGACTAAGCCCCATTTTAGCTAAAACTTCGTTTATTTCAACTAAAGATTTCTTGCCAAAATTTCTATATTGTAATATCTCTTCTTCAGTTTTTTGCACTAAATCTCTAACAGTTTTAATACGAGCTTCTATTAGACAATTATAAGACCTAACAGAAAATTCAAAATCATGTATGGACATTGCTAACTTCTTTTCTAGTTCTACAAATTCTGACCTTTCTTTTTCCACTTCTAATTTTGCAACCTCTCCTCTACGAAGAGCATCTATTTTAGTTTCTAACGAATTCACATACTCAAACAATCCTATTAGCAGGCTGTAGTTCAAAGATTTTTCTATAGAACTAGGAATATAGTAATTTCCTAATTGGTGTCTGTGAGTAGCGAACAACCCTTTTAATCTTTCTTTTAAATCAGTTGGACTTATCCAATTATCAATTTGTGATTCCCATAGCTCTAATTCGTTTTCAAGATTTTTTTTCTTTTGGTGTTCTTCTTCTGGCGCTTCTAAATAATTAAGATATCTCAAATAGGTAGCTTCTAACTCTTTTATTTTTTTACTTCGTGTAGGATGCCTAAGTTTTCTTAAAGCTTTTGCTTCTATATGTTTTATACCTTGCTTGGTTAAATTAAATCTATTACCAGTTTCCCTTAAGGTATGCGAATAACCATCATCAAGACCAAATTTAAACCTTAAGACTTTTGCTTCCCTTTCATTTAATGTGGACAACACATTATCAAATCTTTCCTTTAAGTCTGAAGGAAGTGGCTTATATAGCTCTGAGGCTAATTTCTCCGTTAAATTAGTTTTTAAGTCTGAAAATAATCTATATTCACTAACAAATTGGCTAGTTGAAATATAATTCGATAATTCACCTATTATCCTGCCTGCCATATATTCCTCTTTGAATTCCTTTTTTGTTTCTGTTTTCCCACCAAATATCGCTTGGTATAACTTTATATAACCATCATTAGGTCTTAATGTGATTTCTTTGCCAACAATCCTAACTACTTTTCTGGCAATTGGTGAAAACACTAATTCAGTTATCTTATCTTTTATATAAGGATCAGAACTTGTTTGGTATGTTTTATTAGCATTAATAATGCATTTTTTATAATTGTCAATATACTTTACACCTGTTTTTCTCTTTAGGTTCAAAATTGTGGATATGCTCACATCAAATTCCTTTGCTAATTGATGCGGGCCAACAAATCTGCCTAAAACACAAACATATTCTTTTTGTTGTTCTGAAAGTTTTGTTTTGTAAGGCATTTTTAGTTTTTGTTGTATTTAGCTATCTGATTATGCAAATAATATTCTATTTTTCATATTTATCTTAAAATTTGCAGTTTATAAATTTTTCTATTCATATGTTACTTATTAGTGGTTACAAACAGAAAGGTTTATAAAGCCCTAAAACATAGTATTTTCAATAAAACTACAAGATTAACAAAAAGAAAAATGGTAAAAAATAGCTTAGATTGGAAGGTTGCTGTAGGGGGGCTGTTAATAATCTCCACATTAACTGGAATTGCTTTAGGCGTAGGCGGTTGCTTGAAGAGGAAAGAAGCAACTGAAATGGCTGCTTATGAGCAGGCTTTGAAGGGCTATAAGCCAAGCCATGAAATATTGATAGGAGATGAGATTAATGGAAAGGTTATAGATACAGTCAGCGAGGTAGCTGAGCTGATGCAGGTTTATGCTGATATAAACGGCAGGACAGTGCCTGTGCCTCTTAGAATAAAGACAGAGTATGTAGCCAATCTTAATGGAGTTTCTAAAGAGAGCGGATATGCTGTCAATGAGAATAGGGCTTTAAATTACTGAACAAGGAGAAAAATGATAGAAGATTTGTTTGAGCAGAATTATTGGGAGCAGAACAGAATACGGGAAAAGGAAGAAAGAGACAGCGGTTTTCTTAAAGATTCTGCAGGCCTTAATATAAACGACTTCTCCCCGCAGTCTGATGCCAAAACAAGGCTGCTGATAAGGTATTTTCCGCGAAGGTTTACAAAAGGCGGGAAACAGGATATCTCCAAGTATGAGCCGGCGCAGGTAGGCGCGTTGTTTAAGAAATTGTATGATTATTATGCTGCAAAGAAAAAGAAATCTTAAGGCAATATTTATTAATCCTTTTTTCTTTCTTTTCTGATGGGCTTGCAGAT
>Ga0209542_10015575_pt1 | contig 12733 bp, 14 predicted proteins | sample RifCSPhighO2_01_FD_184028 | JGI IMG/M metagenome (GOLD analysis project Ga0209542, IMG submission 184028) | Soil microbial communities from Rifle, Colorado - Rifle CSP2_plank highO2_0.1 (SPAdes) (version 2) | ecosystem: Environmental > Terrestrial > Deep subsurface > Rock core/Sediment ...
GCCCGCTCTGTACGATAGGCGTAGCTGCAGCTGCAGGCGGAGCTTCGTTGCTTGGGCTGAATGATGGCGTGATCGGGATTTTTGTCGGAGCTTTTGCCATTTCAACCGGATGGTGGGCCTCTGGACTAATCAAAAAAAAATACATCCCGTACCAGAGGCCCCTCCTAATCATCTTCTCTTTTATAGGTACAGTGGTGCCTCTCTTTATTTTATTCAAAGGCTTTTATCCCCTATATATTTCCTTTTGGGGAGGCTACGGCAGCTTATTCAATAGAGTCTATCTGGTGAACCTTTTTTTAGTGGGCAGTTCGCTGGGAGGGTTAGTAGTGATTGGCTCTCCTTGGATAAGCAAAAAATTCAGCGGCATGGTGGGCAAGACTTTTCCTTTCCAGCTTATCGGGATAACCTTTGCCATCCTTTTGTTATTGGGCGCAATAATTCAGGTGGCAGTATGAACCCGATTTTAATTTTTGGCATTATAGCTTCCCTATTTGTTTTTTTCATCTTATTCAACACGATTTTTTCCAAATTTAAGGTATGCGCCATTTGTGCCGCTGTGTCCGCGACATGGCTCTCTCTCCTCGGGTTATATTTACTTGGAAAATTCGAGGACAAAATAATTATCGCCATATTAGCAGGCCAGAGCGTTGTAGGAATTTATTATTTTCTGGAAAAAAAAGTCAGTGAGAAGTTGCTTGTTTTTAGGTTGCCATTCTTGCTTACTTTGACAGCTGTCATTTATCTTATTTTTTCAGGTATAAAGTACGTGATTGGATTAACGCTTTTGCTTATTTTCATCTGGATGGTCATGGCATTTTTGTTTATATATAGTTCAAATCCAAAGCTAAACGCGTTGGTAAATAAAATCGTGGAGTGCTGCAAATATGCCTAAAAACTTAAGCGAAAAGACGGTAGGAGCCCTTGGTTCTGTATCTGGAGTTACTAGCATTTTGGGCTCTTGGCAAATCTGCCACAATATTTGCCTATCTTTAATCGCGGTATTAGGAGCAATAGGAATAGCTGTTGCAGGTTTGCCTCTGTTATTCCTGACGAAAATTGCATTGCCTGCATGGATCTTGGCAGTAGCTTTATTTTTTGTAACGCTGGTTTTTTACTTCAAAAAGAAATGTATTCCTCAATATATGTTAGTTGTTAATTTGGGACTCTTGGTGGCAGGAACCCCTTTCCAATCTCTAAAGGATTATCAAGTGTTCTTTTGGGGGATAGGAGGAGGGATTATAGTTGTGGGAGCGGTGTTGTTCATGAACAAAAAAATAAAGCTTAATAGAAATGTTATTGTGCTTGTAGTGGCTGCATTGATTTTGTTAGCGTGGGTTTCAGCTATTCTGTTCTTTACTTTGACAGACAAAAAAGCGGATATTTCAAACAATGCGGGTTCCTCAAAAAATGAAGGTTTCAGATCAATAGTTATCGGGGATACCGGACAAGGAAATGTCGAAATCGGCTTGCAGCCTATAGAGGTCAAGTCAGGGATGGTGAAAGTCAAAATCTCGGCTAACACTCATTCTGTCGATTTGGGGCAATTTGATTTAAAGAAAATAGTGGTGCTGAAGTACGGCTCAAAAGAACTGAAGCCCGTTGAAGCATCTGCTTTAAGCGGTCATCACGCTTCGGGTTTCATCGTGTTTCAACCAACGGGAGAATTAAAATCATTTACAATAATTCTCAAGGGCATACCTGCCATAGACCAAAGAAAATATGAATGGTGAAAATAAAAAAAGGATTAACTTATCCTTTGATTTTAATCAGTTTCACAAAAGCATATATATATATCGGTATTATCTTCAAAAAGGCATGGTTTCAGAAGATTTCAGGCAATACTTGAAACAACATGCGGCTGAAGGGGAGCTCCTGACGACGATTTTCATTTCTTTGGCGACCTCTTTTGCCGTGTTGGGAATAGCTTACTTTGCTAATTTCAGATATATTGAGAATTTTATGTCAAAATATGGGTTTTATTTGCTATTTGCAAGTCTGAGCTACGCACTTATACTGCCTTCAATTAAGGAAGTCAGGGCATACAATGAGTTTCCATGCATGTCCGGCATGATGGTAGGCATGACGCTTGGAGCGGTTGCCGGCTTCCTTCCTGCAGTTTTAATTGGGGCAACTAATGGAATGTTCTGGGGGGTCACATTTGGAATGGTGTTTGGGATTACTGTTGGAAGCTGGAACGGAAGCTGCTGCGGAGTTATGGGCGTTATAGAAGGCACAATGGCTGGATTTATGGGCGGTCTGATGGGGGGAATGACAGCTTTGATGATGCTAAATGACAATCTTAAAGCAGCCGTAATAATTGTATTCATGATATCAGCAATCATAATCGTTTCTCTTAATTTTATGATCTACAAGGAAATGAAAGGAATTGAGAGGAAACATAAAGATAGCGCATTGCTCACAATTTTGTTTACTCTTGTTTTAACATCTGTTACAATGTGGCTAATGGTTTATGGGCCGCGGAGTGTGCTTTTCCAATGAAAATGAATCCGATGATTTTGCTTAGTATCGGGATAATACTGATGCTTGCGATTCCCCTTTATCTTGTGATGGCATCAAACAATAATGAAGGAAATGCTGCCAAAATTAACAATGGTGGAGGAAGTGGTGATGTTCAAAAAGTAGTAATTGGATTTAAAAATTTTAATTATTATCCAAATACGATAACAGTGAAGGCAGGCAAGCCGGTAAGTATAAGTCTCGATCCAAGCGTAACTGGCTGCTACAGAGGGTTTACAATAAGGGATTTTGGCATAAGCAAATATTTGCAGACACCACAGGACACGATCATGTTCACGCCGACTGTACCTGGTACTTACAGATTTTCATGCAGCATGGGCATGGGAACAGGAACATTAATTGTAGAGTAGGTGAAAAAAATGAAAAACAAAATAAAGATTTTTGGAATTGTAATACTGACCATTGTATTTCTTTCAATTTTCGCATCCGGCGCAGAAAATTACTCCGAAGCGATAAGGTTAATCTCAGAGAATACTGCCTGTGACGACCTGACCGACGAACAATTAGAAATGATTGGCGATTATTACATGGAACAGATGCATCCAGGGGATGCCCATGAATATATGGACAGGATGATGGGTGGCGAAGGCTCAGAATCCTTGAAAAGGATTCATATCAGCATGGCTTACAGGCTCTATTGCGGAAACACGGCGTATGGTGGATATGGAATGATGAATTGGGGCATGATGGGAAATTCGTATCTTGGAGGCGGCTATCCATCCATGATGGGAAGCAATTATGGTGCTTATGGCAGTGGAATGATGTTTGTCGGCTGGATCATAATAGCACTTGTTGTTGTTGTTTTGGTCTTGCTGATAATTTGGCTGATTAAGCAATTAACAAACCAAAAAAGGAGGCGATATAAATGAAAAAGAAGCTGTCAATTGAAGGGATGCATTGCGCCTCCTGCGCAACAAACATAGAAAAAAGCCTGAAGAAAGTTTCAGGTGTTAAAGAGGCGTCAGTAGTTTTGATGCTTAAAAAAGGAACAGTTGAATGCGAGGATTCTGTTACGGATGATGAAATTAAGAAAGCTGTTGCCCGTGCGGGGTACAAGGTGACAAAAATTGAATGAACACCACCATGAAGAGCCTGTAGAAGATTCTGAGATAGTTAGCTGGAAAAAGAAACTGATTTGGAGCTGGATATTTACAATTCCAATTGCAGTTTTGATGCTTTCCGAGAGGCTTTTTGGGTTTTCTATTCTTGAAATGCCTTATTCAAGCATTCTCATACTCGCTCTTGGCTTCCCTGTCGTGTTTATCTTTGGCTGGGATACTATCAAAGGCGGCGTTCGAGGTTTGGTTACGTTTTATTTCAACATGGACTCTTTGATTGCTTTAGGTACCATGGTTGCGTATTTGACAGGCATCTTGGCATTTACAGGAATTGTTGCAGATTACTCTGGAGTTTCTGCGATGATAATGGCATTTTTTACTACAGGAAAATATGTTGAAGCGCTTGCACGCGGAAGAGCAAGCCAGGAAATCAGAAAATTGCTCGAGCTAAGTGCCAAAAATGCAAGAGTTTTGAGAGGAAATAAAGAAATTGAAATTCCAATGGATGAAGTTAAAGTAGGAGATATTTTAGTTGTCAAGCCGGGAGAGAAAATTCCAACTGATGGCGTTGTTATAAAGGGCGAGAGTTCTGTTGATGAGTCCATGGTCACCGGCGAGAGTCTCCCTGTTGATAAAATTAAAGGAAACAACGTAATTGGTGCAACAATAAACCAGGATGGTATACTTTATGTCAAGGCAACAAAAGTCGGAAAAGATACCTTCCTGGCGCATATTATTGAATTAGTAGAAGAAGCGCAAGGAACTAAAATTCCGATACAAAAATTGGCTGATAAAATAACTTCAATATTTGTTCCAGCAATTTTGATTTTGGCCACTTTGACATTTTTAGGCTGGATATTCTTTTCAGGAGATTTAAGCAGGTCAATCGGTGTTGGAGTCGCTGTGCTTGTAATCGCCTGCCCCTGCGCATTAGGCCTTGCAACCCCGACAGCCTTAATGGTGGGCTCTGGCATGGGCGCCAAAAGAGGAATATTGATTCGCAAAGGGGAAGCTATACAGACGATGAAAGAAGTAAAAATAATTGTTTTTGATAAAACAGGAACTATTACAAAAGGAAAGCCAGAAGTCACTGATGTAAAATCATTAATTCCTGAAAAAGATTTAATGGTCATTGCGGCAAGCTTAGAGAAACTTTCTGAACATCCCATTGCAAAAGCCATTGTCAATAAAACAAGTGTTAAAACTTATAAGAAAGTTTCAGCATTCAAAGTTCTCAGAGGCAGAGGCGTCGAGGGCAAAATAGGAAAAGATCTGATAATTATCGGAAACCGAACTTTGATGAATGAGAGAAAAATCAATTTAGGCAAACTTGAAAATTCTATTGAGCAATTTGAGGAAGAAGGAAAGACAACGATGATCGTTGCCAATAACAAAAAAGTAATCGGCGCTATTGCGGTAGCAGACTCCCTAAAAGATGATTCAAGAGAAGCAATAAGAAGATTAAATTCTGCAGGATATAAGACTGTGATGATTACAGGTGACAATGAAAGGACAGCTAAAGCAATAGCAAGACAAGTTGGAATTAGCGATGTAATCGCAAATGTTCTACCGGAAGATAAGGCAAAAAAAGTCGAAGAATTGCAGCGACAAGGAATGGTCGCCTTCATTGGCGATGGCATAAATGATGCTCCTGCTTTGAAGCAAAGCAATGTTGGAATCGCTATGGGAACAGGAACAGATATTGCAATTGAGGCAGGCGATATTGTTCTAGCAAGAGGCTCGCTTATTGGAGTTGTTCAAGCAATTAACTTATCGAAAGCAACCTTTGCTAAAATAAAACAAAATTTATTTTGGGCGTTTGCTTACAATGTAATTGCAATCCCTCTGGCAATAGCTGGCGTATTGCATCCTGTTGTTGCAGAAATAGCAATGGCATTGTCATCTGTTACTGTTGTGACAAATGCGAATTTGCTTAGAAATAAAAAAATATAGCAAGTTTTTACACCTTTTTAATGAGTAGGCACTATCCTAAATCCATTATCTTCGATCTTTATAATAACGCTTTCTCCTTTCTCCAGATTAAGCGCATGTTCCAAGTCTTTTGGCAGCCTTAAAATTAGGTTGCTCCTTATTTTGCCAAGTTTTGCTTTCATGACCTCTTTCTTTAATTTATTTAGAAGCAATACTTTTTGTGCTTGTTCTGGATCATAATAAATTTCGCCGCATGAGCATTTCCATCCATCGATTGAATACTCATTAAACTTCATTGTTTTATGGTATTTCATTACTTTACCGCATTTGTTGCATTTCATTTTGCTTACCTCCTGCTGAACTTCCCAAAATGGATTAAAACCCAACAATCTTCCTTTAATATCTCGTGATAATCCTTAACTATTACTGCATTGTATGTTTTCTTTCCTTTATTGAGCCACTTTTCTATTGTACCTTGTTTTCTTTTTCTTGGAGCGTCTTGGCCCTCTTCCAAAATTTCAATGACATCATAAATGGTTTTTCCTTCATGCATAAGCTCTCTCATTGCCGAATCGCTTATGGCAATTCTGAGACCTTTATACTTATCATTAAACATACTTATTTGACATATGTTATGTACATATGTTTATAAATTTTACGTTTAGATTGAAAAATAAAGCACTGAACAACTAGCTTAAGCAATAATAATTTAAACCTCTGAGGAATAGCCTTCTTGGGTGATTAAAAATGAACGAATACGAACTAAAACCACTGCCTTACTCTGCTGATGCTTTAGAGCCCTACATTGATGCGCAAACTATGACAATACATCATGACAAGCATCATAAAGCTTACCTTGATAAGCTATTGACGGGATTGGAAAAGCATCCAGATTTGAAGAAAAAACATCCAGAAGAATTGGTCAAGGATCTAAATTCAGTTCCTGAGGACATCAGAACGGTTGTTAGGAACCATGGCGGCGGATTCATCAATCATAATTTCTTTTGGACTGTTATGGCTCCAAAAGCAGGCGGAGAGCCTTCTGGCAAGGTTGGAGATGCTATTGCTAGTGCATTTGGATCTTTTGATAAGTTTAAGGAAGAGCTTACTAGTGCCGGTTTGAACAGATTTGGTTCCGGATGGGCGTGGCTGGTTATAAATAAAGGTAAATTGGAAGTTTATAGCACAGCCAATCAGGATTCGCCATTGATAGAAGGAAAGATTCCTTTGCTCGCACTCGATGTGTGGGAACATAGTTATTATTTAAAGCATCAATCGAATAGAGCAGCCTATATACAAGACTGGTGGAATGTAGTTAACTGGAAACAAGTAGAAGATAATTTAAAAAAAAGCGAATAAGTAATTTTTGAAAAGGCATAACTTTGAGGCTATCCGCCGCTTGAGGACAAAATAATTTAGTTAATTAATAATTAAAAGCGCTCATTCGCCGCGCGGGCTTGCATCAATTCCTTTTATTGTTTCAATCAAAAGTCTAGTTCCGGCAACCACATCTTCAAGGTTAATATCTTCCTGCGGATTATGGGAGCCTCCGTAATTCCTGACAAAAATCATCGAAGTCGGAATGCCCATGTTCCAAACATATTGCGCATCATGGCCTGCGCCGCTTGGCAGCCGTATTGTTGGAATTCCGAGGACTTTTGCAGCCTCTTCAACAACTACGACATCCCTCTCATAAAGTTTTGCTGGAACCCCTCTTTCAACTTCTGAAAACTTAACTTTGGTTCCTGTCCTTCTGGCATGGAACAAAAGATCGTCAAGAACAACAGTCTCCAATCTGTCTCTTGCTTCAACTGTCGTTCCTCTAATGTCAAGAATGAATTCAACATAACCAGGAATTTTATTAACTGCACCGTCTGCAACATAAATATTGCCAACTGTGGCTACAGTCTGCGAACCATTTTTCTCTGCACTCAGCGCCAGTTCGTAAATCCCGTTTATCATGCGCGAAGCTGCTACCAACGCATCATGCCGATAAATCATTGGAGTTGCTCCTGAATGATTCCCCTCACCGGTAATGCTGACCTTGAAGCGGACTGGGGCCCGGATGCCTGTAACAATGCCGACGGCATGTCCATTCCTTGCAAGAACATCTCCCTGTTCAATATGCGGCTCAATATATGAGACATAGTCTTCTTTTTGCAAAGTTTCGATTGACCCTGGAGAATGAAGCAGAGATGCACGCATGGCTTCTTCCAAAGATACACCATCTTTATCCTTGAGTTTTTTCACATCTTCAAAATCCAAATAGCCAGTTGCAAGCTTGCTTCCCAAACAGCCGGAATTAAATCGTGCTGATTCCTCGCACCGCCAGACAACAAGCTCAAGTGTGTGATTTATCCCGGCATCCTTGAGAATGCGCATTGCTTCCAATCCCATGACGACTCCTAAGCCGCCATCATAATTCCCGCCGTTTGGAACAGAGTCGAGATGAGAACCAAAAGCTATTTTCTGCTTAAATCTCCGACCAGGAAGAACAAAATAGCTGTTTCCAACTTCATCTCTCCTTACTTGAAGACCCATATCCAATGCTTCGGCTGCTATGAAGCCGTGTGCTTGATCTTCAGAAAGCGTATAAGCAATTCTATTTACCCCTTCACTGCCTTTCAAAACTCCGACGTTTTTAATTGCTTCTAGATCATGCTGTAATCTTTGTGTCAGTTCCTCTTCCATTTACCATCCCCCACTTCTAATCAAATCTTGAACTCTTTCTTCCCTTCATATATTTCCATCGCCTCATCAACAGATTTGTCAGCATAAGTTATTGCTGAAATTGCTTTTGTCATGTTGATGGCTTCATGCAATGGCTTTTGATGAATATTTCTTCCCGTAGCTGAACCTTTTGCCCCTGAAACATGAATTTGTTTCCAAAGTGTTTCAAGGAATTTTCTAACATCAGTTGATGAGCCTCCTGCTGTAATAACTCTTGTTCTTCCAGCAGCTTGAGTTGCTTCTCTAAAAGCTTCCTCAGTTTTTTGGCCTTCCGGAGCTTTTGGATAATTTACTTTTACAAAATCAGTTCCCAAAGTTGCTGCAACGCCAGCTGCACCTGCAATCAAATGGGGATCCTTCTCATTTGGCACAGCTTTTCCTCTAGGATACATCCAGATTATTGCAACCAATCCGTTTTTATGCGCTTCAATTATTGCTTGCTCGGCTTCTGTTATCATGTCTCCTTCAAATTCAGAGCCAAGGTAAACAGTGTAGCCAATTCCGACAATATTCAGGCCTGCTTTCTTTAACTCTAAAGCTTGCTCAACACTTACCCATGCCTTGCTCATTGGGTCTTTTTGGGCTGTTTTAACAAGATGGGACTTTGAATTCAGCTTTACTACATAAGGGACTTCGTCATAATCCTTTCCGTACTTTGCAATCATTCCAAACTGCGTTGCGAAGCAGCCGATTACTCCTTGTGAAGCAATTCTGAATAGATGCTCCGGATCGTTGTCTTCAGCAGGAATTGTTCCAGTATCAGCGGTTCCATAAAAATCATCATTTAAGTGCTCGACTCTCTGGTCGCCTGCAAAAAGCATTAATCTGTCTGTTCCTTTTGCGATCAATTCCATATTTTTTCTGTAAGTGCTTTCTTCAGTTTTAGGAACGTCTGCCGGTACATGATATTCTGTCTTTTTCATTTCATATCACCTATATTGTGTATTGCTTCAATATATCTTATTGTCCTTGTTCTTGCTCTCATCACAACTGAGTGAGTGGTTACTGTGTTCCTGCCAAATACAACCCCTTTTAGCAATGGTCCTGAAGTTATTCCGGTTGCTGCAAACGTTACATTATTGCCTTTTGCCAAATCTTCCATTGTCAATACCTTATTCAAGTCATGAAAGCCCATTTTCCTTGCATCCTCTAAAAATTTATCCTTATGAGGCTTTAGTAATGCCTGCATGTTTCCACCGAAGCATTTAACACCAACTGCTGTGATTACTGCCTCTGGCGCTCCGCCTGTTCCCATCATCACGTCAACACCGGAATTTGGCATTGCAGCTGCTACACCTGCCGCAACTGTTCCATGCTCAATTAAACTTATTCTGGCACCAGTATCTCTTATTTCTTTTATCATTGCTTCGTGCCTTGGCCGATTAAGAATGACAACTGTTACTTCATCAACAGGTTTTCCTAAAGCCTTTGCTATATTGTGAATATTTACTTTTACGGAAGCTTTTATGTCAATGACCTCTTTTGCTTCTGGTCCAACGCATAATTGCTCTGTGTAAGTTCCAGGCATTGAAAGCAGATGGTCTCTTGGACCAGTTGCCACAACAGAAATTGAGTTTGGCAAGCCCAATGAAAGATTTGTTGTTCCCTCAACCGGATCTAAAGCAACATCCATTGCAGGCCCTTTGCCAGTTCCTATTTTTTCACCAGTATAAAGCATTGGCGCTTCATCTTTTTCCCCTTCGCCAATCTTTACTATGCCGTCAAAATCAATTTGATTGAATCTTGAGCGCATTTCATCAACTGCAGCCTTGTCAGCCGAAATCTTATCCCCTTTGCCCATCCATGCGGCAGCAGCTATTGCAGCTGATTCTGTTACTCTTACGAACTCCAAGGCGAGGTTTCTATCCATATTGCTAGACAAAAGTCGGGGTTATTTAAATTTAAGGTTTTTTTCGCCAATTGTAAACTGAATATGCTATTATCGAGGAAATGATTGTCAAACTCAGGAATATATATAACGTTATTAATTGGCGATTGACTTCTTGCCTTATTTCTTCTTTGATGATGATCGGTTCTGGCGCTTCGGCTTGAGCAAGCTTTCCGACATTAAATTTTTGATCTGCATTTGCTCTCTGCTCATTTCCATATATTATGTCAACTCTTATAGTATATGTTCCATTTTCTAGTTTCAGGTCTTCAAGTTTCTTTTCATAAGTTAATCTATTCAAAACCGCGCGGGTTTCTATTTGGCTGAAATATTCTGCGTTCTTCTCGTCAATTATCGTGTATTTGATCTGCACATCAATTTTTTCAATACCTAAAGTTTCAATCAGGGTAACCTCAAATTTTATTGAATTGTTTAGATATATCTCTTTATCATTTATTTTTAAGAATACGTCAAAAAGTGACTCATTATTTTCACACGAATGCACTTCAAGCGGTTTATTTTCTTCGTCTGTGCAAGTTCCATAGTTTGTGCATTTTCTTGTTCTTATATCGTTTCTACACCGGCTCCATGGCCTGCATTGCCAGTTATATGTGCATTTTTCTACTGTAATAGATGGCCCGCTGCCTGGACTACTCGATGAACCGCCGCTACTTCCGCTGCTTCCGGAAGATGGTGAAGATGCAGCCTGTGCGGTATACTCGAAATAATCAATCGCGCTTGCCACTGCGCCTGTCGAGCTATTGGCAAAAAAAGTTACATTATATCTTCCAACAACTGAAGGGCTCGGCAGAAATTCAACATTTTGATTATTTACAAGGCTTATACTTTGTATTTGATTATTGGGGGAAATTACTCTTGCCCAAACAGAATCATGGTTCAAGGCTGAAATCGATAAACCGATAGTAGAACCTATGACGGCAGATCTCGGGGAAATAGAATACGATTGTATTGAAACTGTTCTGGTGTAGGTTGTATTGTCAAAAAACCCTACATTAACGGTATAAGCACTTGACTCTGCGTTTCTTGTCGATGGTTGGTAAGAGTATGTTAGATAACGCCCTTCATACGAATCTCCTTGCACATTGCCGCCTTGAGAACCCAAAGTAAATCTTTCTACAGAGTAATTTGAAGAATTTGCCATTTGGGCGATTGATAACTGAAGTAAACTAATTATTGAAAACAATGCGATGGTCATAATTTTATTTTTTTTCATATTATTAAGGATATGTATTTAGAGTGTAAGATGAACCTGGTACAGCTCCTACATTAATTCCTGCAGTTTCCGATACGAATTCGATTACCAAGTTTCCAGGCGTGCTAGTTGTGATTATTGTACATAACACCTTATTCGGGTATGGGGTGGCGATTAGAGTGGCTGCGCTATCAGCAGTATCGGCTGGATTAGTCGATACTGCAATTACATCAACTGTTCCAGTTGTTGCGGCTGTTGTTTGCTCAAATAGGCAAGAACCTATTTGGCCATCAGTATCAATTCTAGCCCTGTTTTGTATTCCTGTGGCTGTTCCTGTTGAATTCTGAATAAGAGTTACACGGATAATGTTCATCTTGGATGCCACCATAGGAATAGTAAAGATTGGTTCATATGAGGTAGCGCTGGTGACGTTAACATTTGTTGTCAAATAGATGGAAGGTGTTATTGTCGAATTTACTGCAGTCAAATTGGCTGTCAAACCACCTTGCCCAGTCTGCAGTGTTGCAATTGTAGAGTTTAAGCCAGAAATATTGCTAGCAGTTTGAGACAGCGTGTTTAGTGAAGCATTTATGTTGCTGACATTTATTGTTATTGCACTTAAATCTGCGGTTGGCGCAATGCAAATTGGAGTTCCATCATTGTTGTAGCCTTGAACAGCTTGTCCAGCGCTGCAGTCGTTTGAAAGAATGTTTGCAGTTGTTGTGTTAAGGGCTGTTACATTACTTATTAATGCAGTATAAATCGCTTGAAATGATGCGTTAAGATTCGAAAGATTCTGAGTGATCAAAGGCATGAAAGTATAGACTGTGCTGTTTGTCTGCGACAAGTTAAACACTAAAGTTCCAATATTTGTGAATGCAATCTGCAATGATGCGTTCAGATTCGTAATGTTTGCAGTAATTACCCCATCTGCAGTCTGCAGGTTGCCAATAGTCGCATTCAATCCAGAAATGTTAGATGCAGTCTGCGATAATCCTGCAACTGTCGCATTAACCCCAGAAATGTTCGAAGCAACTTGCGCATTAAATATTGTCAGGTTAGTCCCGTTCAAGTAAATGTAATTTGTTACATTAATAACACTGTAATTCCCATCTCCAGTTACATTTCTCCAGTTTGCTAATGTGTCTTGCGTTACTTTTACTGATGCGTTAAGATTCGAAAGATTCTGAGTAATCAAAGGCATGAAAGTATAGACTGTGCTGTTTGTCTGCGACAAGTTAAACACCAAAGTTCCAATATTTGTGAATGCAATCTGCAATGATGCGTTCAGATTCGTAATGTTTGCAGTAATTACCCCATCTGCAGTCTGCAGGTTGCCAATAGTCGCATTCAATCCAGAAATGTTAGATGCAG
>Ga0209542_10015576_pt1 | contig 12733 bp, 13 predicted proteins | sample RifCSPhighO2_01_FD_184028 | JGI IMG/M metagenome (GOLD analysis project Ga0209542, IMG submission 184028) | Soil microbial communities from Rifle, Colorado - Rifle CSP2_plank highO2_0.1 (SPAdes) (version 2) | ecosystem: Environmental > Terrestrial > Deep subsurface > Rock core/Sediment ...
ATGCTCTGATTGGACCTTTATTTGCCTTCAAAACTGTTTGAGCATAGTCTGTACCGGACCCTATAGTAATATAATCGCCCTTTCTTTTTCCTCCATCCCCCCAAACTTCATAAATTTCAAATTCGCCCTTTAGACTGAGTCCTCCAATAAGAGCATGGACTTCCAAAGGCCACACATAGAAAGAGAAATCTCTAAGTATGTTAGCTAGATGATTAGCTTGTCCCAAAATAGAGAGGGGGTACCCAAATTGCCCCCAAAATCCTTCTGCAACCTGTTCCATAGCCTTGACTACAAATTGAATATCTCCGACACTACCAGCACAGCCGATAATGGAAAGGTTGGAAAGTTGATGTATTTTATAACTATCAACATCGATAATGCCTAAATAGCTATCGCTGGTTTTTCTATCGGCGGCAAATAGGACTCCATCTGCATAGCGAAATGCTAGAACAGTTGTTCCACTATGCATACGTTTTTCAGATCTAGATGCCGATTTTGGTCCGTTTCTAGCATGTTCCAAAATTTGAGATCTCGGGATGACAGAATGGAGAACTCTTTCGAGTAACTCTCTTTTCATATCCTTTTAAAAGTTCTTGATCAAAGACTAGCAATTACACTCTAGAAGTCAAAGATTCCCCGCACATATTATGTAACTGCCTTCGGCGTTATAAACATTACATAATATGTGCGGGGTTGAAAAATTCTCTTGATAGGCTCATAATTTAGCTATGACAAACATTACAGACCACGATAAATTAACTATAGACGCAGTAAAAAGCGTAGCGCCTTCCGTAGTCAGCATTGTTATATCAAAATTCGTCCCCCATATAAAGAATGCCTCTCAATTTCCATTTGGCCTACCCGGCCAGGGAAATGCACCTTATATGTTTGGGGGAGAGAATTCGAATCCCGATGAAAAGGTTAAGGTCGGAGGCGGTTCTGGATTTATTGTCCAAAAAGATGGTTTAATACTAACCAATAAGCATGTTGTTTTTGATACTGATGCCGAGTATACGGTTATGATAGGCGAAGAAGATGAATATCCTGCTAAAGTATTATCCCGAGATCCAATTAATGATATCGCGGTTTTAAAAATAGAAGCTAAAAAAGATCTGCCAGTTATTGAACTTGGGGACTCTAATAAATTACAACTTGGCCAAACTGTCGTTGCTATCGGCAATGCTCTTGGCCTATTCAGCAATACTGTTTCAAAGGGAATTATCTCTGGAATGTCACGAAGTATATCGGCTGCCCTTGGAGATGGTGGCGAAATGGAACATTTAAGAGGCGTCCTTCAGACCGATGTTGCTATTAACCAGGGCAACTCTGGCGGACCTTTGATCAGCTTAGATGGGAAAGCTATTGGTATTAATACAGCGATTATTTACGGTGCGCAGAATATTGGATTTTCAATCCCCATCAATTGGGCCAAGGCTGATCTTAACGATATTTTAAAGCACGGCAGAATCGTTAAACCATATCTTGGATTATTGTATGTAATGTTGAATAAAAAAATGAAGTCGATGTATTCCCTGCCGGTTGATTACGGAGCTTTGGTGGTAAGAGATCATCGGCCACAATCAGTTGCTATAGTCCCCGACTCTCCGGCTGATAAGGCTGGCCTTAAAGAGAATGATATTGTTACAGAACTAAACGGTGAAAAGATTAGTGGCGATCTTAGCGACATGCTCCAAAAATGCTCGGCTGGCGACCACATCGAACTCACCGTGTTACGCAAAGATAAGGAGCTCAAGCTCAAGACTACATTGGAAGAAAGGAAGGCTTAGCTCGCTCGAGTCTTATCCATTTCCTTGACCTTTCCCCGAACAGACAAATAATCAAAAACTTTCTTCAATTTGCCGACAGACTTAGATCCTCCGCCAACCTCTGTCATCGGCAAATTATTAAAAGTTTTTGTTATTTATACCTATTCGGGACGGCTCTGCGGAGAATGGACAAAACTCTCGCTAAACCGAATTTGCTCTTTAAATTTTTATGGTATAATCTGGGCAGTTCATTTCCTCAAGACATATGCGAGTGTACTTAAAATGTCTTTATTATAATAGATATTCATTGTTCAGCTTATTGATGTTTCTATTATGTTCAGTTGGGATGTTTCACGTTATAGAATATACGTCTATACGTGAGTTGAGCCTAAAAATCTATATCCCCCTAGCATTAATTTGGTACGCAAGCCTCATGACATTTACCTTAACAGGATTCGGATTTGCGACTCTACAAACATACAATAGGGCCCTAAAGCAGCTGGAGAAATATGGAAGAATTGACGATGTCTGCTTAGAAAAATGGAATGCTCACTATTGTGATAGAATAGGTCTTAATCTTGCCCGGAATGCCCCCTTATAAATGTGGGTCTTTTTAATTGGACTTCGGAACGGCTCATGCTTATGATTACAAGCGTGAGCCGTTTCAGTTTTTAATGATTTTGACGTATATTATGGCTATGACGGAGTTTGCGACGAATACTAAAGTGGGGTTTGATTATGAAATTCTCGAGACGATTGAGGCGGGGTTGGAGTTGCGCGGATCAGAGGTGAGATCAATTAGAACTGGCAAAATATCTATGAAGGGCTCTTATGTAAAAATTATAAATAATGAAGCTTGGTGGGTCGGAGCAACTATTCCTCCATACCAGCCAAATAATACTCTCGCAGATTATGACCCTCAGCGTTCAATTAGATTACTTTTAAGTAAAAAACAAATCGCCGCTCTAGTTGGTACATCCCACGCTCATGGACTAACACTCGTACCTCTTAAGCTTTATAATAAAAAAAGTCGAATTAAATTATTAGTCGGCATCGCTCGCGGTAAGAAAAAGTATGATAAGCGCGAAAGTATAAAGAAAAAAGACATCGCCCGAGCTAAACAAAGAGGAATCGAAGAATAGGATTATAAATATTATAATAGACATAATAGATGAGCAAGGCTTAGCTTTGCTACAAATAAAAATCAACTCTAGAAAGTTGATTTTTATACTGGATTCCTGGCCAGCTTAGCTGGCTTGCAGGACCCAGCTCAGCTGGGTGGAGATGGGCGGATTGAACCGCCGTCCGGAATTTAGATCAATGAATGTGTACCTAAATAGTCGATTTATTATTTTACTAACTGATAGAAACCGACAAAATTACAATTAGCTAGTTTCCATATTTCTCAACTATATTCGGGGAAACGGCCGAATGTAGTCCAGCCTGCTATATGGCACCTCATGATCTGCTAGTAGGCGTCGCAGTGAGATGGCTTACCTAAACAATGTTAGGCGAAAGCGTAATTAGGTGAATAATTTGCACCTATTTGATTGATCGGATTTGATTACCGTGGCTGAACGATCATGCCACCCCAGGCATTCAATCGATCGGAAAACTCCGTCGAAACTTACATCCCCGATACCCATATATTATATCACAAAACTTACCTATTTACAACTTTAGTTTTATGATATCATTATCCTACTTCTTTGACATAATTATGGAGCAATTAGAGACTATCCTTAGAAATCTTAATTTCATGATTAATGAGGTTCCGTATTTGCGCAGTAGAGGTTTTCCTCCAGAAATAATGGATGAAATTGAAACTCTTCTTAATGATTTTGGGGCTTTAGTAGAAAAACAAATTCTTCAAAGTCCAGATTTGAACTTGTTATGGCTTCAAGGCTTCGTTGGCTTTGATAAGTTTGTTCGTAAACTTTCGTCTGAAGGTTTAGTATTTCCTAATAAGGATATGCTAGTCATCCTAATTCAAGAATCTGGCGGCAATATGCTTAGAGCATTTAATGCCTTGAAAGGATATGTCAATTAGTATGAGTAGAAAAGAAACTAAAGTTCAGAAAATCGTTCGCCTAACAGTAGGAAGGTATCCAGAATTACAAAAGCGGGTTAGTGTTGAAGAGTTAGTTCGTTTTGTCCTAGCTAAACGAAATGTACTAGAAAGACGAGAGCAAGCAAAGATTGGAGATGATGCTAGGGATTATATGAACAATGCTTATCTTATCAATTCGCTTTCCGACAAAGATCTTGGTGTAATTCTAAATCTTAAGTTTAGTGAAATTGGAAAGAAGCTTAAAAATAAAACGTATCCTTTCGCATTCATCGACTCTGACTACCGCGATAAATTATTACATATCCCTCCAAGATGGATACACGGAAGCGCCAAATGGCTATTAGAAACTAGGAAATGGTTTGCCGACTAACGTCGGCTCTTTTATTTGTTATACTTGAGGTGTGAAATCTAAACTCAAGAGACTCTTAAAGAAAGCTGTAGTCAAAGGCGACTTTAATTTAACCTCGGGGAAAAAATCTAAGCATTATTTAAATGGGCGGAACGTGACGCTTACTCCTGAAGGGGCATATTGCGCAGCCCAGTTAATTTTTAAAATCATCAAAAAAGAGGGTGCCACTGCGATTGGCGGACCGACTATCGGCGCTGATCCGATTGTTGGTGCTGTCGCCTACTTGGCTCATACTAAAAAGTATAAATTAAAGACTTTTATAATTCGTAAATCGCCCAAATCTCACGCCGATAAAAAACAAATTGAAGGCCCGGCCCTGAGTAAGCAGGATAAAATAATTATCGTGGATGATACTGCCACAACCGGCAAATCACTAATTGAGTCTGCTCAAATACTTAAAAGCCGTGGCCTTAAAATAATTAAGGCTGTTGTAGTTGTAGACAGAGAAGAGGGTGCAAAAAAGAATATGTCTAAGATTGGGGTGGGCTTGATGTCCCTTTTCTTAATTTCAGAAATAGTACCGAAGAAAGTATAAACATCACTATAGCTGGGGGTAATTGTTCGAACTGTCCGACTCTGATGTGAGTAATCATCGCGCCAACCATTTCAAGGGCCAAAAGACCTGAGATTATTTTTGTGCATTTAGGCAAAAGCAAGAGTAGTCCCGCGCCTATCTCTCCTACTCCAACCACAATTCTAAACCAATCTGGATAACCCCAGACCCTGAATGCCTCTTTCATCATTTCAGGCATTAAAAATTTACTTAAACCAAATCCTAAAAATGCTACGACCAGGATATACTTAATAATTTTTGTTTTCTTTGTCATAAATTAATTATACTAAACAATCAATCGGCTTGCATAGCCTATGACTACTATGCCGAGAAAGTTAAAAACAAAAGAAATAGGGATAAATGTTTTAAGGTTTATCCTTGAGATACCCATCATTGCTATACCCAGTTCATCAGGAAATGGCGAAGCAATAATAAGCGCGCCTACAATCACCCCTAACCAGCAAAAGCCTTTGTTTGTAAGGATGGATTTAAAAGGATTGCGTTTTATCTTCTGAAGAATGGCGTCCAGGTCATTCGAAACATGACTTCTAAAAAGGTGAAAGATAATCATATCACCGCAGACTGCCCCAATGGCTCCAATGAGAGCCACGATAAATACTGGCTCGATCTGGCTTATCTCTCCCAAAACGACGATCGCCGGAGCAGTCGTAAAAACAGAGGTAAAGAATAGTCCAGCAATAAATGATCCGATAATTCTTATATCTTCCGAAACTCCTAACAGTTTCTCTATCAGATCAAGCTCGGAAATAATAAAAGCTAGCACCACGCTGACTACTATTATCAGAGAATCCACAAGCACATGCCTCATGGATTTATTATAGCATAACTCGCTCCGGGATCAGCCGCTCCGAGACTCACCTCCGGACTCCCAGCGAGAGTCCTCGGACCTTTCGCCCCGACTTTTCTCGGCAGTTTCAATATTATACTGCCTCGACCCTGCAAAAGATCGGGGTCTCTAGGGTCTCGGAAGCGGCTGATTCCTGCGCTTATTATTTATCTAATACAGAAGCCAACCCCTCCCTATTTTCATGGCTCTGGTTTCGAATAGTTATAAAATTAAGAATTAATCGAATAATTTGGTTATCAAATCATTTTAGGTGTTGAGTCATCCGATACAGTCCCTAAAATGTTAACCAAATTGAGATTAATTCTTAATTTTATATGAGAAATCCAGTCTAGTGAAAATGGGGAGGGGTTGACGGTTACTTTGTTTTTTTGGCGCCGATTTTGCGGAGGGCGTCACCAACTTTAGTTAGAGTCGCACGGTGGAAATCGACGGCATGTTGAGATAGCTGAAGCAGATTTTCATCCATTAGAGCTTCAGCTGAACCTACAACCAATTGCCAATGGACAATAGCTGAACCTTCGAAGAATCCCATCCATTCCATTATTTCTGATGGATTACCCCACTCCTGGCCAACATATAATTCCATCATTTGTTTTAGCTTAGCCCCGGTCTTTTCGGCTTTTGGAAAAGTGATGTCTTGGACGTTCTGTCCATTGGCTATTAACTCCAGATCCGAAGCATGAGACTTCAACTCCGCGGCGAACTTGAGATCTTCTCCATCTCCCAAAGCCCCGACCATAGCTTCTCCGCTTTTCTCGGCAAGCAAAAGGCCCGTTCGGCAAAAAGCAAGAACCTCACCCAATTTTTTAGCAGTAAATTCGGTCATATTACCAATATACTAACGCTTTCTGAAGATTAAGTAAACTAGACCCCTAAATTGCCATAACCTCTCTGCGCGTTATTAGTTAAAATCGGCTAGATCAAGATTACTTTTCTGAAGACATAGACTCTATGTCAAGGAGAAGTAATGAAGATATAGCCGATTTTAACAATAACCCTTCGGGATGCTGAGATTTTATCTTAATACTTCAGAATTAAATTGAAGGAGTAGAGTCTACACCTTCAATTTAATTCCTTCGTCTGAAAATAAAATCTCTAGCATCGCGCTAGAGTGTTATGGCAATTTAGGGGTCTGATTACTCTTCTTCATGTTTCTCGTATATAATTAATACTGATGGTGAATGAAGACGAGATAATAAAAAAGATCCTCAAAGGTAACCCGGCTGAGTTTAGCCGGCTTTATGACGCTTATATTGATAAAATATATCGATTTGTGTTTTTCAAAACCCGACATAAAGAGACGGCCGAAGATTTGACGAGTGATATTTTTATAAAAGCCTTATCCAAAATTCAAACATTTAATCCGGATAAGGCATCATTCTCGGTCTGGCTATACCGTATCGCCCGCAACACTGTCATAGATCACTATCGAACAAGAAAAGTAACCTTAAACATAGAAGACGCTTGGGATATAGTATCACCTGATAACGTTGCCGATCAGGCCCATGCTAATTTGAGCCTAAGACAAGTTGAGCAATATATTCAAAAATTAAAACCGGAGCAAAGAGATTTAGTTGTTCTTCGAGTTTGGGAAGACCTTTCATACAAAGAGATATCCGAGATAATGAATAAGGGCGAAAACAGTCTAAAAATCGCCTTTTCAAGGATTATGAGGACAATGCGCAAAGATATTGGTCCGATAGCTATGGTAACTTTTTACTTAATTAATCGTATCTAAATACATGAACAACATCGAAACAATTTTAAGGGATCTATACAACATCGATCCAAGCTTGAAGGAGCATGAACCCGCCCTCAAAGAATTAATCATAAAGCTTATCGAAGCAAGGCCTGGAGTTGTTGTCGACCAAAATTTTGTAAATAATCTTCGGGGTCAACTATTAACTCAAGCTAGCCAAATAGAAGCCTATAAATCACGTACTAGTTTTGCATGGGATCCTCGCTGGGGTTATGGTTTTGGCGCATTAGCCATAGCCGTGATCGCCCTAGTCAGCCTTTTCTATGTAAATGTTCCGGCTAATTTTGAATCGTCTATTAAAAGCGTCTCTGATTCAGGTTTTGGCCCTTTGGCCGCTCAAAGCCCCGAAGAACTATCTAGGAGCTATCGGCCCCAATCAGGAGGCGGCGGACTAGGAGCAGGTTTTGCTGGAGATGCTGTTGCTCCCTCAGCTTCGATGATTATGAAAGAAGGCTCCGGTGGCTTTGGTGGCGGTTCGGCAGGCTCAGATATAAGAATTGCTCCCTATCCCTATGAAGTTACCAAGATAGTTTATGAATACATGGGTGATGCTTTTACTCAGGATGAAGATACCGTAGGAGTATATAGGAGGGTGGCGGATGAATCTGTGGCTCGCGCGATGGCTAAGAGTGTCTCCAAAATGGGGCTAGGCCTAATAGACTTATCCAAGCTTAAAGATATAGCCTTAACCGATGTTAATCTTTTAGAGCAAAGAGAAAGGGGCTATAGCGTATCCCTAAATCTTAGAGAGGGCTGGATATCAATATTTCAAAACTGGGAGAAGTGGCCGCAGGCTGCACCATGCTATGATGAGGCATCATGCCAAAAGCAAAGCTTTATTGAAGAGTCCCAAATCCCAGCTGACGCAGATATAGTGGCCGTGGCCGATGCGTTCCTGAATGAGTATAAAATAAATAGATCCAACTACGGTCAAGGAATGATCAGCAAAAGCTGGGGAAGTTCATTTATCCAATTCCCTCTCTCAGCTGAGACTGGCGTTCAGTTGGTTCCGTTTGATGCCGTGGTGATATACCCCCTACTCATTGATAATAAAGAAGTCTATGAAGAATGGGGCGGGCAGACGGGCATAACCGTGTCTATTAATATGAAAGGGGAAAGAGTTTCCTCGGTCAGTGGCGTTGGTATTCAAAATTATGAGAGATCAAATTATAAAGCCGAGACTGACGTTAATAAGATACTTGAGCTTGCAAAAAAAGGCGGACAAAGTGAAGTTGCCTACGACTATGCTATCGGCTCACCAACCAAAATTGTTACTGTGAAGCTTGGAACGCCTATTAAGCAGCTGGTTCAAATCTATCAATACAAAGAAGCCTCGGGCCGAGCAGAGATATTATATGTCCCGGCCATGGTCTTCCCGATCCAGGATATATCAGATAAGCAATACTTCTTTAGAGAAAACGTGATCATACCTTTGGCGTCAGAGCTCTTTAGCCAAAGAGCGGATCCTCCAGTTCATATATTACCCGCTCCCATGCCGATGCCGGCCGAGAAGGTACTCTAATCAAAAAATCCCCGCACGGGGGATTTTTGATTTTCACCTCATATTCACTAGCCAAAAATATTATGAGGCCATGGATCTCCGCGATATTAGATTATGGGTTGCTATTTTAATAATTGTTTCTCTCTTTATTCTAACTTCCTATTATTCAAACAAATATTCTGACAGGATTCTCGACTATCTTGGAGAACAATCATTAATAAAAGCGGCCTCAATATATTTATTTATAAGCATTGTATCAATTATTATAGCCCCGATATCATCTTTGCCGCTTTTGCCGGTGATCGCAAATTTATGGGGCGGGCTTTGGGCTGGACTTATTTCGATACTCGGCTGGACCTTTGGCAACTTTATTGCATTTGTTCTAGCGAAAAAATATGGTCGGCCCCTGGTAAGGAAGATCGGAACAGAGAAAGAGATATCTCAATTAAGAGAATACCTACCCCAAAAAGGAGAGAATCTCTTTTTAAAACTTGTGCTTTTGAGAATTGTCTTTCCCATTGACCTACTTAGCTATGTTTTAGGGTTGTTCGCTCCGGATATAAAGCTAAAAACATTTTTCTGGTCTACCTTAGTAGGTATGGCTCCAGGAACATTATTATTCTCTTACCTCGGGACTATTTCCATAATATATCAGTTGGCCTTATTCGTACTCGCCTTCCTAGTGTTTTACTATGGCTCCAAATATATCAAACACAGGACTCGATTATTGCATAGGTAGGCTTGGTTTAGGCGCGGTAGAACGCATTTTCCAAATCCCATATCCAATAATCATAATCATCACAACTAATAGCAGCGGCCAAAGGGCTAAAAGTCTTTTTATAAAAGGCGGGTCTTGGACACGCACCGGCATCGCAACTTTTTCATATACTCCATCGTTATTTGTATAAACAATGACTGATTTCTCGCCCTTGGGCAGGCCCGAAACTGCAACTGAGCGCTGATCCGACCCTACATTCACAGTTTTTATTAAACTTTTATTGGCATCGAAGATATCAATTCTATATCCAGAACTCGGCTCCTGATCAGAGGGAGCCCATGTTATATCTAGAGAGCTAGGGTCATCTTCGTTTTGCTGAACTGTAACTGGAGTTGAGGTGGGCGACGGCGAAGGAGATGGTGAGGGGCTTGGGGTCGGACCGGAAGCAAGGGTAGCGAAGTTTAAAGAACCGCTAGCAAGATTATTAGCCGAATCATAGGATCTGATCGTAGCTAAATATGGTGTGCCCGGGTTTAACTGGCCGTCTATGGTGAGAGAGTGTACTAATTCAAAGGTGGGATCGCTTATAGCAGCTATCGAGATAAGATCAGATGTAAAACTTATCAAAAGACTTGAGTTGGTTGCTTCATTTGTTTCCCAAGCTATTTGAACACTATTATTAGTTACCTCAGCTACTCTTAAATTAGAAATGATTGGAGGAACTGTATCGACGTTGGGCGTAGGTGTGGGTGCTTGAGTAGTTGATGCCGGTGTTGGAGTTATAGTTGCCGAGGGGTCTGGAGTAAAAGTAGCCAAAGCTTGAGAATTAAAAGTTCCCGCCTGCTGGGTTTGATTACCCCATACATCTTTGATAGTAAGAAGATACTGGTAAGTTGAATTAGGAACAACGTCAAGAATGAGTGAGCATTTAGCCACATTCGGAGAGCAAACGGTGTAGTTGCCCGAAAATGGTATAGTCTGTATCGGCTGGCCAGATACATTATATTCAACTTTAAAATCTACTGGCTCATTAGCGTTGAATTCTAATTTTGCCTCTTCATAAGACAGTATCGTAACGGCCAAGTTAGATAAAATCGGCGGAGACCCTTCGGATATCTCATACAGAGCAAATTTAAAACTAAATTCCTTCTCCTCGCCTCCAACCTCGGCTACTCCATTTAGATATGACGAGGTATAAGGCGCATTGTGACCCAAAAAACCTATTCTATCTGAGTAGTAAATTCTCAATTGGGGCAAACTGCTTTCTATTTTTAATTTGTATTTATTATTACCGATTACGGAAACTTGAGATAGCCAGTCAATATGAAGCTTTTGACCCCCCGAGACCGGATTGATAGTGGGTACATTGATCTGAATACTTCGAACTAAATTATTATTTTGATCATACAATTGAAAAGTTGCCGGGCCAGCGCTGCCGGCATTATCGAACCAAACATCAAATCCCCCCATGAATTCATTGACCGGCAAGAATATCTGATAGACTGGACCCCCAGAAGCTACATATAGTGAGCCGGTCTTAAAAGAATCGGGATTGAACTGAAAGTATGAATTGCCGTGAGCATGGGCGTCAGTAGATAGAAAGTAGAAAGTAGAAAGTAGAAAGGTGGTCAATAAGAAATATCTCATTATACTAATTATATAACAAAATACGCTCTTAAAAGAGCGTATTTTGTTCACAATGTGATGTGGTTAACGAGTTACTGAAATAGACTCACTTAACTCGGCTCCAGGAGCTGATACTGTAATACGGCCATTTGCCCCGCCAGTCTGAACTATGGTATAGCCGGTGTCGGCAGCTGTTCCAGTTGAAGGATCCATGACCATGGAAGCGACGAATGTCGGCACTATACATGGCTCAAGATCAATGCCGCCAGTACCTACTGCGGTTGCAACCCCAGGCAATGTGGCTGTGCAAACTAGATCAACCTTCCAAACTCCCCTACCCTCAGCCATTCTCTGCCAGACGGCATTTAGAATGGTGTTAACATTTGACCAGCGCTGGGTATTGCGAGCCTGGGCAAATTGCCGAGCCGGGTTGATAGCGACGATAACAACTGCTGCCAATACGGCAATAATACCGATAACGACTAAAATTTCGATAAGGGTAAAACCGCCTTGTTTCTTATTCTTAATATTCATTTATTGTTTTAAAAAAATTAGATAAAAATGCATTTTTATCGACCTCCATTCATTTTAGCATTTTTGATACTTCTACTTATCCACATTAATTATTTGGTTTCTTCCCAGAATATCTGTTCATAGTAGTCGGACGTGAGCGGAAATCCCGGCGGAGGAGCATAGAGAAGATTAGCGTCGTAGATCAAAAATCTATCTTGATAGCCGGTGCCGTCTAATACATATCTAAAACCATATCTTTGATTAGAGCCTATCATGCCAAAAGACGTAATGCTATTTCGAAGATGGTAGGGCGAACATCTCTGAGATCCTCCCCCAGGCGGTCTGTAATAATATCTTCCAACTCGGCCGTTTTGAGCAATAAGAGCCGCATCAACCCTGAGATCGGTATCGCTTACCATCCCGATATTGATATCTCTTTGGGCCATGAGCCCAACACTATCCTGGCCATCGTAATTTGAGTATAGCAAGTCGGCATTAGTAGTGATGCTACTTCTAGTTGTCGGGTTGTCTGGAAATCTGCCAGAAGCTATCATAACTCGAGCAGTATTAACTATTCCCCTTACCCAAGCATTGTCTTCTATAAATATAAGTCCGTTAACTGGAATGGGATAGTTGCCCAAGAGTGTCTCTCCTTGAATGCTCCAGGTCCCCCATCCGCTTTGGTTAAAATAATTAGTACATCCGCTCGGGGGAGCCACCAATGTATTTACTCGATAAAGATCAAAAGTGTCGTCTGTCTTTAAGACTATATCATAGCCATTAGCTCCCGAGGAAGCTCGATAAAAACCACTAGCCTGAGCATCGGCCTTTATATTAGCCAGAGATTGAGTAATTCCGACAAAATCGACAGCAGGGACTGGGAATTGCCGGCCTGATTCAAAAACATCTGGCCGATTTGGAACTGCGGCTGGCGGCAAAGGGTCAACTG
>Ga0209542_10015580_pt1 | contig 12730 bp, 15 predicted proteins | sample RifCSPhighO2_01_FD_184028 | JGI IMG/M metagenome (GOLD analysis project Ga0209542, IMG submission 184028) | Soil microbial communities from Rifle, Colorado - Rifle CSP2_plank highO2_0.1 (SPAdes) (version 2) | ecosystem: Environmental > Terrestrial > Deep subsurface > Rock core/Sediment ...
GTATATGTCGGAGCCTGGGCTAGAGGGGCTTCTGGAGTAGAGTACTGCTCTTCGTTGTAAAGCCCTTGATCCATTATTGATTGTTCCATTCCCATAACCTGTGATCCTGAAATTGCATTTTTTATTTGCGCTTGTGATAATGCCTCTTGAATTTCCATTGGCGGAAGGCCCTGATCTTGCAGGCTCCTAATTATTTCCGAATCAGGCTTTCCCTGGCTCTTCATTTGTGTGACCTGGTCCAAGACGCTCATTTTTAATTAAGTATTTTATTTCTTTTTTAATTTTTCCAAGTCTGACTTCCTAACAAACTCTAGAGGCTGAAACATTTTTGCCTGTTTTGTTAATATTTCCAGATCTTCTCTCCTTGCAAAGCTTGAAAATTCCGATGAAATATTCTCTATGAACTCTTTGATTCTACTAAGAGTGGATTTTATTGTTTCTATCTCTTTTTTTATTGTTAAGACTTCTTCAGATGTTTTTTCCTTTGTCTCTATTAGGTTTTCTCCGATGAGAATCAGCCTATCTTTTATTATCCTTTGTTTTTCCTCCAAGTCTCTCATTTTCAAAGCAAAGTCGTTATAATAAGAGTAGTCATAATCCTCAGGCATAATTTTATGAGGTTTGGAGTGTTTAAAATTGTTCTGTTTTTCATACAAAAAATTATAAACTTGTTTTGGTTTTTTCCTTTATGCAGTTTACACCGGAAACGCCTTTATACCAGCATGAGGTGCAGAGGGAAGGGGGAGAAGATGTTCTTTACATAAATTACCTGGGGGCAAGCTTCGTCCCAAGCATTTCCGATTATCCGGAAGTTATGGAGAGAGTTATAGACGCCCTAATCCAAAACCCAAATGTGTCCAGGATAGTCTTGGTTCAGCAAAAAAATTATAATTACGATTTTAGGGAAACCAGCCTGTTGCTTGAGATTGCCCAGGTTTATGTATCTTTTCTTAAGCAAGAAGGAATATTAAATCAGAATAGGCTTATTTTAAATTGCCCGCAGTTTTTTAGCCAAAGATACAACAATCTTTTCAATTTTCTCTTTTTACTCAAGCGTGATCCTCTTGGCGCTTATATCGAGCTTAGGAAACTTGTTTTTGAAGCCAGGGCCAAGATTGATTTTGTAGGACAGGCTTGCAGAGCAGATCAGGCAAACTATGCCGGATTTCTAGACAAGTTATTTGGAATTTTGGAAAATACCCAGCTCATAAAAGAGGTTTCGGCATATCTAGAGAATACTAATATGGATTATAGCGAGGTGTATAATCGAATTTTTAATCCCGATACTATTCCTAACTTTACCTTCACTAGGCTTGTTTCAGACATTCCTGACGATACGGAAATTCTCGATCAGTATAAAATTGGGGAAGATTATGATGAAGCGCTTGTTACAATTCTAAGAAAACCTGATGAAGCCAAGCTTATTTATCACGTAGTTCCGTCAGAAAATTCTCTCAGGGAAGAACAGACTATGCTGCTGAATATGGCTAAAGGCGTTTTGCTTGAGCATCAGCCAAAGGCTGAAGAATTTACAGACACGGAAAGAACCAGGCAGGTTTTTTTTAACATAGCAAAAGATTTGCTTCGGGACCTGGCTCAGAGCCAGGGATTGATTGTTTCTTATCCTGATCTTAATAAGTTAGCCACAATTCTTGTTAGGCATACTATTGGATTCGGAATTTTAGAGGTCTTGCTGCAGGATAAGAATTTGCAAGATATTTCATTAAATGCCCCAATCCCCCGGACAAAGATTTTTCTCAGACACCAGAAGTACGATGAGTGTGTTACTAATGTGCTTCCAAGCCAGGAAGATGTTGACTCGTGGGCAGCTAAATTTAGAATGATTTCCGGAAGGCCTTTAGATGAAGCAAATCCTATTTTAGACACTCAACTAGAGATTGGGAAGATAAATGCTAGAATAGCAGTCATACAAAGGCCTTTGTCCCCTGATGGATTGGCCTATTCCATAAGAAGACACAGAGAAGAGCCCTGGACACTGTCTTTATTTGTGCAGAACAGAATGATGAGCCCTTTAGCTGCGGGAGCCTTAAGCTTTTTGGTTGATGGCTCTAGAACTTTATTAATTGCTGGAACTAGGAGCTCAGGAAAGACCTCTTTATTGGGCAGCTTAATGCTCGAGATTATTCCTAAATATAGGATTATTGTTATTGAAGATTCTTTAGAGCTTCCTGTAGAATCTTTAAGGAAGTTGAATTATGATATACTCAGAATGAAGGTTAGGTCTGCCTTATTAAAAACAGGGGCTGAGGTTGGGGCAGATGATGGTATAAGGACCAGCTTAAGGTTGGGAGATTCAAGCTTAATTATCGGAGAGGTCAGAAGCGTTGAAGCTCAGGCGTTGTATGAGGCTATGAGAGTTGGGGCATTGGCAAATGTTGTTGCAGGAACTATTCATGGCGCTAGCCCTTATGCTGTTTTTGACAGAGTTGTAAATGATCTGAAAGTTCCTGCCACTAGTTTTAAGGCAACTGACATAATTGCTGTTGCTAATCCAATAAAAACTCCAGACGGCTTGCATTCGTGGAAAAGGCTTGTCCAAATTTCAGAAGTAAGAAAGCACTGGAAAAATGATCCCCTTGAAGAGAAGGGCTTTGTTGACTTATTGAAATATAATGTTGAAAAAGACGAGCTTGAGCCTTCTCAGGACTTAATCAATGGTGATTCGGAAGTTATAAAGGATATTGCCTCTAATGTAAAAGGATGGGCTGGAAATTGGGATGCTGTCTATGATAATATTCTTCTCAGGGCAAAAATAAAAAAAGAAACTGTTGAGTTAGCTAAAAAATTGGAGAATGACAGGATGCTTGAGGCAGGGTTTACTGTTCTTAGCAATGATGCGTTCCACAAAATTTCTGACAGTGTCAGCAGAGAAATTGGATTGCCTTTGAGTGAGAGAGTTTTTCCAGCCTGGCAAAAATGGCTAAATGAAAAAATAAAAGCTAAAAAGATATAATGTTTTATTGAGTTTGTAAGTGGATATTACATTCTTTATGAGACTCAATAAGAAAACTTTTGAAATCACTCCTCTTATTCCAAATTTTATCAAGTCTTCTTCTCATTTCTGGTATCCATATATATCCTTTTGACCTATCCCATTTATCGAAATAGCCAAATTTCTTAAGATCAGCATTTTCGACAAGAAAATAATCAGGCATGATTTCTGATATTTTCCACGGAACCATGTTATTCTTCCTAATGAATTCGCTAACATTTATCCTAAATAATTCTTTCATTATTGACCAGTAATGCAGGTGTAAAATTTCTTCCGCGCATACTCCTACCATCACTCTAATTGAGTTTTCAGAGTTTACAAAAACTTGATTAGTGCCTTCCCTATAATGGCCAACATGAGAAAAAATAATATTACATTCATATTCATCAAACTTGAAATCTTGTTCAGTTATTTTTCTTAGTGATTCAAAGAAATAATTGTTAAATTTATCCCACTCTTTTTTTAACTCTAAAAGATTAACTTTAGTTTTTGTGACAAAATTTTTAAGATGCACAGTCAAGTCTTTTTTTACATCATTAAAACTATTAGCATTTATTATTTGTTTCTTAATTTCTTCGGTAAATGGAACTTTCCACACGCTATTTGTTTTAAGGTCAAATTTTTTAATCAAGAATTCTCTAAAGTCAAATACCCTTTGTGCTTCTGTTTCTAAGGAAGCAATCTTAAACTTTACCTTAGGAATTCCCATAATCTATCAAAAGAGCAAATCCTTATAAAATTAACATTTAACAAGAGATAATAAACTATGTGATAAACAATTGGATAATCTCTGAGAACGAAAGTTCCCACATATTTATAAATTAAAACACTTTATTCTTAAAATGAAAAAGAAGTGGCTGTGGAACATTTTTTGGCTTGCCCTTGTTGCTGTTCTTTTGTATGCTATTTTTAAGGACATAGATTTTCGGGATGTTTATACCATACTTACAGTTATTGATCCTGTTTACATTACTTTGGCTGTTGTTGTGACTGGATTAACTTTTTTTGTATGGGCAATAAGGTGGACCTTTGTTTCTGGGAAATTATTCAAGGGAGATTTTTGGTTTTTGCTTAACGTATTGCTTGCAGGAGCATTTTTCAATTCAATAACAGGGGGAGCTGGAGTTGGGGGAGAACCTTTTAGAGCTCATTTTTTAGCTAAGAGATATAAAAGGTCTATGACTCAGATGCTTGCTTATGTCCTTGCAGATAAATTTTATCAGCTTATTGTTTTAGCGGTTTTCACAATTTTTTCAGTATTCTTTGTTTTTGTTTATGTGGATATATCTAATACTCTAAAATACGTTTTAGAAGGAGTTCTAGTTTTTGTCGTTTTATTTTCAGGAATTACCATATATTTAACCCTAAGGAGATTAAACTTTAATTTAGGTGTGTTTTTCAAGAAGTTACACTTTTTTAATTTCATTAAAAAACGGTTTAAGAAAGAAGAGCAGTTCGAGGCTTTTTTAAACAACAGAATAAAAATTTTCGCCAGAGTTTTCAGGAGATCTGTTAAGAACAGGAAAGTTATGTTTGAGGCCTTATTACTTTCTGTTTTTTACTGGTTTTTCTTTTATCTTGCTACCTACTTCTTATTCTTGGCGTTTGATTTTCAGATTAACTTTCTCTCCCTTATTATTGTCGTTACTCTGGGAAATCTCATAGGGTCACTTGCAATGGTGCCGGGAGGAGTTGGAATTGTTGAGATAAGCATGACTCTTTTGTTTTCGGCCATGGGGGTATTTTTCCCTCTTGCTTTCCTTGTTTCTTTATTAACAAGGCTGGTTTATTATGTTTTCAGCCTTCCAATTGGGGCGTTAAGTTTATGGTATGTGAGAAAAGTAACGAATGAACCTTCTCAGAAGACTACTTTAGCTAAATGAAAAAGGAAATAAACATTTATTAATTCTTTTTACCAGTTTATATTACTAATAAACCTTTTTCAAAAAGGTTTCCAAAACCAGAACTTGAAAATGAGGCATGAATATGACAGCTCCTTATAAAAAACCAGATGTTAATGAAATTTTAAGAAAATATGGCGCTAAGATAGAGGGCCAGATGAGCACGTCTGCTGTTAATTCCGGAAGCTACAGCAATGAGTATGAAAAGTTTAAAGCTGAGCTTGCACCGGAACTGACTAAATACGAGAAGTGGTGCAGGAGCCTTGGGAGTTTTATTAAGGTAAATGTTCCCGAGAAAGATGCTGCTGAAATAAGGAGGCATTTGAAGGCAGCCCATCTTGATGTTGAGCCTTGGCAGGCTTTAACTCTTGCCCTGATGAGTTTTCTTTGTGTGTTTATGTTCGGCTTTTTTTCCAGTTTGGCAATAGCCCTTATAAAAGGCAGCCAAAGTACAGAGAGCATGTTGGGAGGATTAGTTTCAAGCTTTCCTCTTATGTATTTTATTCTTATGACTGTATTAAGCTTGTTTTTGTATTATTTTATTAAGGCTTATCCAGAAAGGCTTGCCAATCGATGGAGGCTTAAGGCTTCTTCCCAAATGGTTCCTGCTATTCTTTATGTTGTAGTCTATATGAGGCATACGCCTAATCTTGAAAAGGCTATAGAGTTCGCTTCTGAACACCTGCAGGAGCCATTGTCTTTAGATTTTAAGAAAGTATTTTATGATGTTGAAGTAGGCAAATTTTCAACAATAAAAGAAAGTCTTGACAATTATCTTGATACATGGAGAGGCTATTCCACTGAATTCATAGAAAGTTTTCACCTTATAGAAAGCAGCTTATTTGAGCCTGACGACGCCAGAAGAATAAATACTTTGGAAAAGGCTTTGCAAGTAGTGTTAGATGGTGTCTATGAGAAAATGCTTAAGTTTACCCATAATGTTCGGAGTCCTCTCACTAATGTGTATATGCTTGGCGTTGTTTTGCCAACTTTGGGGTTAGCGCTTTTGCCACTGGCTTCTGCTATGTTGGGAAGTTTGTTTAAGTGGTATTATGTCTTTATACTATTCAACTTAATAATTCCATTTTTTGTGTTTTATCTTACTGATAAAGTTATGTTCTTGAGGCCGGGCGGCCATGGAGAAACTAGTTTAATGGAAAAAAGCCCTCTTTATGAGAATTACAAAAGCAGCAGCCACTACGCCAGTGCATTTGTGATTTGTTTACCTTTCTTAATTTTAGGGTTATTGCCTTTAATTTTTCAGTATACTCCTTTTCCTGAAATGATTGGATTAGATAAAGATTATACTTTTTCCCAGCTAGGCCTGCCTTTCTTTAAGAATGAAATGATTTTTGGCTTTCAGGAAACTGCCGATGGCGTTGTTGGGCCTTTTGGCATAGGAGCCCTGCTTTTGGGAATGTTTTTGCCTTTAGGGATCGCTTTGTTTTTCTCTTTGGCTTATGGAAGTAAAACCAGGGAGATGATTGTTGAGAGAGAGCATACAAATGAGCTTGAGCAGGAGTTTAACAGCTCTTTATTCCAGCTAGGAAACAGGATAGGCAATGGAGTTCCTCCTGAGCTTGTATTCGGGAAAGTTGCAGAATCTGCCAAAGGCCTAAAAACTGAAGATTTTTTTATGAGAGTTAATTACAACATTAAACAAATGGGTATGGATGTAGAGAAAGCTATTTTTGACAAGAGGAGAGGGGCTATTATCTTCTATCCCTCTGAGATTATCTCTACAAGCATGAAAATACTTGTGGAAGCTGCAAAAAAAGGCTTAAAGATTGCCGCGACAAGTTTGATAAGCATATCTGAATATGTGAAAAACCTTAACAAAATAACTGAGAGGCTTAAGGATATGCTGGCTGAAATTATTTCCGATATGAAGAGCAATATGACTTTCCTTGCACCTTTACTTGCCGGAATAGTTGTGGGGCTGGCTGCTATGATTACTGCAATACTTAGCAAGCTAAAACTTGCAGAAGCTCTTGGAACACAGGATTTGGGTATAGGAAACCTGCAGGATTTACTAGGTTTGTTTAATGTCGAGGGTATGATTCCCCCTTATTTCTTGCAGATAATAGTCGGAATTTATATAATTCAGATAATTTTTATTCTTACTAGAACTTTAGTTGTGGTTGATTCTGGAGAAGACAAACTGGAGAAGATAAACAAGACAGGAAAGAATCTTGAGAGGGGAATGTTCCTTTATTTTGTGACTGCTTTCTTTGCAACTTTGGCTTTGTTTATACTGGCTTCTGTTGTTTTAGGGGGATTGTTTGCTCCATAATAACTTAGTAAAGGAAAGTTTATTAAGAAGTTTTTCTATTTTATGTTATGCTTAAAAAAAGGAGTGTAAAGGGCATTGTTGCAGACTATCTTCCATGGCTATTAATTGCTATTGCTATCTTAGTCATACTCCTTATTACCACCTTTATATTAAAGGGGAAAGGCATTTCTCTTTTAGATAAAATAAAAGATTTATTCAAGGGTTAAGATGTCTGAATTAACTATAGGCCAGCTTATAAAAATAATTTTGGGAGTTTTGGTTTTCTTAGCTGTTGTTTTAGGCGTTTATCTTTTTTTTAAGAATATTATTGGTTTTTTCAGCGATTATGGTGAAGAAACGCCAAATATTTTATTGGGAATGGTAAGATGATAAAGGATATACGTGGAATGCTTGCAGAACACACGCTAAAAATGATAATTGCTATTATAGTTATACTAGGGCTGGTTTATTTGCTTGTGGCCTTGTATTTTGGGGTGAAGGAAACAAAAAGCTTAGAGCAAGCTGAGGCATCTGTAAATAATTTTACTAATGCAGTTAATACTAATAAAACCTCTTTGAATTTTTCAAAGCCCGCCACAAATGGATTAGCGCCATTCGTGACTCACTGGTGGTTTTTTATATGGCCTAATGATGAAGTTATGCCTAACTCGTGTTTAAATCTTGGATGGGAGAACTGTGCCTGCATTTGCGGAATTAAGAGTTACGGAGGAATAACCTTGAAAGGAGCAAGCGAGGCCTGCGATGAAAGGGGAATATGTAAAGAGTTGAAAGAGCGGTTTACTCTGAATGGAGAGAGAAAGTTTGGAATATTTGAAATTAGAAATGCCTTTGAAATAGAAAATCCTCCTGTCAAGATAGAAATAAATTATGAAACTAATAGGATATTAGTCAACAAAAACTAAAATGAACCTTTTTAGAAAAGGTTCCCAAAACCAATAGAAATTAAAATGGATATTGAGCCTTTCATGAGATATTTGTTATGGGTCGTGTTTTTTGCAGCGACGCTTGGAGGTCTTTATGCTTTGTTTAAGGCGCTAGGGGTAATTTAAAATGAGAATACTAAAAAATAAAAGAGGGGAGCTAACAACTGCACAAATTGTTGTATTAACTGTTCTTATAGTTAGCTTTGCTGTTATTTTGATATTTATATTTTATCTTAATCTTGGAGAAACTACAGATGAACAAATATGCCATAATTCTGTTGTTTTGTCTGAGAGGGGAGGTGGCTTTATTGGGAAGTTAAATTGCAAAACTAATGAAGTTTGCATATCTGGTGGAGATGATTGTAGTGGGCTTACGAATCCTGTAAATATAAAAGTAGATGCTTCCGATAAGGACCAAATTCTGGAAGCAATTGCCAAGAAAATGGCAGATTGCTGGTGGATGTTTGGAGAGGGTAATCCTAATTATTATGAATCTTGGTCAGGGGGCCATTGTGGAATATGCACCTCTTTGGAATTTGATAGAAATGTTTATTCAAGAGTTTCAATGACTTATGGAGAACTTTATTATTACTTGTATATAACTCCTAAAGATGAGGAGCAGACATATTTCGATTATTTGTTTGGAGATTATGAGGGCAAGGGAGTTACAGATCCTAACTCCTTCGAGAAGGAATTTGAATTTGACATGTCCTCTAGTCTTGATTTATCCAAAAGATTTGTTATATTGACTGGTTTCAACAAGGGAAATATAGCCTATAATTATGGTACTGGGCATATCCCGGTTTATTTTATTCCTCCTTCTGAAATAGATTCAAGAGCTGAGCTTTGTGAAGAGTTTGACTTAACAAAGGCATAGAAAAATGATAAAAAATAAAAGAGGTGAAGAAGAATTATTGACAGAGAATGTTATTTTTATAATGCTTAATCTTGCTTTTTTGGCCATTATGATTGCCTTTCTCTTTTTGAAAAGCGGAAGCGCTGCACCGATGGAGGAAAAATATGCAAAGGAAATTGCCCTGATGATTGACGCTGCAAGACCTGGCATGGAAATATCTTTTGACATGAAAGATGCTGTTGAAAAAGCCCAGAAAGAAAAATGGGATTTTAATAAAATTGTTTTTTTTAGGGAAAATATAGTGACAGTGAAACTGAGGGATGATGGGGCTTACTCGTATTCTTTTTTTAATGATGTTAAGCCAGTTTTTGACTTAAATGATAAAGGTGAAGCCACTTTAACTGTGAGGGATAAAAGCTATGAATAAGAAAAAAAATCTAAGATTTTTTTGTCCTTCGTTTTTTCCAAAAACGAGACAGGGAGGAGATAGAACAGTTTCTATGTACTGGTTTGCAATACTTGTTATCGTAGCAGGCGGCATTGTTTATATGGCTGCTGTTTTTTACGGAACTCCTTATGACATAAGGGAGATTGAAGGTAATTTGCTTATAAATAAGATTGCAGATTGTTTGGTTAAAGATAATTATTTTAATGATGAAGTCTCCCAAGATAACTTTTTTGTTGTATGCAACTTAAGCTTTGCTACAGAAAAGTTTAGCAAATGGAATAATGACCAGTATTACATAGAAATACAGCCTTTGAATATTAAGCAAGGAAATGCCGAGTTGACTAGCTTTTGTTCGGCAGATCTCGATAAAAATCCTTTTTGTATTACAAGAGGTTTTTATGTTTTAACTAATGATAGTGAAGAAAGGTTCATTGACATACAAGTGGCAGTTAGAAAAACAGAGAAAAATACTAAGTGAGTTAAATTTTTCACTGCTTTGATTAAAATTTAACTGGAGAAAAATGTTAAGCAGAAAAAAGATTAAAGGGCAAGTTGGTGAAGGTCTGACTTGGGTAGTTGCGACAATAATTATTTTATTTATTTTATTTATAGGGATATATGTCGCAGGTAAAGCTGGTTTGGTCAAGAAGATTTGGGATGATGAGGTGAGGTATGTTAGGACTAGTGATAGGGTAGCAGAGAAGTCTCTTAACAGCTATTTGTTAACTATGCAGGACGGTGAATCCATTTATAAGGTTTTGAAGGAAGAAGGTGATTTCAATCCAAAAAATGGCCAGTTTGCTGTCTCAATCTTTGAGAGATATGAAAAAGACTATCCAGTCAAGGTTTGGCTGGGATTTGACTTTGAAGGAATAGGCAGTAGGAAGAACGATTATTTTGGTGTTAAGCCTTCAGGATTAAGAGGAGGAGATATAAACCAGAGACGTGTTAATTTTGCCCAGACGAACACACACTTAAATGATGAGAAGTATCTTGCCTTGATCTTAATGGATAAATAAAATGAGAAGAATATTGATGCAAAAACGGGGAGATGTGCCTGTATTTATCCTTGTACTTGGAGTTGTGGCCCTTGTTGCCTTAGCTATTTTGAGCTTTGTTCTTTCTAATTCTAGGAACCCTAGAGACTTTGCTTCTCTTGCTTTAATTGAAGAGGCAAATTCAAAGATAGATCAGTATTATTTTTATCAGGATGGTAAAATAGGAGTTCAGAAAGGAATTGTTGCTGAAGTTTTAGACCTACAACAGTTAGGCGACAGATGGTTTGTGAACGTTTCAGGGACTATAAACGGAAAGCATGTAGAGGTTATTTATCCATACTATCCTCTTTCACTTGATTAGCAAGAAAAACTTTATAAACTAATTAATCTTAACTTGAATATGCTTAGGGATAAAAGAGGCTTGAATAAGAAAGCGCAAGGTTTGAGTACAAATGCAATAATACTTATCATATTAGGAGTTATCATTCTAGCTGTGTTGGTTATTGGGTTTACAGTTGGGTGGAATACGCTTTTCCCATTCCTTGAAAGAAACAATAATGTTGATCAGGTAGTTCAGTCTTGCACTCTTGCATGCACAACTGGAAGTAGTTATGACTTTTGTTCTCGGGATAGGGTTATTAAGATAAGTGGTCAAGAGGACGTTACTGGAGCATGTATTGAATTTGCACCTAATGGGGTCAAGTACAACGCTGACTATAAGGTTAAAGCATGTCCTGAAATAAGTTGCCCTTCTTCATAATTAGTTATTTTTTTAAATTAACTATTCTTTGAAATATCATGGATTACGGATTTTCTGAGAAAAGGAATAAGGGAAAAGGCAAGAGAAAAGAGAGAAAGAAGCACCCTTATCAAAAGGGTGGCGGAAAGCGAATTGTTAGTGCTTAAATAACTAATCTTACTACTTCTTTAAGAACTTGTTGCGAGGATTTTTAAATTAGAAGATCTTTTGTTGGAAATGGAAGAGGTTGAAACATGCTTGAGATAGTTTTCCTTTTTGTCCTGGCATCTGCATGGATTTTATTTGCCAGTATACAGGATTTAAGAAAGAGGGAGGTTGCTAATTGGGTTAGCTTTTCGCTTGCAATTTTTGCCCTTGGATTCAGGTTTTTTTATAGCCTATTTTACGATTCTGCCGGGTGGGGTTTTTTTATACAAGGAGTTATAGGGCTCGGTATTTTCATAATTTTAGGAAATGTTCTGTATTATGGCAGGATGTTTGCGGGAGGAGATGCTAAATTAATGATGGCTTTTGGGGCTGTTTTAGGGTTTAGTGAGAGCTTTTTTGTTAATTTAAAGATATATGTTACCTTCATATTTTTATTCTTGCTTGCAGGAGCACTTTATGGATTAGTGGCTACTTTAAGATTAAGTATGAAAAACTTTAAAGCCTTTAAGAAAGACTTTATCAAGAGATTGAGTAAAAATAAAATTTCGCTGATGATAATAATGGCTATTGGGGTTGGGATTATAATTTTTGGACTTTTTGAAAGTATTTTTGTTCCATTTGGCATTCTGGTTTTTGTTTTTCCTTATTTGTATTTTTATGCAAGAAGTGTTGACCAGACTTGCATGGTCAGAGAAGTTAAGGTTTCTGAGATTAGTGAGGGGGAGTGGCTTGCCCAATCTGTTAAAGTTGGCAATAAGACTATTTTATCTAAATGGGATGGGCTTAGTTTAGAGGAGCTGAGACTTATAAGGAAGAAATATAAAACAATAAAAATCAAGCAAGGGATTCCCTTTGTTCCTGTTTTTCTTATCGCATTTCTTGTTTTAATTTATTTATGGCAGTCTGGATTATGGAACGCGTTTTGGTAGAGATAAATATTTAAAGTTGTTTTGATTAAGGCATTCATGAAAAAGGGGTTGAAAATCTTCTGTGTTTTTTTAGTGATTGCTTCTTTATCCCTTGTTTCTGCTAGTTCTTGGAATGATTTTTTCGGAAAGATTACTGGAAATACAGTGTCTAACTCTCAAAAAGGAGATATTAATCAAGATGGGGTTATTGATAAAGTTGATTTGGATATTTTAGTGGATGTTGCCTTTAGGGGAGGAAGCTTTCCAGAAGGTTCTTGTTTGGAGTGTGCGGACATAAATGATGATGGGGTGACTGATATTCTTGATGTTAATATGATGACTAATTATGTTTATAGGGGAGGTAGTTTTTCAACTAGTTCTTTAACTTATATATGCGGAGACACTAATGGAGACAGTGTTCTTGACCAAACAGATTTGGATGCAATAACTAGTTATGCTTTTGGAGGTGTTGAAATTCCTTCT
>Ga0209542_10015581_pt1 | contig 12729 bp, 19 predicted proteins | sample RifCSPhighO2_01_FD_184028 | JGI IMG/M metagenome (GOLD analysis project Ga0209542, IMG submission 184028) | Soil microbial communities from Rifle, Colorado - Rifle CSP2_plank highO2_0.1 (SPAdes) (version 2) | ecosystem: Environmental > Terrestrial > Deep subsurface > Rock core/Sediment ...
CACGATAAAGTTTCCTTTCTCTTTCCATGTTATTGCTTTTGAAAGTCTTTGAAGTGTTATCGCAATGTCCTGGTCAATCAAAGCAAGTTCAATTTTGTTCTTCCTTGCCAATATAATTGCCTGCTTCATCTCGCTCCCTGGAGCAACTCCAACAATCTTTCCAAGCTTTTTTTCTGCCCAAGCTCCCAAAAGTGAGAAAATGAACCCCTTTACCCCAATATGCCTTATGACCATCAATTCTATTTTTGGCCTTGTTTTGCTCATTAAAGCAGGCAATCTTGCCCTATCAAGCTCTATGGCAACTATATCAGGCTTATCCTGCTCTATATGCTGTTTTACTTCATCCAGGCTTTGTTTTGCTATATGAGACGTTCCAAGGAAAGTTATGTTTTTGTACTTCATCAACCCCAAGAAAACATTCATTTTATTAAGACTTTCCAAAACAGCGAAAAACAGGGTTTTTCTGGCTTTGAAATTGCTGCAATTTCAAAAAGTTTATATACTAGCCAGTAGATAAAAAAATCCGTAAAAGATAATTTAGTAAACCAAAAGGTGATTCCAAATGTTAAAAATGAAAAAAATAAGTGAAACTTACGATATGCGAGTCTTTACAGACAGCGGAGAGTACTTCGGGGATGTTGAAGAGTCAATACTTACCTCAAATAAAGTATTTGGCTGGAGAGTAAGGGCAACAAAGAATTCATTCTTAAACAAGGTTCTTGGATCTGCAAAGGGAGTAATCGTGCCAAATCAGCTTGTCAAGTCAATCGGCGACATAATGATTATCAGCAAGGCAGCAGTTCCTTCATACAACGAAGGCGCTGATAAAGAAGGAAAAGACGAAGAATAGAGTTCTTAAATGGGCTTTGGAAGCTGGCTGGCAAATAGGCGAAGGAAAAAAGCCGAAAGAATAAAAAGGATTTATCTTGAATTACTGGCAGAATTTCTTGAAGTTTATAATGCATTAAAACAACAATTCTACGAGCTTAAGGAAATTATTTTTAAAAGATTAAGTAATAAAGAAGTATTTGCCAAGCGCGACGAATTTTATGGAACTTATCAACAATTCTTAGAATTACTTGAATCATTGATATCAATTAACGGCAGATGGAAAAATATAGACTCTAAGATGGCGTTTATTTTTGGGAGTGGGGTTACTTATCTGATGAAATACCACAATAATTTTGATTATGACAAGGCATTGGAAACTTTAAATACAATGGAGCCAAAACTAAGAGAGATAGAATCTTTGATAAGTAGTCTAAGACTAAGTGCTGTTGCTTAAACACCCTAAAACCCAAGAATTCTTGATCCGCAGTACGGACAGTTCTTCGGCGTCTTTGTATCGTAATTTACCTTGAAAACATAATCGCACGACTGGCACTTGTGATTTGATTTTAGTGCCTTTTCTTCTTCAACTTTTTTTTGCGGCTGAGGCGAAGTCATTTGATTCATATCCGGCTTATGAAAGGCTTCTTTTTCTATCTCTTTGTGTATCTTCTTGTTCTTGATGCAGTCCGGGCATATCATCATTCTTATATCGAGATCCAGCTTCAATGATGTTGAAGGCACTTTGTTGCCGCATTTCTTGCACGGAACTAATACATCTCCCATTAGAAGTCACCCAACCTTTTTGCGTTCGCATGTTGAAAATCAAAGATTTTCGAGCACAACCGAAAATTGCAAAGCAATTTATCGGTGAAAAGCTTGACCAAAAATCCAGTTTGCTTCGCAATCATCAAAAGTCACCTTTCATCTTGGCAGCATCGGCTATTATCCTTGCTGTGCTTCCCTTGGTTATAACGGATTTTGAATCGCAGTATGGGCACGTTCTTATGTCAAGGTGTTTTGCTCTTTTGAACGTGTATTTGCACCCTTTGCAGAAGTATTCCTGCATAGGAGATTCTTCTCTTTTTGCCGGCTTTCCTGCTTGTTTTGCCTCCTGCTTTACTACCTGTTTTCCTTCAAGGCAGTTCCTGCAGACTAACCTCATCTTGCTGGACTCCATCCTCATCTTGTCCATAGTGTACTCGTTGCCGCACTTGTAGCACTTAATTAGGGCATCTGTGTTTTTGTCTATTCAAATCACCTTTCAAAAAATTCACGCTGAGTTAATATTTAAATATTATGTTTTATCTTGATGATTTTATTATCTGATGAGTAACACCAAAATTTTAACATCAAAAATCCACAAAAAACTTTATAATAAAGAAAGATTATGGTGTTTTTATACGGCTGTGGTCTAGTGGTTTGATTCGAGCTTCCCAGTGGCAAAAACATTTTTCCATGAAAGAGCTTGCGGTCCGGGTTCGATTCCCGGCAGCCGTATCCTCTTTAGAAACCTATATATACACAAACACAAAGAATATCCTCTATGACTTGGAGCTGGTTTCACGAGATTGGCAGGAAGATAATCCACATAACTATCCTTATAGTCCTTGCAACCTTTTTCCTGATACAGGATAATCTTGTTGAAGCAGGATACTCTGCAGTGCTTGCAAAGCAGATTGCCTTATTATTCCTTGTTGCGCTGTTAATCTTATTCTTGATATTCGAATACTTAAGGCTGGAATTAAACTGGAAAATGCCGTTCTTCTCTCAGTTCATAAGGCCGAAAGAGCAGACAAGAATGTACGGGGTTATTTATTTTCTTTCAGCAACAATAATTGCATTGGCGGTATTTGATTACAAGATTGCATTGGCAGCATTGCTGATGACAACATTTGGCGATATGATGGCTGCACTTGTCGGAAAAAAATACGGCCATACTTTAATCCACAGGAACAAAACATGGGCAGGGTTTATCGCAGAGCTTGTTACAAATTTAGTTGTCGGATTTTTCATACTTGACAATATTTACATGATACTCGGCATGGCATTTGTCGCGACAATAGTGGAAACTGTTGTTGACGAGCTTGACGACAATCTTCTAATACCTTTATTTGCAGGCTTTGCAGGCCAAATAATTTATTTTACCCTTTAATCTTTGATAAGAAAGAAGATTCTTCTATCGGCTCAACCATTTCAAACATGGATTTTAATCCAGTCTTTAAAGAAGCAGCGTCGCATATCTTGTCATGAGTATGCGGGAATATCACCCATCTTTTGTCAAGATTTGAGAATGGATTTACAAATATCATATTTAAGAACTTGAAATGCACAAGCTTGCTCCAGTTCTCGATAAGCGTTTTGAAATTTTCACCTGAATTCAGCGCAACAATTGTATAATGTGCCGTCCCATTCAGCCTCTGCAGCAGAGAATTCATGTCATTTAAAATGGGCATCACAACAAAATAGTTTTCCTTGTCTTTATACTTCGCATACAAGTCAAATCCGTCTTTTTCCTTTTCTATTTTTTCAAGCTTTTTCAAAACCAAGTCTTTGTTCTTGACATAGTTCATTGTCCAGTCAACTAAATACGGCTTTGATTCCATGAAAACCATTCCAGAATAATTGTTTATAAAATTATCTTTTTATTAATAGATTGGCGGCATATAAGGCGGAATCCCACCAGCAACCAACCCGACAATTGCAGCAGCTGCAGCAAGCTTTACTAAAGTGTCCAATACTGTTCTTTGCGGAGCTTGTTTTGAATGAGTAGGAGATGGATGGCTATGTTCATGTTTTTTCACCAATGCTTCCAGTCCGTGCTGTATTTCTTCTGGCGGTGCAGGATGCTCTGCAGTATATTTGCCGGAAATTTCCTTCATGACTGCATCGGCTTCTGCTTTCAAGCCCTGTCCCTTGAGACCCTCATAAGTCTTCATTACTCCAGAATAATCAGGTTGCGCGTCTTGATGGCTTGCGTCACTCATAAACCCTAGTCGTTCTCCACTCTTGGAGCAAGAATAAATGAAAGCATTACTTTGTCAACTGTCTTGTACTCCAGCTTTAAAGGATAGTCTTTGCTGAAATAGATAGAAACTTCGTTGCTTAATTTTGATCCGTTTATCATCTTCTTAAGGTATTCAATGCTGTATTTTGCCTTGTGCTTTTCATCGCCAGTCACGGATATTTTTGTAACTTCATCGTCTTTTATCTCTATCCTTGCCCTGTTAAGATCGCCTTCTGCCTGCAGAATGAATTTCTTCGGCTCTGCAATGAAAGCAACACTTTCTCCAACAACATCCACATCTGCAATTGACTCGTTAAGCAATGAAGATGAAGTCTTGACAACAACTGCGAACTTTAAATCAGGGACTTTCTGGTCCTTTTCTTCAAGATCTATGATTGGAAGGTTGAATGTTCTTGTTGTGCTGCTCTTAAGCGTTATCTTCAGCCTGTTGTCTTCATCCAATTCAAGCGTCAGCATGTCTTTTGGGGATGCTCTCCTTAAAACCTGCTTTAAATTTGCAAGGTTTATGCCAAGCTCAACGTCTTTCTTGACATCATACTCAACAAAACAGCTGCTAAGCAGCTTGAAAACAACCATGGCAACGTTTGCCGGATCCATTGCAACAAGCTCTATCGCATTTGGTGTTATCTTAAAACGCGCTTCATTAACTAAATCAGAAATTATTGAAATGCTCTCTTTCAGATAGCTCGGCTCTGCTAAAGTAAGTCTCATTATTTATTACCCCCAAATATAAGTAAAAGTTATCTATCCCTATTTATAATGTTTTTGGTTGAAAACAGGGATGAAACCAGAGATAAGTCACATCTTTGATATGTTCTCTATAGTGTTCCAGTTCCTTGTTGTTGCGCGTATTTTTAGTTCTTTCTCAATAAATCCGTTTGGAAAGCTGCCTTTTCCGTTTATTTTCCTCGAAATGCAAAAAGCCGCATCATCAGCAGAAGCGAAAACTTCAACATCACCATTCTTCGATTTCATCGGAGTTTTTATTTTAGTGTTTTTTGGGAGCAATGTTACATAAGCAGTTTCATCTTCGCTTAATTTTTTCTTTTTGAACGGATTTTTTCTGATAATCTCTTCAATTTGACTGATTGTTCTGATAAAAACCCCAACATCGTGGCCGAGTTTCTTTTTAATTATATTTTGCGACTTTTCTTTTACAGAATCAGCGTTTTCATTTGATTCAAACACAACATTTCCGCTTTGTATGTAAGTTTTTACGTTCTTGAACTTTGCAGAGAAAATTTCTCTAAGAACTTCCATCTTTATCAGCTTCTGTCCGCTGACATTTATTCCTCGCAAAAATGCGATATACTTCATTTACAGCCTTATTCTTTGGGCATTCTTCATTACGTGGACATTATTTCCTCTTTTGTATCCAAGCTCTTCTGCCAGGTCAGCCATGGACGAAAGCATCTTCGGCTCTCCGTGCGCAGGAATAACATTCTTGGGCCTCAGTATCTTGACAAGTTCCCTTAAATCTTCCCTTGCAGCGTGTCCGCTTACATGCACATCTTTGAACATCCTGACATTCTGCGCCTTTAAGCTTGCTTCAAGCTTCTGCCTGTTTTCTATGTTTGTTTTGCTTGGAATCGTCTTGCACGAAAATATTATATGGTCTTCCGGTAAAAAATTAAACTTTAATTCTTTGTTCATCATCTTCGACAAAACAGACCGCGGCTCTCCCTGATGCCCGGTCGCAACCATCAGATATTTCCCCCTTTCTTTTGAAATTTTCTTTAATTTTCTTTTTATCTGGTTGCTGTACTTTAAAATCTCGACCCTGTTTGAAAAGTTTGCAATGCCGGTGTTTTCTGCAGCTTTTACGTACTTTGCCATCGATCTCCCCATAAAAACAACCTTTCTGCCCATCTTCTGCCCGAACTCTACAATAGAATTAAGCCTTGCAATGTGCGAAGAAAAAGTTGTGACAACAACATGCTTGTTTCTTGAATCCGTGTCAAGCATTACTTCCCTGAGCATCTGCTTTGCAACAGACTCTGAAGGGGTTTTTGCCGGCAAAGGCGCGTAAGTTGAGTCGCATATTAATGCAAGAACTCCTTTTTTCCCAAGCTCCTCTAATCTTTTGAAATTTGGCTTTTTCCCAAGCGTCGGAAACATATCCAGCTTGAAGTCATTTGCATAAAGTATGACTCCTTTTCTTGTGTGAAGCGCAATCATCACAGTTTGAGGTGTGGAATGTGTAGTGTGGACAAATTCAATTTTTACATTGCTTGACGCGTCAATCATCGAATTTGCGCTCATGCTTTTTATTGGGCTGTTTAATTTTATTTCATCTTCTTCCAATATTCCTTTCAAAACTTCAGAAGTAAAAGGAGTGCACATAATCGGAGCCTTGAAGTTGTTTGCAAGGTACGGAACAGCTCCAACGTGATCTAAATGAGCGTGAGTTGGCATTACATATTTCACTTCCTTTTTCCAGTCATCAATTGCAGAAATGTCAGGAACTGCGCCTACGCGCATCAATTCTCTTGCATTTGGAACAACTCTATCATCATCTTCATGATACTTTATGTAGCTCTCCAGATGCAATCCCAAATCAATAAGGTAAACTTCATCATCAACCTTTATCGCAGTAGAATTCTTGCCGACCTCATTATAGCCGCCGATGGTGCATATTTCAATCATTGTGGAAAAACTGAGAAGGGGGTTTAAATAGGTTTGTGGATAATGTTTTTAAACCCAACAATTTGTATCAAATAGTATATGAAAAAATCCAATATACCTAGAGAAATACAATTGCGAGTATGGATTAGGGATGCATGGACTTGTAGATATTGTAATGAGCCTGTTTTCTTTGCTCCAACATTGAAACTCTTAAATCAATTAAGCCCTGAACATGGATATTATCACCCAAATGGTAAATCTGGAGTTATTTTACCGCTATTCCAATGGAGATGGTGTAGCGTAGATCATGTTCATCCATCATCTAAAGGGGGAGAAGATAAAGAAGAAAATTATGTAACGGCATGTTGGGAATGCAATCTTAAATTTAATGATAAAACTATAGAAAAAGGGAAACCCTCTCCAAAATCAATTAATGTTGATAATCTTAAAATTAAATGGGATGGATTCTCTTCTATTTATGTAAAATTAAGCAAAAAGAAAGATGGGTGGGTTAGATTATTAGAAAAATGTGGAGAGCATGATTCGAACCCACTTAAAAAATAAAATTAAAAACGAGCAAGAAATTATTTTGCAAGCTCGCTTTCTATAATGCTCTGAAATTTGCTGAAAGGCTGCGCTCCCACAAGAAGTTGTCCGTTGATGAGAAACGCAGGCGTGCTGTCAACACCATAACTTTCTGCATCGCTTAAATCAGCCTGAATCTTGCCAGCCATCTTTCCTGAATCAAGGCACGAGTCAAATTTCACTGAATCAAGCTTAAGGTCTGATGCATACTTTTTCAGGTTTTCATCATCAAGCGATTTCTGGTTTATGAAAAGTAAATTCTGGTATTCCCAAAACTTATCCTGTTCGTTGGCGCATTCGGCTGCTTCAGCGGTCTTTTCTGCATATTGATGAAATCCCAGCGGAAAATTTCTCATCACAAAACGCACCTTTCCGGTTTTTATGTAATCAGAGTATATGGATGGAAAAGTTTCAAAGTAAAACTTGCCGCAGTATGGGCACTGGAAATCACTGAATTCTATTATAGTTACTTTTGCATCCTCGCTTCCGATTGATGGGGAGCCTCCATCACTAACCGATAGTTTGGTATCAACATTTTCCGGCTGTTCTTTCCCTGCGCCAAGAGCCGGATTCTGCAGATTTTCTATTTTGTTTCCAAGCTTATAAGTATAAATCAGATTCGCAGATGAAAGAACAAGTATTGCTGCTATAAGCACCATCATAACTTTGGCTATATGCATTTTGACACCTCGCTTAACTTATGCAAATTTAATAGAAGGCAAAAATATATATTTTATCGTTGAAACCTTTGCCAAATTGGGCTTTATTTTTCAATAGAAGAACAGATTATGCTTGTTTTTGTTCATGTGCTCGTAAATTGTCTTTTAAATTAAGAATTTAAAAAATGCGGGGAGCAGGATTCGAACCTGCGTAAGCACTAAGCTAACAGATAACTTAGGAGTTTACTTCACTTGAGTCTGTCCCGTTTGGCCACTCCGGCATCCCCGCATAACATTAAGAATAAGATTTTGCTTTAAAAACGTTATGTATATTGTAATTTATAGGCGAAACCCGAGCGCCTGGCAGACAGCGAGGGTTGAGCAGTAACTATCGGGTAAAAATAAAATAATTAAAGTTAAATAACTAAAACGACTCATTAACGAAAACACTGAACTAATAAAAATTCATCAACTAAAAAACAATTTAAAATAATAAAGAAACCTTCTAATTCAAATCCTTTAGTTTGCCTTCAATCACATTCAGTTCAGATTCAAGCTTCTCCAATTCTGACATTTCTCTTTTTTGCGGTCTTGCTTCATGTGAAACTTTCTTTTTGGAATGGTGCTTTTTTTTATGCTCTTCAACAGCAGCAGGCTTCATGCTCGTCTGCGGAAGCATCAATTTAAGTGAACCCATCATCCTGTTTGCCCCTCTCATTGAAGCCCTTAATTTCTGCACAGCTTCTAATTTCTGGTGCCTTATATGCCGTAATTTTTCAAACTGGTGCATCACTTCAAGAATATCCTTCAGCGCTTCAAGTACATGGCGCCTAACTTCGTTAGGATCTTTTATCTCTACAAAATATTCTTCCTTCTGTGGTTTCTTCATCATAATTGTTCAGGCTCGTACATCACTCTGTCAATATTTTCAACCTTTTTTTCTATGTCGCTTATCACATTGCGCCACATAGACAATTCAGAACCTTCTTCCTCTCTTAACCCATCTATCTCGCCAAGGGTTTCTTTTATTTCTCTTACCTTGTCCCGTATCATGTCCAGCGTGTCAAGTATATCCTTGTACTCATCCACTTTCACAAAAACAGGCGCTCCTCTTTCTTTCATTTTTAATCACCTTTGAATAAAGTTTTGTCAACGAAAATAAGCTTTTTCTGCAGATCATGAAGCGAAGATTTCATCTTGTCAAAAGACCTGTCAACATTTGTTTTCATGCTTTCCATTTTCATCAGCGCTTCATCTGATTTTCTCAAGTCGCTCCTTACAACATTTATTGTTCCCAAAAGAAGCCGGAACTTGTCAACTTTAACATACATTGTCCTGCTTCTTGCATGCTCGTGCAATGGCTTTACGTGTTTTGGCTCAAAATCCGCAGAAGGCTGCACAATTCTTGGCGCAGGTTTTGATTCAGTTTGAGGTTCAGAATAAGCAGGCTCAACGCTCTGGCGCATAGGCTGCCGGAAAGACGAATCATCAGGCATCTTTATCTGGTCATCATCAAATTCAAAATCCATTTTATCATCGGGATGCACATTCTCAGGCGCTTTATCAGGAAAATCAAACTCCGGCATGTCTTTTGACATGTCATCCATCTTTATATCTGGAAAATCCATCCCCATATCCTTGTCATCAAAGCCTTCCAATGGCGGAGGTGCTGGCGGCAAATCTAAATCATCTATAGATTCCTTTCCCTTTTCCCTTTTTAAGAACTTCAAAAACCCCACTAAGTGCACCTATCCCCTATATTAGCTGTTTTTTATTAAAACTTTTGTGAGCATTGCATAATAGTGGCTGTTCAAATTAGGCATTAGGCTTATATACGAAAATAATTGCAAATGCGCCTATTATAACACTGCATTACCCAAAAACCTTTTAAAGGAATATCCTTTCTAAACAGCCATGCCAGACATGAAATTAGACCACATAAGGTGCAGGACAATAATAGAAGTCCTTGGAAAGCCGAAAGAATATGTGCAGGAGTCTTTAAACAAGTACATCGGGCACATAAAAGAAGATTCAGAATTAGTAATTCTTAACGAGCATTACTCCGATATTGAAGAAAAAGACAGCCTTTTCACAGGCTTTGTTGAGCTTGAATTGGTAATAAAAGGAACAAAAAAATTAATAGGATTCTGCTTTGAGTACATGCCTTCATCAATTGAAATATTAAAGCCGGAGCATTTTGCAATGTCAGATAGAGAGTTGTCAAACTTCCTGAATGACCTTCAGGCGAGACTGCATAATGTTGACATGGTCGTGAAGAAGCAGAAATCAGAAAATGATTTCCTGAAAAAAAACATGCAGGCAATAATCCACAACTCAATTTTAATTTGCCTCAAAGTAAACTCTTTCACAGCAGAGCAGCTTTCAAAAATAACAGGAATACACATAAAAGAGCTTGAAATATTTCTTGGCAATCTTCTCAAGGAAAACAAGATTAAAAAAGAGAAGGAAATCTATTCATTGGCATGACAGACTTAAAAAAAACAAGCGTCAAAAGCAGGGCAGAAGCTGTCCTTTTCTCATCAGGGCATAGAATGACCCTTGAAGAAGTAAGCAAGCTTTGCCGTTCCAGAAAAGAAGAAGTTCAGCAGGCACTCGAAGAGCTTCAGGGCGAATATGAGGCAAAGCAATCAAGTTTAATGCTTGTGCAGGAAGGCGAGTTCTGGAAGTTTACGATAAGAGACCATTTTATTCCGATGGTCAGGAAAATAGTCACAGAGACAGAGCTTACAAGAAGCGTCATGGAAACGCTTGCAGTGATTGCGTTCAAATATCCTATATTGCAGTCTGATTTGATAAAACTAAGGACCAATAAGGCTTATGATCATCTTGTTGAGCTGGAAAAATCAGGCTATATATCGAGGCAGAAGCGCGGAAGAACAAATTTAATCAAGCTTACTGACAAATTCTTCAAGTACTTTGACCTTACGGAAGATAATCTGAGGGACAAGTTCAAGGACTTCGCCAGCATTGCAACAGAAATCAAGGGAAAGGAAGAAGACGTAAAAAGAATAAAGGAAGAGCAGAAAAAAAGAGCCGAGGATTTGAAAAAAGAAGACGAGAACATAAAACAGGAAATAGAAAGCCTTGATGACGCTGATGTTGATTACAAGATTCCGGTTGAAGCTTACGGAAAGAAAGAAGAATTTTCAGAAGAAGCGAAAGTTATAGTTGACACAGAAAAACTGGATAATCTTGAAGTTTACGAAAAATCAAAGAGCGAAATGAAAGAAGAGGAAAATCAAGAAAAAGGAGCAAATAAATCAGAAGAAACAAAAAACAATCCAGATTCACCGGAAGAAAATAAAAATCAAGTTCACAAAAAACAAAAGAAAAAAAGCGAGGGAATAAAATTAACCCCGGAAATGGAAAAAATAGTTGACCAGAAAGTTGAAAAGATTGTCCATCCTCAAAACGAAAACCAGCCAAAGCCGCCAATTCATCACGAAGGCAGCGATTAAAATGTTCCTTCTACAGTGTCCAAAGTGCAGCAACAGGATGAAGTATCAGAATGCTGACTTAAGCTTAATAAAAAAGAAAAAACGCTGCGTTTATTGTGGACATTCTTTCAGCGTCAATACTCATATTGTAAAGAAAGTATAACATTAATTATTATTTTAATCCTAACTCTTTCCTGCCTTTTTCTGTTTCTTTTAACGTTCTCTGAATGTTTTGCAGCCAGGTGTCAACATTTGCAGTGTGTCCATTTATGAACCAAATGTACTCTCCACGCTGCTCAGCAGGCAAATCCTCAGCAGCTTTTAATTTTTCAACACATGCCTCAATTCCACTTTTTGCTTGTGAAAGCTTAACTGTTAAATCATCAGCCTTTTTAGTCCACCATTCATCTCTATCAACAGCAAAACGAGGCACATCAAATGTAAATCCTTCATAAATGTCTCTGACGCTACGATAAATCCCTTTGACTTCAAGTATTATAGGATGATTTACATTTACCATAAGCGTAGTAATGTCCATTTAGTCTTAAATTTTATGTTTTATTTCTTCAATATAGAAAATATATACCAAAAACATAACCCTTATAAACCGCAAAATATACCATTTTATAGACGATAAAAAGATAATTAAGTTCTCAAAAAAAATGACCGAAGGAACCAACCAATTAGGCACAAAAATACTGCCAAGAATCATCCAGGATGAGATGAAACAGGCGTATTTAGATTATTCTATGTCGGTCATTGTCGGAAGGGCATTACCGGACGCAAGAGACGGCCTAAAACCGGTTCACAGGCGTGTTTTGTTTACGATGTGGGAAACTGGTTTGCTTCACAACAAGCCATTCAAAAAATCTGCAAATGTAGTGGGAAATTGCATGGCCCGTTTTCACCCGCATGGTGACGCTGCCATTTATGACACCATGACCCGTTTAGCGCAGGATTTCTCGCTAAGATACCCGTTAATAGACGGCCAGGGCAATTGGGGATCTATTGATGGCGACAGGGCTGCTGCAATGAGATACACCGAGTGCAGGCTAAAGATGCTTGCAGAAGAGATGTTAGAAGATATTGACAAAAAAACCGTAAAGTTTATTCCGAATTTTGACAACAGCACAACTGAGCCGATTCTTCTTCCTTCAAAAATTCCAAATCTTCTTGTAAATGGAAGTTCAGGCATAGCAGTCGGAATGGCAACAAACATTCCTCCGCACAATCTTGGGGAGATTATCGATGCTGTGGTGATGCAGATAGACAATCCTAAAATTTCTATAAATGAACTGATGATGTCAGTTCAGGGTCCGGATTTTCCAACAGGAGGAATAATCTGCGGAAGGGAAGGAATCAAAAGCGCCTACTTTACCGGGCGTGGAAAAATACTTGTAAGGGCAAAAACAGAAATCAAGCCAGAAAAAAGCAGAAGCGATGAAATTGAAGTCACTACTCCAAAAATTCTTTTTTCCTTATCTTCTCAGGAAGGTATTTCTCGGAAATAAAGCTGATGCCTCTTGATGATAATGCCTGTATTTCC